>JACKQG010002516.1_pt1 | contig 23819 bp, 20 predicted proteins | sample 8237621 | NCBI WGS metagenome assembly JACKQG01 (sample SAMN15677084, study PRJNA649215) | marine metagenome | biome: marine; feature: Black Sea; material: saline water; isolation source: suspended particulate matter (SPM) from the Black Sea western gyre | collected 2013-06-09/2013-06-10 | depth... | reverse complement strand
AAAGTCTCTCTTAATAAATTAGACTTTCATGTCCATAATGCTAAACGGCTAAACAAAATCCTAAGTACTCTGACAGGGTATGGCGAATCACAGTATGAAGACTCAATTAAATCATTTGTTTGCAGCCCCCGTTTTTAAAGGGGATAATGAAAATACCTGGAAAGCCGGACTGTTAAACGCCATAATTAACATCAGTTTATTAATAATGACGTTGGTAATAATTGGGAACATTATTGGCGGTAGAACACCGACAATCGTATTTATCGTAGACGGATTAATGGTTGGTGCAATTGTGTTGACCCGCGTATTTCTCATCAATAGAAAATTAATTCTGGCTAGTATTCTGATGACTTCGATGGCTACACTAGTCGTGGCTGCCGCTGCAGCCAGTCTGGGGACTATACGTACTCCTACAACATCTTCCTTTATAGTAATTATTATTATTGCAGGATTGCTATTTGAGAAGAAAGGAGTAGTAATCACTACAATTACCAGCTCACTGGTAGTCCTTGGGCTAATAGTGGCAGAAAATATGGGATTGCTTCCCAAGCCCGATTACAATGTAACTATTTCCCAGTGGATCACATATACTACCCTCTTTGGGTTTACAGGCGTACTGATTTATTTTTTATTCAACTCGAGGGTTCAGGCACTTGAGCGTGAACTCAACGAAATCGAAAAACGCAAACTTACGGAAGGTAATTATCGCTTACTCATTAATAATATCCCTGATGTAACCTGGACTTCTGATTCTAGTGGCAAAACAACGTTTATAAGCCCAAATGTTAAAACTGTTTATGGATATGCTCCAGATGAACTATATAGGGGTGGGGAAAAGTTATGGTTTGGGAGAGTCTACCCCGATGATTTACATATCCTCAAAAAGTCTTATAAAAACTTATTCGAGCAAGATATGGAGTTTGATATCGAATACCGGATAAGGCGAAAAGATGGTCAGTGGATATGGTTGCATGATCGAGCAATTATGCATTATGAAAAAGACAAGAAGAAATATGCTTTCGGGATATTCTCAGATATTACCGAGCGCAAACAGGCTGAGAAAAAACTGATAAAATCTGAGGAACGGTTTAAGATAATCTTTCATGATGCACCAGGTGGGTATTACTTGTCAGATTTAAAAGGCACGTTTATCGATGGTAATAAAGCGGCGGAAATAATGCTGGGGTATAAAAAAGAGGAATTGCTCGGTAAGAACTTCTTAAAACTGGGACTGCTCCCTTCAAAGCATTTCCCTAAAGCAGCTAAATTGCTGGCACGAAATGCTCTTGGCAAATCTACCGGTCCAGATGAATTCACGCTGATCCGGAAAGATGGCAGTACACTTGAGGTAGAGATATCCACACATCCGGTGAGAATTGAGGGTAAAACTCTTGTACTGGGAATTACCAGTGATATAACTGAACGGAAGCAGGCTGTAGTAAAGATCGAGGAAGCACTAATAAATGCCAGGAATGCCAATGATGTTAAGGATCAATTTATCGCGAATATCTCCCATGAAATCAGAACCCCACTAAACAGTATCCTGGGTTTCTCTGATCTACTCAATAACAAGTATGCTGATAAGATCAATAAAAAGGACAGTGAAATATTTAACTATATAAATAGTGCAAGTAATCGACTCCTACGAACGGTTGATGCGATCCTCAACATCTCTGAATTGGTGGCAGGCTCAATTCATATTCGACCTCATCAGTTTGACCTTAATGAGCTGGTTATCTCCGTAATCCAAGAACTCAAACCATATGCTGAGCAAAAGAATCTGAAACTTCTTTGTAAGACTTCTAAACTGCCCATCCAGGTTTATGCAGATAAGTACAGTATTGAGCAGGTACTGGTCAATTTGACAGAAAATGCCATCAAGTATACTCAAGAAGGTCGAGTAGAAATTGTCCTGTTCAAAAAGAAGGATCATCCCATGCTTTCGATAAATGATACTGGCATTGGAATCTCTGATGAATACCGGGAGCGAATTTTTGAGCCCTACACACAGGAGAGCGAAGGATTTACTAAAGACTACCAGGGGATTGGATTGGGATTAGCTCTCACCAGTAGATACCTCGAGTTAAATAATGTGAAACTTGATTTTGTAAGCAGTAAGGGTGTTGGTTCTACTTTCACACTCACCTTTCCAATCTTTGAGGAAAATGTAAATGGTTGATAGCAAATCAAAAATCTTAATCGTTGAGGATGATCTCTCTTCACAACAATATTATTCAATCATTTTTGATGAAAAGTACGAGATTTATATAGCTCCTACTGTGGCTGGGGCCAAGCAGATCCTCAAAGAGCATGAATTTAAAGTTGCTATTGTAGATATTTCATTACCTGGTGGTGAAAGTGGCATAGATTTGATTAAATATATGTTTCAAGAATACCCTCAAAAACCAGTCGCCATTGCTGTAACAGCCCATGCATTTACTAAAAGCCAGGTGGATGCCCAGAAAGCCGGGGCTGTAGAGTTCTTCTCAAAACCGGTTATGAGTGGTGTGTTGCTCGCTACTGTGGATAAGTACTATAAAGCCTAAAAGGAAAACAGGAATAAAATCCTCAAACATATCCAGTGAGCAGAACTTCTTAGTGTTTTGCTTTCTTCATCATTTGACCTGACTCAAAAATGCTCAGCAGGCTATACAGTTGTATCTATATTTATACTTATAAACTGTGTTGCTAAAAATCAGGGTGTAATATTTTCTGAATGTACGGTGATTTGGACACTAGGCCAATTATTTGTCCCATCAAAACGCCCATCGTCAATTTCTGGCTGAATAACTCCATTTACATCTATGGCTCGGGTATGAATGCTATATTCACCAGAATCTGGAAAGATGATTTCACTGGCCCAAAACACCCACACCTGCTCAGAATCAACCTGCTTGACAATATCAGTTATCTCCCACGTTTGACCCTCATCGATACTTAGTTGTACCTCTGAAATTCTCGAATCTCCAAAGGCTGTCCCGCCCACCTGGACTGTATCACCAAGCGTAAACTCACTTGAGTTGGTGGGAAACAGGATTTTAGAATCGATGGCTATTGGGGGTGAGGTATCCCAGCCATACTGGTCCCAAAAATCTTGACCTGCAAACTCCAGGACCTCAATTTGGGTTACCCAGGCTGGCTGTTTCACACCATAAAGACCGGGAATTAGTATGCGAAGCGGGAAGCCATGAAGCGCTGGGATGGTATCTCCATTCATAAATAATGCTGCCAGCACTTTCTCCTCTCGGATTTGATCTATGGTGTAAGAGGCGAAATAATTATCCGCACAACTGAATTGAACCGCTTCGGCCGTAGAGTACATCCCTCTTGCCATTAAGAAATCATATAGGTCGAATCCCTGCCATCGTGCTGTTGAAATTGACGATCCGTTGGCAGGATTGCTGATGCATTCTACCGTAAGCAATAATTCTGTTTGATCAAGCTGGTAAAGTGCTTCGAGATCGAGGGTGTCCTCATCTTCCACGGCGCCCGAAACGATTAATCGATACGAATCACTGAAAATTTCGGGTACTTCTCCAATCCGGATTGTATAATAATCACTGTTGGGGGTCACAAAGTCAGGAAAATTGCTCAGATCAAATTCGATAAGCACTTCGTCCTCTGGTTTCTCGGTCTCTTCACAGGCTATGAAGATGAAACTCAGACACATGAAGAAGATGATGGTGATGCTACGCTTTATATCCATGGTTCAAAGATGTGCATTGTTAGCCTGGTATCCAACATAATATGCCGTACTGCATTCTTTCCGGACAATGTGGGTGGGATCCTGATTTGTTAATCATAAATACAGATGCAGTGGGTAAGTTCTGGCTTCCACTACAGTCTGATTCGAGGCTTAATCCCAAGTACCTCGTGTGGTTCTATATCTCGAAGTCATGAGTTACGACAAGTTTCAAATAAGCTGCTTCAAGTGGATGCACACTAAGGGAGAATAATGTTGATGCATACACGGAGTCCGTTTCAGGAAACATTGAAAGCATAAAGCTTTTTAAGTATTAATACTTAAAATGTAAGGGGATATCATGAAAAACATTATTGTATTGCTGATTATCATCGTTGGAATTGTTGGATGCGAAAAAACTGAAGGTAACGACGGGATTCCTGGTTGGCTAGAACCTAGAATTGAAGAATTAGCCTCTGATCAGCAATATACCGGTACAATAATCTACCGTTATGATTGGAATAGTTCTCAGTTCTATGAAGTTTGGATCCCAATCAGCTCTTGTGCACTCTGCGAAGTATACGATTCTGATGGTGATATATTTGAATCCGCTACCAATGAAGGACAAGATTTTTATGACAATCGAGAGAATCAGTTCGTTGTTTGGGCATGGGGTGAGAATTGACAAAATACAGTTTCTCAAAAACACATAGCAAAGGCATAGAACTGACGCACACGAGGGGAACTGCCAAATGAGAATGAATCAGATGATTGAATATTAAAATGGACTATAGAAAAATCATTCTCAATATTCTATTATTTTTAATAGTCACATTATTTTCTATTGGTGTTATTGAAATATTTCTTCGCAACTACAAACCATACTCAGGTCTTAGAGCAGGATCTGAAATGCGATGGATGCGCAATAATCCTGCAGATCTGACAAAGCTATATACCATTGATCAGGAATTTGGATTTCGTCCGATTCTAGGAAATTCTTTCTATAATGAATACGCCACCAAGGTTAATTCATACAGCATAGAAAAGCGGCAGAATGTGAAGCGGTTGTTGTTCATTGGGGATTCAGTAACTATTAGGGGCAAAATAATTGCTGCTCTTCAGGAAATATTGGGGGATAAAGATTTTGAATATTGGAATGCTGGGGTAGAATCCTACAACACTCTCCAGGAGGTCAATTTGCTCAAGAAGTATAACCTGGCCATCAATCCTGATCATGTTATCTTGACTTTTCATTTGAATGACTTTGAGACAACTCCAGTCTCATTTTATCAAGATAAAAAGCTGCTCGTCTATGCTCCGAATACCCGGTTAGAAAACATCAATCCATGGTTGTTCCAACATAGCTACTTTTATAGGCTTGTTGTGGGATTAATGGTCTCCCTCAATAACTCTAGCAGAGAGGCGATTATTCAAGAAGTGCAAGATAGCTTAACAGAAATCCGAGATATCTTAGCAGAAAAGAATGTTGAATTTACCGTATTAGTTTTACCATATTTAAAGCCATACAGGGAATGGAGCCCTATTGAAAAGAGTAGTAGAAACCAGATAATCAGCATCCTCAATCAGAATGGAATACCACACGTTGACCTCTTCAATTTGCTCAAGGATGCGGTGCGAGACGGTATTAATATCCAGGAAGAAATGGGTGATTTTTACCATCCAAGTGAAGAAATCGCATTTAGGTTTGCGAAACATATAAATGATAATGGGATATTCACCTATCCCATAGATAACGGTAGATAGTTTCTGCCAAGCAAAGACTTAGAGCTGACTCACATCTCCATAGGAATAGTACAAAAACCTCACACCTCCACCTGTAGTGGTTATCTCAATTATTTCCCAAGAAACTATATCACCCTCCTCAGCCCTTGATTATTTAGCTCAATAGGCTAGATTCCAGTAAATTCAAAAACTTCGCGGGGGCGTTATGCAAATCTTAATAATTATTCTCCTAAGTACTTTGACAGCCTTTGGTCAGATAGACATGACCATATCAACCAATAGGACAGAGTATTCTCTAAGTGATACCATCCATATTACGTTAGAAGCGACAAACAACGGAATTCTGGTAGTCGAGCTACCCATCAAGACCGACTGTGAATCTGCCTACTTTATTGGTGATTGGTTTTCACTTGACGACACAAGTCTGGCATGTCAAACGAATCAACACAACTTGTTAATAGAATCCGGTGCCATTGTCTCCTGGAGCTGGGACTATTTCATTGAGGATCACCCTGAAAACGTCGGTAATATAGCGTTGAACGGAGTGTTATTCCTTGCCTATGAGCCGCCCCTATTCTCCGAGCTATTGTTTATCCTGATTGGTGAAACAGATACATCCCAATTGGTTTCAGGATTTATGCCATCGGTTGACACATTGAGAATTGAAGGTGGATGTGTTATTCCTGAGTTATTGTTGGAACCTGATTCTGGAAACATGGATTATCAGAAGATTGTGTTCTCAGATGCCTGGGAGGGTTTTTCCATCAACCTCAGACCCAGAGTCGACTGGGACAATTACATGAATTCGACCTTTTTTTGGGTTCGACATGATTCCATTCCCTTCAGTTATTCTGCTACCCTTGAGACTGCCTGGGATACAGTAGATTTCCCGATTGGTGAAAGTCGATGGCTAGATGATGGCCTTTTAAAAATATTTATTCATCAAGAGGGTTCCATAATCGACTCAATAACACAATTGATCAATGTTCAGGTTACAGGTGCAGTAGAGGCGAACAAGATCATGCATTCAAATTTGCTGACAGCCTACCCAAATCCCTTTAACCCCAGCACAATCATCCAGTACAATCTACCTAAGCATTCCGATGTCTCATTAGTCATCTACGATGTGGCTGGCCGAATAGTGAACACGCTGTTTTCAACATCTCAAGGTCCCGGCAGTTATAAGGTTCACTGGGATGGAAAAAATAAAGATGGATATCAGGTTGCTGGAGGCATGTACTTCGCCAGGCTTCAAGCTGGTGAGTATTCCAGCGTGGTTAAGATGGTTTATTTGCGATGAGTTTTCCGATCAAATTAGTATGATAGAGCTTAAGTCAGTGGATTGTTCAATTTTAAAATTTTTGTACATGGACTGTTATAGGGAACATACATTAAAAGATACCAGCAATGAAAACACCAATCGACGGGGGGTGTCGTGAAAATCGCAATCAAATGTTTAATATTGTTATCGCTGGGAATTTCTCTCTTTGCTCAGAATCAAGTAATCTTGCTGGATGGAATTGACGACTACATAGATTTGCCATATCCTATTATCGATACTGACAAATTTTCTATTGAAGCATGGGTAAAAATGAATGGTCCAGGAGGGGGAATTGAGACCCAAAGTGCCATTTTTGAACAGCGTGAAGATGCCACTGGATGCAATCATAGTACTATTGTTTTTGTGGCTGAGAGCCGCTCCTATGATCAGTACGAATCTTTGGCTATCAGAACTGATATTGAGTGTTATGTAGCCTGCCGTGCAGAATCCCCGCCTTACGGAAACTGGCATCACTATGCCTGTGTTGTCGATGATTATGTTATTTACATATACCTGGATGGAATGCTGCGCAATTCCCTGGATTATGAACACGAAGGCAGTTTCTCAACCAACATTGATCATGTATCCCTTGGAAAGCATACCCATGACTGGGCAGGTTTTGGTTATTTAAATGGAGCCATGGATGAAGTCCGAATATGGGGTGTGCCGTTGAGCCAATATAAAATTCTCAGTTTGATGAACACTCCTTCTCTCACTGGTGAAGAAGGTGATTTGTTGGCCTATTGGAATTTTAATGACAGTACAGCTACAGATATCACAGGTCACGGGAATGATGGAATATTCATGTCAGGGGCCACTTGTGCCGTTGACTCCATCGCAAGACCATGTACAGGTGTTGTGGGTGATTTAAACCTGGATGGATATTTATCTATCTCTGATATCCAGATCTTAATACAATACATTCTGGAAGGAACTGAACCAATTTTTGATCTGGAGTGTGTGGATTATAACGGGGACGGATATATCAACATAGGTGAAGTAATTATACTAACAGATTTTCTCCTAAATGGTTGAATAAATGAGACGGCAACATCGTTCTTTTATTTTTTTGCATGCACAACCAGGGTCTATCATGGCGTCTAAACGTTTTCTCGTTCTCAAATAATAATTTCCTATTCGTGGTTATGACATATTTTAATTCAGGAGGCATTGAAAATTGAAACAATATATAATGTACTCGTTTTTGGCAATTGTATTATTCGGTTTTACGTCCTGTGACACTATTAAGACGGTTAACAGATTGTCCGCTCAGCCTGATTCAAGCTCCATATATGATATATCAACCCCCTTTTTGAAAGCACACATGAAGGATGGCCAGGTATATGTATTTTCTGAATGGAAGGTAATGGGGCGAGAGAATCTCATCCAGGGTAATGCTACTTTGCTTTCAATTGATAGAGATGTTTTAAAAACTGGATCATTCAAAATCTCTATAGATTCTGTTGCAATTATAGAATCAAACAAAGTCATAACCTCTTCTCCAGCAAACGCATTATCCTTTTTAACTGGATTATCTGGTGTAGTGACTGGCATCTGCCTTGCAAACCCTAAAGCATGTTTTGGCTCATGTCCAACGTTTTATACATCCAATGGTGACAGCATGGTCATCCAAGCCGAAGGTTTTTCCTCAAGTGTCGCCCCGTCACTTATAGCCACTGACATAGATGCATTATATAGTGCAGCTATTAGGGATGAGATATTTGAAATTGAAATGAGAAATGAAGCTCTTGAAACACATGTGATAGATTATGTTGATTTATTGCTGTTGCCAAAATCATCTGATGACCGGGTTTACTATGATTCAGACGGGTTATATTGGGAATCAAGTTGCATCTTATCTCCTTCTGAATGCTATGACCAAGCCGGAGATTGTCTAGCCGATATTATTGAATATGATGGTTATGAATGGTTTAGTGAAGCTGATTCGTTCAATTTAGCAGAGCAGGAAATCATTGAAATTCAATTTGACAACCTTACAGATGACCGATATGGACTCATTATTGGTGCAAGACAAACCTTGCTTACTACTTTTCTGTTTTATCAGACCTTATCCTATATGGGTACGAATGTCGGTGAATGGATGGCGTTGCTTGAACGGAGTAAAACAGAAGCTAAAAATCCATTTGCACTGCTTGGTGGAATAGAAGTTGTGATAAAAGATAAGCATGGTCAGTGGCAGACAGTAGGTGAGATGGAAGAAATTGGTCCTATTGCTACTGATGTTCATATTATCCCGCTCCCAGAATCACTCGAAGATGATGCTAAATTAGGATTGCGATTAACAAAGGGAAATTGGAGAATAGATTATATTGCTCTTGCTTCGATCCAGAGCGCAATCGAGCCCATTCGGATAGAGCCTACCATGGTTTATTATGATTCAAACATCGACGAAAAAGCGTTAAGCCTATTAAAAGAACCTGAAAAAAAACTTACTACTCTGCCAGGTGATATTTATAGAATATTATATGCAATACCTGATGATTATAAATCATACGAGTTGTTCATAGAAAGTCGTGGCTACTATCTGGAGTGGATAAGAGATGAGTGGATAACAGAAGAAGATCCCCAACGTCTTTCCCAGATTCTTTTCCATCCCAAGGATGCTCTAAAAGAACTCGCATCAGATTTTAAGGAAATCGAAGCTGAGATGGAGGATGTGTTTTGGAGGAGTAAGTATGGAAATTAAGAGGAAACGATGGTTCTACATAATATTGGTGATCTTCCTTTTTGTAATCAGCTGTGCTTCAACAACTGCACCTGATGAATGGCTATCAAGCGCTGAGCAAACACAAACTCAAGCCTATGGAGGGTGGATTGATATTGAACTTACTCAGACCACTTCCCGGGAACCTTTGACATCGATTAGAGGTGAATTAATCGCCATAAGCACGGATACAGTTTATGTGCTGGCTGAAGCATTAATAGCTACTCCAAAAGTGAAAATTAAACACGCACGATTAACAATATATGATTCTGAAGCTGGTAAACTAGCAGGGTGGACAGTTCTAGGGACATTCTCAACAATATCACATGGATTTTTATTAATTCTCTCGGCACCCATTTGGATAATCAGTGGCAGTACCGCAGCTGCAATTCAATCGCGAAAACCTATTCTGGATTACCCAAAGATATCATTGGATCAATTTAAAAAATATGCAAGATTCCCTCAAGGTCTTCCAGCGAACCTTAATCGTGCAAAGATAAAACCTAAAGATATTGGACTTTAAGATTGAGAAAGTCGTTTCCCAATCAGGTCTTCTCAAGTACATGACATATTCTATTATATCCCATTAATCTGCTGAAAAACAGGTGCGAAGTCTGAATTTTTTAATCCTCCAGAAAAATGGAGACTTTTTGGTGACCAATACCCCGCAAGCCATTATTTAGCTCAAAAGACAACGGATTTCCCTGACTCACAAGCCTGCCACGCAAAGCTATATCATTCCCAAACACGCTATATTGATATGATATAATTGTGACAATTCCCGTCAGCAAAACAATGGGGTAGACACTTGCCCTGTGGGTTATTTCACTTATGGCACATACCTTGTAGGAAGCCACCACATGACACTGAGAGACACCCACTATTTGACACTTCCAGTTTCATTGACTTGATCATAAAAACATAACGCTTTTAACAGACATGTAAAAAGGGGGAAAGAATAAAATGAAACTCAAAATTGTTTTAATGTTATTCATTTCAACATCAATTCTTGCATGGGATGGAGAACGAAAGGGATTTGTCCTGGGTCTTGGCTTTGGACCAGGCTATGATGTTTATAGCGGAATACAATGGGACGCTATTGGCGCTGATGAGGGCAGTAATTCGTCATGGGGCTTTGCAGCATCACCTAAAATAGGGTATGCCTTAAATAACAATACCGCTCTCTTTTATACTCGATATCCTTTGTCATATAATGTAAAATCTTCAAAAGGAAGTGATGTGGGGATAATTAGCTGCACAGAAGCCCTTCAATTGGTTCATTTCCTGGAGGATCAAGCACCTTCAATGTTCTTTGGATTAGGAACTGGAATAGGGTATTTTTTTGATCAAGAGGTCAAGGCTGAACCATCCATGAATTATTCCCCCAATTCCTTAAAAGGATTAGGTCTACTGGCTTCTGTGGGGTTTGAGCCATTCAAACATATCACCACTGAGCTAGCTATACATTATAGAGCCCCCCAGAAGGATGCCTCTGTATTTGCCTTTACCTTATTGGTGAGTGCTATGGGATTCTAGTCCAACAGTAGCAATTAGAAATCAAAAAGTCTAATTAAGAAGCTTTGTTCTTTCCCCTGAAAACTGAGCCACTGTTAAAGTTAGTGAACAGTTTAATTTGGGAGAATTAGAACAATGAAATTTACACATAATTTGTGTTAACCACGAAGAGAAGAAAATCATCATGAACAAAGCACAAAAATTTTGGGACAAACAAGCAAAAAAATATGACTACAGTGAGAGACAATTTGAATCTGTTTTTAAAGAAGTGGTTTCAAAAACAAAAGAATATCTAAATGCAAATGACAATGTAATGGACTTTGGATGTGCAACGGGGACAAAGACCTTAGAACTTGCTGAGGCAACCAAACAAATACATGGAATAGATATTTCAGATGAAATGATTAAAGTGGCTACGAAAAAGAAAAATGAATTAACAATTATGAATGCTTCTTTTACCCAAGGAACCATTTTTGATAATGATTTTGAAAAGGCGTCCTTCGATGCAATTATTTCTTACGGAGTCATTCATTTATTAGATGATAAAGAGCAGGTAATCCAGAGAATTCACGAGTTATTGGAGCGAGGTGGTTTATTTATTTCTACAACCGCATGTCTAAAAGATAAAATGGCCTTAAAAAATAAAATTGAATTTTCAGTATATCTTTTAATTAAAAGACTGGGAATATTTCCTCTGCATTTAAACATGTTTAGGACTTCTGATGTAGAAAAACTGATCAGTAGTCAGAATTTTAGTCTGGTAAAGGCCGAAAAAATATTTCACGGCATAACTATTAGCTTTATTGTAGCAAGGAAACAATAATACTAATTAGCAAGCTTGAAACCCAACAATAGCAACAATTATCACCCAATTTCAATACTTTTTCAATCCGGTCACTTTTTAGTCATCCCACGCCGCAATCCCTTCGCAATATTCCTTGTAGGTCGTTGCCTAGTTATAGTTACGCTGTCCATAGTTGAACAGTTCGTCTATAAACTGTCCGAATTTGAACACTTCAACAAATCTATAAGTACTATAAATTCAATATTATCAACGATTAAATGAATGGCATGCTGCTTGATATATAAACAGGTATGAACGAATTATATCTATGCCCATGGCAACTTGGAATGAGGGTTTCCCAGTCGCATCTGGAAGCAGCCCAGTATTTATATTATGGATAGAGAGCTAAGTCAGACTGAGGTTAACCAACAGAGATCCAAACGCTGGATTAGATACATCATCGTCGGTGTGTTTATTGGCACTGCCTTGCTTGCACTGCGCTGGATCATAACGCCTGATCTCGATTCGGATCGCATCGCCATAGCTGTCACCGAACTGGGTAAGGTTGAAGATGCCCTCAGCGCCAGTGGTGTGGTGGAACCTGAATTTGAGCAGGTCATCACCAGCCCTATTCAATCCAGGATTGAGGCAGTCTTTTTCGAAGCAGGGGAACACGTTACCACCGGTTCCCAGCTGGTAAGGATGAACAAGGAATCCATCACCCTGAGGCAGGAGAGTCAACAGGAGCAATTAGAGCTCCTTGAAAACAAAAAGCTCCAACTGGAACTCCAACTACAGAAAAGTCGGAATGAGCTCCAATCCCAGTTCGATATCTATACACTGAAGATTGATCTGTTTTCTTCCAAACTAAAATTGAGAGAAAAACTGCATACCCTGGGGGCAGAGAGCAAGGATATACTGGATCAGGCTCGATTGGAACTTCTGATCGCTAGGCGTGAACGCGAACTGCTATCCAGTCAGATGGAAAATGACGAGAAACGACTGCAAGCTGACCTGCGGGAAGTGGATCTTCAGATCGCCATCCAGAAAAAATCCATTCTTGAAGTGGCCAGGCAAATGGAACGATCCGAGATCCGGGCAGTGGGTGATGGAGTGGTTACCTGGGTAAAGGATGATATTGGTGCCACGGTCCTGGTTGGAGACGTGGTTGCCAGGGTTGCGGATCTCAGGAGCTACAAAGTCGAGGCCCATATTTCAGACATTCATGTCACCCGTCTCAAAATTGGATCCCCAGTACGGATCAGAGCCAATAAAGAAGATCTCATGGGCACTATTTCCAGCATCATCCCGACGGTCCAAAACGGTATTGTGTCATTCCTCATTGACTTGGAAGACAAGACCAACACCAATCTCAGATCAAATTTGAGGGTGGATGTCTTTGTGATTACTTCCTTCAGGGAGAATGTGGTCCGGGCCAAGAATGGTCCCTACGTGAATGGCTCCGGTGTACAGGATATCTTCATATTGAAAGGCAATGTCGCCCATCGCCGACAGGTGAAGGTTGGAGCCACGAATCTGGATCATGTTGAATTTATCGATGGCGTCTCTGTTGGCGAGCAGGTCATCACTTCAGATATGGAAGACTTTATTCACCTCGATGAGATCGAGATCAAAACCAAATAGCATTTATGAGTATGAACAAGGAGTTCTCATGATACAATTAAGTAGCATCGAAAAAGTATATCGCACTGACAGTATTGAAACCCTGGCACTCACAGGTGTCAATCTTGATGTTGCCAGGGGTGAATTCCTTTCAGTCATGGGTCCATCAGGTTCGGGAAAGAGCACCCTTCTGAACATCATTGGGCTCCTTGATTCTCCTACTTCGGGTAACATCGTCCTGGCTGGTGAAAAAGTAGCCTCCTATCACGATCGAAAGTTGGCGCACATCCGAAATCAAAAGATCGGTTTTGTGTTTCAGAGCTATCATTTGGTGAATGATCTGTCTGTGGTTGATAACGTAGAGATCCCATTGATCTATCGATCCATGTCAGGTAAAGAGCGACGCCAACGCGCCTTAGCAGCCCTGGAGAAGGTAGGTCTCAGTGCCCGCACCAAACATTTTCCGAGTCAGCTTTCTGGTGGTCAGCGTCAGCGGGTTGCCATTGCCCGGGCAATTGTCGGTGAACCTGAGATCATTTTGGCTGATGAACCAACAGGCAATCTGGATAGTGTCATGGGTCAAGAGATCCTTGCCATCTTGAAATCGTTGGTAAAGGATATGGGAACCACCATTGTCATGGTTACCCACGATGAACCCATCGCCCTCGAGACTGACCGCATTGTAAGATTGTTTGATGGCAGTCAGGTTAACTAGGAGAGTGTATGTTTAAAAATTATCTCAAAATTGCGCTCAAGGTACTAAGACGTCATAAGCTCTTTACCTTCATCAGCCTCTTTGGGATCAGTTTCACCCTACTGGTCCTCATTGTGGTGACATCCTTTATCGAACATACGCTGGGTCCTGTCACGCCGGAAACACGCCTGGATCGAACCCTCTCAGTCACCATGGGTCGGTTAAAGACAGAAAAGGGTGGCACCTGGAATGGGCCCATCTTTAGTCCCTGGTTCTTCCAAACCTATGTCAAGAGCATGCAAACCCCCCAGATCATTTCAATGTCCTCCTTTCACCACCCCACTGTCGTCTACAAGAACAAAAAGAAACATGATGTGGATGTTAAATATGTGGATAGCGAATTCTGGCAGATCCTGAATTTTAACTTTTTAGAGGGGGGGCCCTTTGACTCCAGGCAGGTTGAGGATGTCGCTCCCGTTGTTATCATCAATGAATCAACCCGCGACAAATACTTTGCTGGGAGCTCCGCTGTTGACAGCACGCTGAAACTATATGGCCAAGACTACCGGGTAATAGGTGTGGTGGAAAATGTCTCATTATTGCGGATTATGCCCTATTCCGATGTCTGGTTACCTATGACCCACACAAAATTAGATCTGCATAAACCGACCCTGGTGGGCGGGATCCCCGGCTGGTATGCCATGCTCCTGGCAGCCGATAAAACTGATCTGCCCAAGATTCGCCGTGAATTTGATCAGCAGATGAAACAGATCGAATTCCCTGAGGGCCGGTTTACTGAAATTCACATCAGTGCCGCCACCTATGCCGAAGCCCTGACCCGCAACGTATTGCAGTCCGATGAAAGTAGTGTCACACCTTTACTGAGTTTTGCAATCATCCTCATGACTCTATTTTTGCTCCTCCCCACCGTAAACCTGGTCAATATCAACGTCAGTCGGATCATGGAGCGTTCCTCTGAGATCGGTGTTCGCAAAGCCTTTGGTGCATCTTCATGGACACTGGTAGGTCAATTTGTGATTGAGAATGTTTTCATCACCCTCATAGGCGGGCTGATCTCCATCGTTCTGGCCGTGGTAATCCTGCGACTGATAAACGACAGTGGTATGATCGCCCATTTACATCTCGTGCTAAATTTTAGGGTTTTTTGGGTGAGTATGGTGATTGCCTTGTTTTTTGGACTGCTTTCCGGTGTTTATCCCGCATATAAAATGTCCCGGATGCACCCTGTCACCGCCTTGAGAGGAGGTCAGTCATGATTAAACAGATGTTTCTGATGATATGGAATCGGAAAAGGCAGAATGCCTTGATGATGATCGGTGTGTTTATCTCCTTTTTCTCCCTGTTCCTGGTCTTTACCACCATGATATACATGTTAAGCAATTATCTAAAGCCCCTGGGATTTGAGTATGAGAATGTATGGTATATAAATCCGGGCTGGAGTATGGAGGAAAAAGATGACATACTGGAAACCCTGCGACAGGTTGAGTATGCCCTGGATACCTATCCAGAGATCGAGTCCTATTCCTTTTCCAATACCTTTCTGTTCATCCCTGCCGCAACCAACTCAAGAACCTATCTCAGGGACGGTAGGGAGGTCAATATCAACCAAGGGACAGTTGGCGATGAATTCGATGATGTGTTGAATATCCAGATGCTTGCCGGTCGCTGGTTTGATGAGCGGGACAATGCCAGAGCACGACCCCCCGTGGTCATTAATGACCAGGTCAGGGATGAATTCTTCCCCGGTAAAAATCCAGTGGGTGAGATCATGGTCAACAAGGATGGGGAAGAGGTTACCGTTATCGGTCTCATAGGTGAATTCCGAAATTCTGGTGATTTTACCGGCTCCAAACAGATGATGTTCCATCGGGGTACGACCAGCATGCCCTCTGATTGGCTGGATCAGATGGATGGTATGTTCTCTCGCATTTTATTTCGTGTCAAACCCGGCTCCACTCGAGAGCTGGAACAACGGATTCAGGTCCATATCAACAATATCGCCAAGGATTGGAAGGTAAAAATGGGCCGACTGGATGAAGCCCGGGAATCTGCCAACAACCAAACCATGGTCCTACCTATTATCATGGCCATCATCTGCGGTTTCCTGATCATAAACGTGGCTCTGGGCTTGTTTGGTGTGATCTGGTATAATACCAAACGGCGTACCTCTGAGATTGGACTCCGCCGTGCACTGGGTTCCACCATTACCTATGTGCAGCGTCAGATTACTGGTGAAGCCATGGTACTGGCCACCTTTGGAATGATCATTGGGTTGTTCTTCGCCTTGCAATTTCCACTGCTGGGCGTCATGGGATTCATCAGTTCACAGATATATCTGTCCGCTGCATTACTCAGTGTTGTGATCATCTACGCCATTACTTTTTTGTGTGCCCTGTATCCCAGTAGCCAGGCTTCTCGTATCGAACCGGCCATCGCCCTGCACAATGAATAGGGCTCGCCGCGTTCAATTGAAATCGCAGATAGGAAATTGATATATCGGTCTTGTCCATTAGATTAGGCACTTATCATGGCTCATATACTCATAGTTGATGACGACAAAGCTATCTGCGCCTCTCTGCGTTTGCTGCTCAAACAGGCGGGCTTTAGTTCGTCCCAAGCCCTAAATCCTGAAGAAGCCCTTTCAGTGCTGAGAAAAGTCAGCCCGGATCTGGTCATTATGGATATGAACTTTTCCAGAGAAACCACCGGCTCAGAAGGTTTGAGTTTACTATCAGATATTCGCCAACTGGGAGAAAATATCCCGGTCATCTTGATCACGGCCTGGGGTTCTATTGATTTGGCGGTTCAGGGAATGAAATTGGGGGCTTTTGATTTCATCAACAAGCCCTGGGATAATCAGGTATTATTACGATCCATTGAAACAGCAATAAGACTCCGCTTAGACTCCGCCAGTGACTCTGTGTCTAAGAATAGGCAGCAGTTGGACGAGCAATACGATTTTGGAAATATCATCGGTGAAGATCCTCAGCTACTCCAGGTGTTGGAAACGGCAGGTCGGGTCAGTGCCACGGATGCATCCATATTGATACTAGGTGATTCAGGTACAGGCAAAGAGTTAATCGCTGAGGCCATCCATGCCAACAGTACCCGCCACTCAGGACCCTTTATCAAGGTCAATCTAGGCGGAATCTCAAGTTCCCTCTTTGATTCTGAGATGTTCGGCCACAAGCGTGGTGCCTTCACCGATGCCAAGCAGGACAGGATAGGTCGATTTGAGATGGCTCACCAGGGTACCATTTTTTTAGATGAGATAGGTGATCTTGATCTGAATAGTCAGGTCAAACTTATGCGGGTGCTCCAGGATCGCTGCTTTGAAGTATTGGGTTCTAGCAAGACCATTAAGGTGGATTTCAGGGTTATTGCAGCCACGAACAGGGATCTGGATGCGATGGTGCAAACGGGCGACTTCAGGGAAGATCTGCTCTACCGAATCAATTTGATCACAGTCCGGTTACCAGCTTTGAAGGATAGACCGTCTGATATCCCCAGACTGACCCAGTACTATTTGAGGAATTTACAGGATTTATATGCTCGCCCTAATCTCAGTTTTGAGCTGAGTGCCATGTCCTGGCTTCAGCATCAGGATTGGGCCGGAAACATACGCGAACTTAAGAATCTCGTAGAGCGCACAGTACTGGTCAGCAGTCATGACCAGATTAGTGCCGGAGACATCAGTGCCCAATCAAAATCTGGGGTTGCAGAAATCCAGTCACCCGGACCTGGCACTGGCACCCTCGAGGATATGGAGATATCCATGATCAGAAAGGCTCTGGATGAGCATGATAACAATATCAGCAAAGTGGCTCAAGCATTGGGACTAAGTCGAGCCGCACTGTATCGGCGTTTGGAGAAATACGGGCTTGACGGATGAGGTTGCGCCTTCAATATCTCATATTTGTATTAATCCTCCACGGACTGTTCTTCCTCGTTTCACTACAGCTTTTGCCTGATAAACCAGGTTTCTTCCTATTGATCGAATGTTTGATCCTGGTCTCATTGGGTTTCTCTGCCAAACTATTTCGATCATTCATAGCCCCCATTGATCTCATCACCAATGGTATCGAAGCCATCAAAAGCCGGGATTTTAATACCACCCTGGTGGAGGTTGGCCAAGGGGAGATGGATCAATTGATCATTGTCTACAACCAGATGATCAATGAGCTGCGTGGAGAACGGGTCAAGCAACAGGAGCAGCAGTTCTTTCTTGATAAACTTGTGGAAGCCTCTCCCGCCGGGATCATTATTCTGAGCCTGGACGGTAATATCCTTTCTCTGAACCCCTTTGTTGCACGCCTGTTGGAGGTTGATAGGGACCAGGCAAGAGGTCAGCGTTTAGCTGAAATGGGACAGGGAATAGCCAGTAAACTTGCCAAACTACTACCTGGCGAAACAGTAACCCTATCCCAGGAGGGGAGGCGGTTCTTTAAATGCCAAAAATCCCATTTTTTGGATCAGGGCTTCCAGCGACATTTCATACTTATCGAGGAGCTCACCGAAGAATTGATCAAGCGGGAGAAGCAGACCTATGGCAAGATCATCCGCTTTATGTCCCATGAGATTAGAAATTCCATTGGGGCCATTAACTCTATCTTGAATTCCGTTTTGAATTATGGCAATCAGTTGGATCAGAACGATGCTGAAGACTTTAAGGGCGCTGTCGATGTGGCCATCACCCGTAATAATCATCTGAACCAGTTCATGCAGAATTATGCTCAGATCGTCAGACTACCACCTCCTGCCCTGGACTATTACGATCTCCATGAGCTGCTCAAGGGCATAGAGGTTTTATTTTTCCAGGATTGCCAGAAATTGAATATTGAGTGGAAGTGGCAACTGGCAACTCAGGATGAATTTACCTGCAATTTTGATAAACAGCAGCTGGAACAAGCCCTGATCAATATTATCAAGAATGCCATGGAAGCAATCGGCGAGAATGGCAGACTACAGATCATTACGGAAGCCATGCCGAAACGAGTCCTGCTTGTCAGGGATACGGGCGCTGGCTTTAACGAGGAAGAGAGGGGCCAGCTTTTCACACCCTTTTTCAGTACCAAGAAGGATGGGCAAGGGGTAGGTTTGATCATGATCCGGGATATTCTCATGAATCACGGTTTCAATTTCTCCCTGACCCGTCTGCCCGACAATTTGACCGAATTCAGGATCGAATTTTAGACCTAATAATCCAATCTCCTCCTGTTCAGCTTGTCTAAAGCAGAGCAAGCTCCGTGAAAAAAGCCTGTTGTTTCCCAGTTCAAAGTTGCATCTAAGCATCCCCTCATCTATCCAATTGGCCGTTAACAGAACCACATTACTTCCTATTTCGAATCATGATATGTTTGGACTATTGAACTTCACATATTCAGGAAAGAGGCATGAAATGGGATACAAAGTACATCGGTTGGATCTCAAAATGGATAAGGACAGGGGCAAGTTGGAGGATTATTTGAATAGTCTCAAAGGAGAAATAATATCCATTGTTCCAAATGTCAATCCTACGTTTCGACCCATGGGGGCGACAGCAAAAGTTAATTTTCTCTTCATCATTGAGAAGGTTAAATAGAGATAACGAAAGAGACCCCTCATTCGGGAGGTCTCTTTTTGTTTAGAGATGGGTGAGATGTAAAATGAAGCCAGGCTTAACTCCTGGTTTTCCCATTCTATTTACTAGTTCTACAAATTTCAAACTAATTTGTCTTCAGTGGGAGACACGATACACTCCAAACCATACAATGTGGTAACGGTGACAAATTCTTGAAAGGATGCTTGACAAACGATCCTACATCTTTAGTTTTTGCGATTCAAATAATCAACAGAGAGGTTTACGCATGTTCCCCAAATCATTGAATAGTATAACACTTAGAATCCTGACAATAATCGTCCTTTTTCAGTTCACCTTGGGTGCTGCCACAGATGCACCAAAAGTGGAACTAGATAATCAGGGTCGACCCTTATGGGAAGCCGGTATGATCTGGGTGAAAGTAAAGTCTGATGTTCCCCTGGATAGAAGTCAACTTAGAATTTCAAGCTTCAATATTCCTTCCCTGGATGCAAAGCTAAATAATTATGGTATCAATGATATTACCCGTACGTTCAGACCTATTGAACGCCCTGATCGCAAGGATCTTCCTGATCTAACCAGAATATTTACCCTCCATCTTCCTTCAGGAATGAATGCCGATGCGCTGGTGCAAATCCTAGCAAAAGAAATCTCTATTGAATATGCAGAGCGAGTACCAGCCATGTATCAGGAAGCCGTACCTAATGATACTTTCTATTCGACAGATTTATATCATTTACCTCAGATAATGGCTGAAGAAGCCTGGGATATCCATAAGGGTGAGGATGGTCTTGAACAAGTGGTAATTGGAGTGGGTGACACTGGTGTTGACTGGAAGCACCCAGACCTTGGTGCTAATATCTACAACCGCCTCGGTGAAGATGCCGATGGAGATGGAGTCACTATCCTTTTTGATGGAACCGAATGGATTATGGATCCAGATGATCTCAATGGTATCGATGATGATGGGAATGGTTACATAGATGACCTCATCGGCTGGAATATTATGGCTGATGCTGCTGGAAACGAAAATAATGATCCCATCGATCCTCCTAACCGCGGTCATGGATCTCATGTGTCTGGTTTGGCTGCTGGTGTCACAAATAATGAGACTGGAATTGCCTCCATCAGTTGGAATGTGAAAGTTTTTGGTACGTCCCACGGTTACGTCGGTGATAATGGCCGCAGCGTTTATCGTGCCTATGATGGTCTGGTCTATTTAGCTGATAATGGTGCAGACATCATCAATGCCAGCTGGGGTGGGGGTGGTTATTCCCAGGGGGCAGAAGAGGTTATTCGTTATATCACCGGTGTAGGAGCAATTTTTGTGTCATCCGCAGGTAATGGCAATGAGTTTTTCAACGCCTATCCTGCCAGTTATCCAGGTACAATAAGTGTGGCCTCAGTTGGACGGGGAGACATAAGAGCCTCTTACTCTACCTATGGTTGGGGTGTTGACGTTGCTGCACCTGGTGGTGATTTTAATCCTGGTTTGTGGAGCACAGTACCCTATGGGAGCGGTTATGATGCTTATTCAGGAACGTCAATGGCTGGACCAGTAGTAGCTGGATTATTCGGTCTATTAAAATCCTACCATCCAGATTGGACGAATGATCAGCTCGTTAATCAGGTTATCGGTACTACTGATAATATAGATGGATTAAATCGAGATTTCAGCAATTGGCTGGGGTCTGGACGTGTCAACGCTTTCCGCGCACTGAGTGAGGAGAATGTCTCTGTGCCAGATGTGCTTGAACTAGAACTGTTTGACGTAATGGTAAGCAATCCATCAGCCGAGGATGGTGTCATGTCGCCAGGCGAAAGCACTGATATTAGCTTTGTACTGCGTAGTTATACCCATGGGCTGACAGACTCTGCTGTGACCTTTACACTGGCCAGTGATGACCCAGATATTATTATTACCAATGCAAGTATTATGGATACACTTTTTGCAGATGATTATTCCACTATCGGAACCTTCAATATCAGCATCGACGAAGATGCGAACACAGATGCGGCCCCACTATGGTTGATTATAGATCCCCAGACAGCAGAAGTGGTTACAGGGGACTCCATCCGTCTTGATTTACTTGTGAACACAACTTCTTTGAGTGAATCATTCTTAGATCTGGATCTGACATTTGGTGATATCCATACCAGTACTGTTACAGTTAGTAATTCAACTTCAACCCCAGTTCCCATTAGTGCGGCTTCCTGGGGCATAGATCCCCATTCAGTACTATGGCATGTAGATGCCAACAATGCTTATGATGGTTTTTCCTGGTGGTGTGCTAATCCTGGGATTGGGGGTTATCCAGATGCAACCATTCAATACATGGATCTTCCCGAATTAGATCTGAGCACTACCAGCAATCCTCAATTGAGTTTTATGGTGGATTGGTACATTGAGGATCCCGCCGGTGCAGAAGCACCATACGACGGTTGGGACGGTGCTAATATCTGGATTTCCACCGATGGTGGAGACTCCTTCGAGGTCATTGAACCCGTCAGTCCGGCATATACCTCTACAGCTCTTTATTCATGGGGTGAATTCTGGGGTTTGGGAATAGTACCGGGATGGGCAGGTGACAACAATGGCTATGTGGAAGCGACTTTTGATCTTAGTGCTCATATCTCAGATCAGGTGGTCGTCCGCTTTGGATTTGCCTCAGATGGATCAGCAACCGATATCGGTATATTTGTAGACGATATTTTGGTTAGTGATGATGCAACCGTATTATTTGAGAACACAGGTGTATTTGGTGGTGGAATTGCTCTTGACGGATTCCCCGTGAATACCATTGCTACCCCTTGGCTGGAATTCCCCAATGCAGATAATTCTGTGCCTGGAAATGGTGACTTTGAGCTGGAGATAGTAACCAATACAACTGAATTGCAACCAGGATTTCATAACACGACTGCTTATGTACTGTATGAAAGCTTTATCCTGGGTGAGGTTGATGTCAGTCTGTCATTGAGTGCTCCTGAGCACGATATATCTCTGGATCAGTTTGGTATTGGCAATGAAAGTTTTGTCATACTTAGTGAGGATTCAGTTACTGTCCTCGTTGGGAATACAGGAAGCAACACAGAGTATGGTTTTGATCTCACCATGAATTTGTCCAATGCTGATGGTTTGGTATACACGAATACCCTCACCGTGGACTCGCTTCATCCCGGAGTATTCAACCATTTCAGCTTTGCACCATATCTACCACTAAGGGGAGAAGCTCTGGACTTAGAAATCTTCGTTTCAAATGTTGCTGATGATTACAATAGCTACAATGATTCACTGACAGATGAATTGCAGGTAGAGAATAAAATCGAAGCCTGGGCTGGAGCAACTGAAGCCTGGGATATGGGGGGCTGGGGTGTCACTGCAGGTATAGTTGGAATCGGGGATATCTATGCTGTGCATGTCGATAATGGTCAAACTCCTTATAGTCCCAACCTGGACAATATACTTACCTATATCGCTCCTATTAACCTTACTCAGATACAAAATCTGGCCCTCGTGTATAACACAATAAGTCAGACCGAAGCAGGTGTTGACGTTATGACCCTGGAAGTCAGCACAGATCAAGTGAATTGGGATGTGCTCCGTAGCCATAGTGGTGCGGCAACAAACTGGGCTGAACATGCTGTTGATTTATCCAGTTATATAACTGCCGGAAACGAGGAATTATGGTTCCGCTTCCATTTCGTTTCAAACGAAAGTGTGGCTGGAATGGGTCTCTTCATTGATGACATATCACTTTACACCCACGATTACCTCGGTGTGAATGAACCTGTCTCTGTGTTGCCTCAGGAATTCGCCCTCAACCAGAATTACCCCAACCCATTCAATCCCTCAACTACTATCAGTTACGCCTTACCAGCGGAAACCAGTGTACACATCCAGATATTTGATGTTCGTGGACGCATGGTAAATACCCTGGTGAATACACAACAAGCTGCTGGTTATTATGATATTGATTGGCAGGCAACAGATCTTAATGGAAATAGCTTGGGGACTGGTGTCTACCTGGCGAGGATACAAGCTGGGAGTTACAGCAAAGTAATAAAGATGCTATATCTGAAATAGTATCAAATGATACCAAAGGATGTTAAGAGTTTAGTTTTCTAATGGTAAA
>JACKQG010002515.1_pt1 | contig 23821 bp, 23 predicted proteins | sample 8237621 | NCBI WGS metagenome assembly JACKQG01 (sample SAMN15677084, study PRJNA649215) | marine metagenome | biome: marine; feature: Black Sea; material: saline water; isolation source: suspended particulate matter (SPM) from the Black Sea western gyre | collected 2013-06-09/2013-06-10 | depth... | reverse complement strand
ACGTAAGCGCAATGCCACGCTTATCTCCGCGTCCGGTGCGGCCGATACGGTGGACATAATCTTCGAAGGTGGTGGGGAGGTCGTAATTTATCACGTGCGACACGTCATCAACGTGGATACCACGTGCGGCGACATCCGTTGCCACAAGCACATGAGCAGTACCTGATTTGAAAGCATTAAGCGCGCGCTGGCGTTGTCCGTGGCTTTTGTTGCCATGAATAGATTCCGCTTTTACGCCGGAGCGCGTGAGCTCTTTGGCGAGTTTTTCCACACTATGTTTCATGGCACCAAAGACGATAACACGAGAACACTCTTGTGTGCCGAGGAGTGCTAAAAGTGTATCAAACTTTTCATGATGCGCGTATGGTATAACATCTTGTTTAATGCTGTCGGTTACATCTTTTTTCTTCACCGATACGCGTACCGGATCAATGAGAAAGTCGCCAACGAGTTTTTCAGCTTCTTTGGGCATGGTTGCCGAGAAGAAGAGTGTGCGCCTGTCTTTGGTAGTGTGAGAGAGAATGGTGCGAATGTCGTGAATAAATCCCATATCAAGCATGCGGTCGGCTTCATCGAGCACCACGGCGCGCACGGAAGCGGGGTTGAAGTCTTTGCGTTTGATAAGGTCAAGCACGCGCCCGGGAGTACCAATGATGAATTGCTGCGGGCGATGAAGCGCTTGAATCTGCGGACGAATATTCATACCACCCACACACAATGCGGATTTCATTGAAAGTCCACGGGAAAGCGTGTGGAGCTCTTCTTTGATTTGAAGTGCAAGCTCGCGTGTGGGAGCGAGAATGAGCGTGCGATGTGTTGAATCAGCAAGTGTGGCATGAATGAGCGGGAGAAGAAACGCGGCGGTTTTTCCGGTGCCTGTTTCAGCAAGACCGACAACATCACGTCCGGCAAGAATATGCGGAATTGCCATGTCTTGAATGGGGGAAGGTATGGATATGTCCGATGCCGAAAGAATACGGATGATGCGTGCATTGATTCCAAAATCGGTAAACGCATGTGTGGGCGTGTATTCTTCCACCACTGCTTCTCTTGGGTTTGTGTTGATAAAACGCGACGGGTCAAATGAGGCGCGTTTTTTGCCGCCACCCCTTGGTCGATTGCCATATGAAGACGAGCGCGATGCGCCACTTCTTTTGCCACCGCCAAAACGGGATCCGGATGACCGACTTTTTTTGTATGTCCCCGATGTATGCGCGGGGCGTGAGGAAGTACGTGTGGCTGTACCACGCGAAGAAGATGTCCGACCACGTCGGATGTGTGCTGTTTTCATAAAGATAAAATATGGGCGAATACTTCGCCGTAGTATACCGGAGAGGCATACGATAGAGTGCAGGTAATAATGTGAGAGAATATCTCGGGGGCTTCCGAACCCCGCACGAGAATCAAAAGCTCCCATATACTAATATATTTTCTTCCAGAAGTCAATACCTCATGGTAATGTGTACACACATTACCTCATGAGTATTCGTAGAGGTCGTCTCGTTTTTGCTGGCAAAAAGAGGAAATATGTTGTATATTTGCTTGTATGGTATCCGGGCACGGAAGTGCCTTTTTATATTGACTCCAATATGGACATTAGAAATATCGCTATCATCGCACACGTGGACCACGGCAAGACAACCTTGACCGACATGCTCTTGCGCCAAAACGGAGCTATTACCGAAGGATCGTCGATGGATTCCAACACGCTTGAGAAAGAACGTGGCATTACCATTTATTCAAAAAACGCGTCGCTCACGTATAAAGACACGAAAATCAACATCGTGGACACTCCCGGGCACGCAGATTTTGGTTCGGAGGTGGAGCGTGTCCTTCGTTCGGTGGATACCGTACTTCTTATTGTGGACGCGCAAGAAGGTCCGATGCCGCAGACGCGGTTTGTCTTGAAGAAGTCGCTTGAAATCGGGCATCGTCCGATTGTGATCATCAACAAAATTGACAAACCGGCGGCTGATCCGGCACGCGCGGAAAGCGCGGTCTTCGATCTTTTTGTGGAGCTTGGCGCCGATGATACACAGGCGGATTTCCCGATTGTGTACGCGGATGGTCGTTCAGGGATTGCAAAGCTTTCTCTCGATGACGAGTCTGACACGCTGAACCCGATTCTCGATACCATTCTTTCTCATGTGTCTCCGGCATCGTCGGAGGAGAAAGCGGCGCTTCCACTTCGTTTCCAGCCGTTTAATCTCGCATACGATAATTTTCTCGGTCGCATGGCAGTGTGCCGTATATATGAAGGGACAGTTTCGTCGGGGCAAGCGGTGTATGTGAAAGACGCGGAAGTAGCCGTGCGCCAAGGGAAAATTGTGAAGATGTTTGGTTTTGAGGGATTGGGAAAGACGGAGGTGGCACAGGCGAGCGCGGGTGATATTGTGATGATTGCCGGTTTGCCCGATATCGACATTGGCGAAACAGTGCTCGATAATTCAGAGGGTGAGATTTTGCCGACGATTTCCGTGGATGAACCGACGATTGCATTGGACTTTTTGGTAAACAATTCTCCTTTTGCGGGAAGAGAAGGAAAGTTTGTGACATCGCGCCAGATTCGTGAATATCTTGAGCGTGAGCTTGAGGTGAATGTAGGACTTCGCGTGGATTTCTCCGAGGCGGAATCGTATCGCGTGTATGGTCGCGGTGAGCTTCATGTGGCGATTTTGCTTGAGAATATGCGTCGTTCCGGCTATGAAGTGCAGGTGTCTAATCCGGAAGTGATTGTGAAAGAAGAGAACGGCAAAAAGGTGGAGCCGTTTGAAGAGGTGGTAGTGGACACACCTGAAGCGTATCAGGGGACGATTATTGAGCGTCTTGGTATGCGCGGCTTCATTATGAAAGAACTCTTGCCTGAGCGAGAGGGTGTGAGGATTGTCTTTGAAGGCCCGACGCGGGGCATGCTCGGCTACCGTAATCAATTTGTGGTGGATACGAAAGGAGAGGGGATTCTTTCCTCGCACTTCATCGGCTTTAAGCACTTCGACGGTAAGATTACGAAGCGCACGGTCGGTTCGATGATTTCCATGGCGGCGGGGAAGGCGCTTGGTTTTTCGCTCTGGAATCTGCAAGAACGCGGTGAGTTGTATATCGGTCCGGGAGTTGAGGTGTATGAGGGAATGGTTATCGGCAATACCAGCAAAGGCGAGGAAATGATGGTGAACCCGACGAAAGGAAAACAGCTCACCAATATCCGCGCCGCCGGATCGGATGAGGCAATCAATCTTGTTGCTCCGCTTGAGCTTTCCATTGAGCGCGGTTTGGAAATCATGGCGGACGATGAGCTTCTTGAAATTACGCCGACGAGCATTCGTCTGCGCAAGCGCTATCTGACGGAGAATGAACGCAATCGCGCGAAGAAGAATGGGTAATCGTATTATTGGTATATGCAAAAGCGTGACGCAAACGAATATGTGGATGTGATTGTGATTGGGGGCGGGGCTTCGGGGCTTTTTGCTGCCGGACGGGCTGCTGAGCGGGGGAAGAAAGTGCTTGTTTTGGAGAAGAATGCATCGTGCGGAGAGAAGCTTCTTCTCACGGGAGGCGGGCGATGCAATATCACCAACGATTGTGATACTCGTACATTTCTTGCGCATCTCGGAAGCGGGACGGAAGCGCTTTTTTCAGCGTTTGCGCAATTCGACGTGAAAGATACGTTTACCTTTTTTGAAAAGCGAGGATTGCCGCTTGTGGTGGAAGCGCGCAATCGTGTGTTCCCCAAGTCACAGCGCGCGCAGGATGTGCTCTCGGTGCTTGAGAAGTATGTGCGCGATAATGGAGGAACGATTCGTACAAAGGCGAAGGTGAAAAAGGTGGAGGCGGATGAGAGCGGTGTGGTGGTGGAAACACAGAGCGCGAGAATTGCTGCCGACTCGCTCATTATCGCCACAGGAGGCCTTTCGCATCCGGAGACCGGCTCCACGGGAGACGGTTTTCGCTTTGTTGAATCACTCGGGCACAGCGTGCTTGAACCAAGTGCGGATTTGGTGCCGATTGAAGTGGCTGATGAGTGGGTGAAGCGCTTGTCGGGTACGTCACTTTCCTTTATGAAGATGACGGTATTTCTCAATGGAAAGAGACAGTTCTTCAAGAAAGGAAAAGTGCTTTTTACACACTTTGGCCTTTCCGGCCCACTTATTTTAAACAGTGCGCGTGCTGTGGGTGAACTGTTGAAGCAGGGAAGTATCATGATTTCGATTGATGCATATCCCGATACCGATATCGCTGAGCTCGACGAGAAGATTCTTAAGGTGTTTGAGAAATCGAAGAATAAGATGATAAAGAACGTGGCAGATGATATTGTGCCGCATGGTATGGCGGACATTTTTTCACTTCTTTTCCCTGCGATTCCACCGGAGAAAAAAGTACACAGTATTTCAAAAGAAGAGCGCCAAACGATTGCGCGTACATTGAAAGCGCTTCCCGTGCAGGTGACGGGGCTTATGGGTATGGATAGAGCAATTGTCTCTGATGGTGGTATCCCGCTTGAAGAAATTGATACGAAATATATGCGGTCGCGTATCAATCCGCGCGTGTATGTGACCGGCGATATGCTTCATGTGAATCGCAAATCGGGTGGCTACTCACTCCAAATCGCGTGGACAAGCGGCTATGTGGCGGGGAGTGCGGTGTAGCCGAAACAAATAAAAAAGTATAAGTTGAGAAAATAATTGTTTGAAAACCAAAGTTAAGCTTTGGTATTCATACCAAAGCTTAACTTTGGTTTTCAAGATCCCGCATTCCAGCCCTACATGTATTTTTCTTAAAAGGCACAATACTCACTAGTTGTATTATTACTGAGTTGAATATATACATTCCTATGCTCACCAATGTGGGGCTGGACGGGATGACAATACCAGAGTTTAGCTGATATGATACACGCATGAATAGCATTGTTCGCATTCTTTTCTCAATAGTGTTTTTTGCCATTACGCCGTTCTCAGCCCACGCGTGTTCGTGTGTTGCCGGCATTACTCCTGAAGAAACATACGCACGTGCTGATACGGTGTTTATAGGAACCGTTCAATCGGTGGAAGAAAGACATCTGTGGGGTAGAGGTTCTCGGGAAATCGTGTTTGACGTGCAGACGATATGGAAAGGTGAGTCGAGCAGTACTTTGAAAATTATAACAGGAACAGGTGGCGGCGATTGCGGTTTTGATTTTATAGAGGGAGAAACATATTTTGTCTATGCCGGACAAGGCGGTTTTTATGGAAATGAAAGAACTCTTGAGACGAATATGTGTAATAGAACGGCACTCCTCTCTCTTGCCGAAGAGGATGTGATATATGCCAACACTGTCGCTATCCCTTTTGAGATTGTGGAAATTGTTCGTGCTGAGGTGGTGGAGGTGTTTGAGACGCGCAATGAAATCCTTTTTGGCACGAAAACGTCGCATACGATTCAGGATATTGAGGTGCGAATTCTTGATGGGAGCGAAGAGGGAGAGACAGTGCGTTTTGACAATGACTTCATTATCCTTGAAGAAGGCGATGCCCTGTATCTTCGTATCACCACTCGCACCGACGGTACTGCTACATACATGGTGAAAGAATATGATCGACGAGGAGTGTTGTGGGGACTTTTCGCACTGTTTGCACTATTGGTCGTACTTTTTGCCGGCAAACAAGGACTCCGCTCGCTTGGGGCACTCATGGCGAGTCTTTTGGTGATTGGCTATGTGCTTGTACCATCACTTGCCTCGGGTGTGCCACCTGTACCTGTTTCGGTGGGGATTGCCGCGATTATACTCCTCTTTGCTATCGGGATAACTCATGGGGTGAATAGAGGGTCAATCATTGCATATATCGGTACGATGATTGCCGTTGTGTGTGCCGGCGGGCTTTCGTCTCTCTCTATTTTTTGGGGACGTTTAAGCGGAAATGTGAGTGACGAAACACTCACACTTTTCATGGAAACAGGTGGGTCAATTGATCTTGGCGGACTTCTTTTGGCAGCGATGATTATTGGTATGCTTGGCGTGTTGGATGATGTGGCGATTACGCAGGTGTCGGTGGTGCGAGAGCTTTTTGATACCAATAAAAATATGAGTCGGAGAGAGGTGTATACACGAGCGATGCGGGTAGGGAAAGACCATATCGGTTCACTTATCAATACGCTTGTGTTGGCATATACTGGTACAGCATTACCGCTCCTCATACTCTTTTCATACAGTACACATGGATTTGTTCATATGATGAATAGTGAAATCGTGGCAACAGAAATTGTTCGTGCACTCGTGGGCAGTATTGGGCTTATTATTGCTGTGCCTGTGACGACGGCGCTCGCGGTGTGGAAGATGAAAGGAGGTCAAGAGAAAAGAGTTGAGAGTTGAGAGAAAAACCAGAGTTCATTCGTTTGGTTTGCTCAAGAAGATAACACAAAACGATTAACGATAAACGGAGAACGATAAAAAAGGCCGCGCTCCGCGCGGCTCCTGCTTTATATCGTGTCCCAGCGTGTCGCGGCAAAGAGCGCGACATTGACGAGACGTTGATATTCCTCCTCTTTGGATTTGGAGGCATCGTTCTCTGCTTGCGGAGGAACGTCTTTCGTCTCCTCCTTCCCCCCCTCTTTCTCCGGAAGAGAACTTTCTTCCGGAAGTCTTTCGTTGTCCATGGAGTATTGATTATTTTTTTTCCTCTGGCGTCTCAAGAGACGCCCGAATTTCCTCTACAAGATCAACCTCACTGACTTTTTTCGCTCGTTTGTTTCTCGGAGGATTAAATTCCCCCGAGAGCCGACACTCCTTCTTGTCTTTTTTTCCAGCATTCTCCGCATGCGGAAAAAAACATTTCCCAGCACCGTTTTTAAGCATAAAATATATTTTTTAGTTTTGTCAAAATGACAAAAGAACAGAAATACATTTTTAGTAAATCATATATTGCAACATAAATCAAATCACTTTCTTTGATTTTTACAATTTGGTATACTTATACTATGGGAAAAGATGTTCAAAAGAATCAAACACGCCCATCTGCCGGCACGGAGTTTATGTCGGTGTTCACCGACAGAGAGCGTTTTGTGAAAGTGGTGTACCCAATCTTGGCAGGTGTGCCGACAGCAATCCTCATCCTTTTCTTTCTCGACCTCGGTGATACCTACCGTGATGTTCTTAAGCATTTTCTTTCACCGATTATTACCGGTGTTACCTCGGGATTTATTTTGTATACGTTGGGGGTGAAGAAGTGAGAAAACGATGAACGGTACACTATAAACGGTAAACTAAAAGTGCCGCGAAGCGACACTTTTTTGCGGAGCAGAGCTCCGCTTTATCGTTAAGTGTTTATAGTTCATCGTTTTCTCACTTCGTATCCTTGAGCATGAGCGTTGCGGGTAGTCCGAAGAGAACGACGAGAACACCTGCGGCAATGAAAATGTATTGTAGCGGAAGTATAAGAAGGAGTCCAGATGCAATCATCGGCGCAATGATATAGGCGAGTGGACGAGAATTACGGAAGAAACCGATGATGTGCGTGTCGGTACTATCCACCTTTTTAAAGAAATAGCTTTCTGTCATGATTTCAATGATGCTTGCGCCGATACGTGTGGCAAAGAGCGCTGCCGTCCATACCCACATATCAGTGCTTGTGATAAACGATAGTACCGCCGTGGTAATTCCGGTGAGAATAAAGCCCCCAGCGAGAAGTTCTTTTTCACCCCATTTTGTATCGGCGAGTTTCCCGGCAGGGATTTCAAATAATACAAACGGAAGAAGCATGACAGTAAACATAATACCGATTTCATTCCACGCAAATCCGAGTGTTTCGTGCAAATAGAGTGGACTATAAATGACCATCCAAGCATAGAAGAATCGAAGTGCTATCGCGGTAACAAAGACGAGCGCGACATCGCGTTTTTTCATGACTTCCTTGAATGTGTCCCAGAAAGGCACACGGTCATATTTTGGGTCTTTGAAATCTCGGAAATTGGTGATGAGGATAAGGAGGAATGCTGCCATGGAAATCGTGGCAAGAATATAGATTTTCCAGTAATCGCCGTTGGTAAGAATGGAACCGGCAATAAAGGGAGATATAACAAACGCAACATTGGCAATAGTAAGGAAGAATCCACGAATGCTACCGGTGTGTTTGTCGGATGAATAGCGCTCAATAAAAACGTCCATGGTGAAGAGGATAACCGTGGTGAGTGCTACATATACAATGAAAAGAGCGTAAATAGAGAAGGGAAGTTCTAGAAATGCGAGTCCGAGCGTGAGAAGGACGCTGGTAACGGCGACGACAAATGCTGTTCGGTAATTGCCGAATCGATTGAGAATCCACGGCATGAGGAGCATGAAAAAGAAGGTAAGGATGGAACTTCCGGTGTAGAGGAGTCCAACCATGCTGTCGGTGGCGTATGTGGAGAGAAATGATGAGTTGATGTATGTCGGTAGTGCAATGGTAATCGCTACAATAAACTGCATCATATATAACACCTGAAACGCATCAGAGCCGTTTTTGAGCCGTCTTTTTGGTTGTGTAGGAAGAATGGAAAACATTTTGAGAGCTGGTAGCTTATGGCTTTTAGCTTATAGTCAATAGGCGCCGGCGCTTCGCGCCGGCTTTCGCCGCGCGTGGCTTATGGGAATCAGCGCTCATGCACCTCTTTTTGTATGGAGATATTATAGCATAGGAAGGAGAATAAAGAATAAAGAGTGAGGAATTAAGAACACAAAGCCGCGCGTATGCGCGGCTTTGTGTGGGCGCGCGGAGCGCGCCATTCGTATATTCGTACTGATTCGCTATTCGTAATTTTTCTATACCCCCAACAACACTGGAATCACCATTGGTCTTTTGGCGGTTTTCTGCAAAAGGAAGCGGGCGACATCGTCGGTGACCTTCCCTCTGACAAAATCAAAATTAATCGGATGCATACCGACGAGTGTTTTTTCAATCGTGTGTTTTACCACGCCGCGTGTTTCGCGAAGCAGATCTTGTGAATCGCGCAAGTATACGAAACCGCGAGAAATAATGTCGGGCGATTTTTTGAGCGCTCCGGTTTTAAGGTCAACCAACGCGACAATCATGAGAATACCGTCTTGGGCGAGTGCTTGGCGATCACGGAGTACTACTTCTTGAGATTCACCCACGGAGAAGCCATCGACCATAACAACGTTGGACGGCGCTTTTTCTTTTTGAATCATAAGTTTTCTATCCGGTCCGCCGATATCGATGATGGTGCCGTTGTCGGGAATGATGATGTTCTCTTTCGGGAAACCATTGTGTTCGTGAATTACCTGCGCGTGAACGCGAAGCATGGAGTGGTAGCCATAGCCCGGCATGAAGTATTTTGCATTCACTTGTTTATTGATCCAGGCAAGCTCACCTGCATTGCCGTGACCGGTGGAGTGCACGTCGGAGACACGGTAGTGAATAAGATGAATATCATGACGATAGAGATTGTCTTTCAAGCGTTGTACAGAGATTTCATTTCCGGGAATAACCGAAGAAGAGAGCACCACCGTGTCTTTCGGCGTAAAGCGTAGGTATTTGTGCGACTTATTGGAAATACGCATAAGAACGGCGAATTCCTCTCCTTGAGCGCCGGTAGCAAGAATGACCAGCTTGCGCGATGGATACTTCTCCACATCCTCAATCGGGATGATGGTGTCGGGTTTTACCTTGAGAAGGTTTGCTTTTTTGGCGATTTCAATATTGGTTTTGATGCTCCGTCCGTCAACCACCACTTTCTTGCCGTGTTTTTCCGAAAGTTCAATGAGCTTGATTAAGCGGGCGAATTGTGAGGCAAAAGTACCGATGATGAGTCTATCAGGCACGTCTCGGATGATTTTCTCAAGGTTGTGATGAATTTCACGTTCGGTAATGGAAAAACCGGGATTTTCCACATTGGTGGAATCAGCAATGAAGAGAAGGTTGTCTTGTGAGCGGATATGCCCCCATGTTTTTTTCTCGGCAGCTGTTGCTTCGCCACCCTCATGATCAAGTTTGAGGTCGCCGGAAATGACGATATTGCCATACTTCGTCTTCACCGATGCTCCCATAGAATCAGGGATTGAGTGAGTGACAGGGAAGAACTCCACGCGGGTTTCCCCGAGGGTAATCGTTTCACCCGGTTCCACAAGCTTGATATTGAGTGCCGGAAGATGAGGAAATTCTTCTTGACGTTTGCGAATCATAAGCTCGGTGAGCGCGCGAGTGTAAATCGCTGGGTTGCCAATACGGTTCATGAGATACGGAATACCACCAATATGATCGAGGTGGCCATGCGTAATCACGACACCGCGAATGCGGTCTTTGCGATCTTCGAGGTATTTGGTGTTGGGGAGAAGATAATCAATACCTGGTGTGGCTTCTTCGGTAAATTGAAAGCCGACATCAAAAATAATGATGTCTTCACCATATTCAACGACCGTCATGTTGAGCCCAACTTCCTCCACACCTCCCAAGGGAATAATACGTACATTATCGCCCACCGACGGGAGGTTGAGTGTACTTTTACCCGCGGGTTTTTGGGAAGAGCTGGCGCGTGGTGAACGCGGGGAAGTGGGGCGAGAAGACGAAGTGCGACTCGGGCGACTTCGCTGCGAATGTGATTGTGGCGCACGCGAAGGTTTTGTGCTCTTGTGTGTCGTGTGAGACGAAGAACGGCGACGTGTGTCGTGTGTGTTACTTGTCTCTCGGCGAGATGAGGAAGACATTTGGGACACTGATTTAGGTGAAGAGATTTTATGAGGTGTTGTCTTTTTTGTCGCAGTATGATTTGCGTGTGATGATGTTTTTGTTCTTCGCGGTGATGCATTGCTTCGAGATGAAGAGGAAGTTTTTTTCTGATAGGGTGTCATAGGTAGTAGGTTAGTAAGATAGTATGTTAGTAAATGAGGGGCTGGTATAGGATATGTACTGTCATTCCCGCCTCCGGGCGAGAATCTTCGATTTATTTTTAGGGATTATTGGGTGACAATAATAAAAAAATTCACAATGTATTCTTATCGTTCCGTTGTGGTAAATACTGACCAGATATATTCTGTCTCCATGTGCCAGTCGCCGATTCCGGAAAAACGTTCGGCAGGTGTGGTAACCGATCCGATTGTTACACCGCGCATATCTTCGGGAAGGATATACAGAAAATCGGGAGCGTAGAGAAATACAGCTGGTGTTTCCTCGGCGATTTCTTCTGCCGCTTCGGCAATGAGCTCTGCACGAAGCTCACGTTCATTTTCTTCACGAGCTCGTTCTAATACGTCGTCAACGGAAATATTGGCATACAGTGCGACATTAAGCCCGGGATCATTTCTTTGCGATGAGTGCCAGAATGCAAAAAGATCGCTATCACGGCCAACGATTTCTCCGAAGAGAAGTGTATCATACATGCGCGGTCGGATGACTTGCGAGGAGAGATCACCCGCTTCGTAGTATTGCACTGTCACAGGGATACCGAGTGCTTCCCAAGTACTTTTCACATATTCGGCAACTGTTTTCAGCTCCGGTGTATTTGATGTGGCAAGCGAGAAAGAGAGTGTGCGGATGGAATCGTCAATCTCCTTTTGCCATGTGCCGGTAACAGGATCGAGATTTTCTTCGGTCGGTTCGCTTGGTGTCCATTCCCAGTTGCCATCCTCAAGGATTGTGCGAGCTTCTGCGAGTGTGTCAATTGGGGTGTCTTCTTCCGGTGATGTGTATCCGAGGGCACCAGGAGGAACGGGGGAATGAATGGCAGTGCCGTATCCGAGAAGAATATCACGGACAATACGGTCTGTATTAATTGCCGTATCAAGTGCACGACGAACAGATGAATCAGTGAAGATGTTTGCTTGGTCTTGATTGAAGAAGACGCCAAAGACGCGCGGCAGCGGGATTCTCAGCACGCGGGCACCCTCCTCTTCCAGGGATGCAACAGTATCGGGGGATACGGCATTCATGGACTCAATGTCGTTTTTTTCGTATGCATCAATGAGTTCTTCTTCGTTGTCGTAAAAGTGTACGCGAATGCGGGAAAGATATGGCTCGCCTGGGGCGAAGTCGGTAAATGCTTTGAGATCGTAATACGATTGGATACCAGAAGCGTCGCGTTTCATTGCGTCGAGCTTGTATGGTCCTGAGCCGATGGGCTCGATATTAAACTGACTAAAACTAAATTCTTCGGCGGTGAGATTGTTCCAGATGTGTTTTGGAAGAATACCGAGTGTGGTATTGGAAAGAAATGGTGCATACGGCTCCGGCAAGGTGAAGGTGACGGTGCGTTCGTCGATTGCTTCGGCACTAACACCGTCCCAATTGGCGCGACGCGGACTTTTGAGCGCGCTGTCTTGAGCTTTGCCGACGGTGAAGACAACATCCTCAGCAGTGATTGCCTCGCCATCGTGGAAGAGTGCGTCATCGCGGAGAGTGAAGGTATAGAGTGTGCCGTTGTTTGAAACAGTGTAATTCTCCGCGAGATGAGGAACGATATCACCGTTTTCGCTTATACGGGTGAGACCAGCGTAGAGGAGCGTGGTCATGTCACGATCGGCGGATGAAACAGCCAAAACAGGATTGATGAATCGAGGTGTTCCGATGATGCCTTCGGAAAGCGAGCCGCCGTATGAGGGTACTTCCACAAGTGCGCGTATATTGGCAATCCACCCGAGAGTGGCACAGCCGATAATGGCAATCCAGAGTGCGATAAAAAATGCGATACGTTCTTTTCGTGAGAACGATTGCACTATTGTGGTAATACGAGTGAAAAAAGAAGACTGTATCTTCGAGAGGAGAGGTTTCATTGGAGTAAGTACATGCGTGCAGGGGACACAAAAAGTGCGCCATGACGCGAATGATTAGGAGAAAAAAATATGATTGAATGAGGTCTGTCGATGTGTGTCGATAGACGGGTTTAGATAAAGAGATGCACAAGCGCAGAGAGCGCGAAAAGAATTGCAAGTACGATAGTGATATGGAAAAGTGTTTTCTCAGCGCCGCGACGAGAATGAAACCCTGCTCCTTCGTCGTTGCCACCAAATATACCACCCAAGCCAGCGCCAGTTTGTTGGAGGAGGATTGTGATTATGAGGAGAACAGATAAAACAATCTGTGTCCACGGCAGTATCGAAGCGAGAAATTCCATTAGAAGATAGTATACCACGGCGCATTTTTTATGCAAGCGCATAAAAAATGCGCCGTGGTGTCGAAACGTAAAGCAATGGAAAATGGAATAAAATTGACTCCAGAAGAAAGGACGGTATAATGGAAATGCTTGGCAATTCGTTCTTATGCTGTCAGGCGGTGTTTTTTCTCAAGTGCTGCGCGTTTTGCGCAGAGCGCAAAACGCGCAGCACTGTTTATGTATTATCGTTATTCGTTAATAGTGGATTACTCATATATATGTCTGAAACAGAAAAAAATACAAAATCAATAATTCAGCCACTTGGTGATCGTGTACTTGTGGAGGTGCAGAATGATTCTTCCCAAGTGACCGATGCGGGTATTATTATTCCTGATACGGTTGACCGTGAGAAACCGCAGCAAGGGAAAGTTATTGCTGTGGGAGAAGGACGGATGACCGATTCGGGAGAGACGATTCCTTTGCAGGTGAAGAGGGGGGACACGATTATCTTTTCCAAATACGGTCCCGATGAGATTACCGTTGATGACAAAGAATATTACATTATTGGGGAGGGAAGTATTTTGGCGGTGATTAAATAGGAGTACAGGAAATTAAAAAGTTAATCGTTAATGGGTTACGAACTACGAACGTGTACGAACATATGAACGTGAGGTATTGCGAGTATATTCGGTTTGGGAAATGACTCCCTCTTCGTATTGATTTGTACTTAGTACCCGCCATCTTTAATTCTTTATTCTTAATTCTATTCTGTTATGTCAAAAATCATTCAATTTTCCAATGACGCGCGTGAACGTTTGCACAGCGGGGTTAATCAAGTCGCTGATGCGGTGAAAATCACACTTGGTCCGCGTGGTCGCAATGTGGTGTTGCAAAAAAGTTATGGCACGCCAACCATCACCAATGATGGCGTGTCTATCGCTAAAGATATTGACCTTGCTGACAATTTTGAAAACATGGGTGCGGAGATTGTGAAGGAAGTTGCGTCCAAAACCAATGACAAAGCCGGCGACGGAACGACGACAGCTGTTGTTTTGATGCAAGCGATTGTGAGCGAGGGCATGAAGCGCGCTGCTATGGGTGTGAACGCTATGGGTGTGCGCTTGGGTATTGAGGCAGCAGCCGCTTCCGCGGTGGAGGAGCTGAAAAAGGCGGCAAAACCCATCAAGACCAAAGACGAAATCAAGCAAGTGGCGACCATCTCAGCTGAGTCGGAAGAGATTGGTGGCATTATCGCGGAGACGATTGAAAAGGTGGGAAAAGATGGTGTGGTAACGGTGGAGGAATCGCAATCGTTTGGTGTGGAATCTGATGTGGTGGAAGGCATGCAATTTGATAAAGGATATGTGTCGCCGTATATGATTACCAATGCAGATCGCATGGAGGCGGAATACACCGATGCCGCGCTTTTGATTACCGACAAGAAAATTTCTTCTATTCAGGAAGTATTACCGCTTCTTGAAAAGCTTGCGCAATCGGGGAAGAAAGAGCTGGTGATTATCGCTGATGATTGTGACGGTGAGGCACTGGCAACGCTTGTGGTAAACAAACTGCGCGGCACGTTCTCAGTCCTCGCAGTGAAAGCTCCCGGTTTTGGTGATCGCAAGAAAGAGATATTGGAGGACATTGCGACTGTAACAGGCGGTCAGGTGATAAGCGAGGAAAAGGGTGTAAAGCTCGATACCGCAGAAATCACCATGCTCGGAAAAGCAAATAAGGTGATTGCAACGAAAGATGAAACAACCATTGTTGGCGGAAAAGGAGAGAAAGCAGATATTGATGCGCGCGTGGCGCAGCTGAAAAAGACGCTTGAGAATACCGATGCAAAGTACGACAAAGAAAAGCTCGCTGAGCGCGTGGCAAAGCTCTCAGGTGGCGTGGCGGTGATTCGCGTGGGTGCGGCAACCGAAACGGAAATGAAATACCTCAAACTCAAGATTGAAGATGCAGTGAATGCCACGAAGGCGGCGATTGAAGAGGGGGTTGTTTCAGGCGGGGGTTCGGCGCTTGTGCGTGTTGCTGAGGTGTTGCGCACGAGCGCTCCGAAGCCGAGCACTGCGAGTTTCGCTGATGAATTTGCCGTGGGTGTTGATATCCTCATTCGAGCACTTGAAGCACCGATAAAGCAATTAGTGGCTAACTCCGGTTCTGAGGATGCTGCTGTGATTATTGATAAAATCAAAAGCGGTGGTACGGCCGCCGGATACGATGCGCGTGCCGACGAAATGGCGGATGACATGCTTGAGGCGGGAATTGTGGATCCGGTGAAGGTAACGCGAAGCGGTGTCGAGCATGCGGCATCTGCCGCGGCAATCCTTCTCACCACGGAAGCAGCCGTGGCTGATGCGCCAAAGGAAGAGGGAAGCGACGGAGGTGCGGCAGCTGCTGCCGGTATGGGCATGGGAGGTGGTATGCCGGGGATGTACTAAAGATTGGAAATATGAAGTGCGAAAAATGAAATATGTATACGTGCTTGCGCGCGTCATACACAAATATAAAATCGCGGCGACCGAAGGTCGCCGCGATTTTATTCTTAAAGAGTTTACGAAAAAACAAACGACCCTTTTTGTGTCACGCCTCAAAAGCTAGGTCAAGGAGTCTGGGGATAAAGGGTTCTGTACTTAATGATTTTCATGTATAATACAAGAAATGAGCAGAGCTCATTTCTCATTTCTCATTTCTCATTGATTTTTTATTTTTTATTCTTTTCAATATGATTCTCTACATTATTCTTGCAGTTATTGTTGTCCTCGCCGTGTGGGTTGTTGGCATGTACAATAGATTCGTTCGTTTGGTAAAGCATGCAGAAGAAGCGTGGGCTGATATTGATGTGCAGCTCAAGCGTCGATATGATCTTATTCCAAATCTTGTGAATACGGTAAAAGGATATGCATCACACGAAAGTGCTACATTTGAAAAGGTAACCGAAGCACGCACCAAAGCAATGCAGGCTGGAAGCGTCGGCGAACACGCCGAGGCAGAAAACATGCTCGCAGGCACATTGAAATCACTTTTTGCTGTTGCGGAAAGCTATCCGGAGCTGAAAGCAAATGAAAACTTCCTTGAGCTTCAGCGTGAGCTTTCCGATACGGAAAACAAGATTCAGGCGGCGCGACGTTTCTATAACACCAATGTGCGCGATCTCAACATCAAGGTTGATATGTTCCCGTCAAATCTGATTGCACAAATGTTTCGTTTCATTCCGCGCGATTTTTTCGAGCTTGAAGAAGATTCCGAAGAGCGTGAACCGGTAGAGGTATCGTTTTAACACACAGCGCGAAGCGCAGTTTATCGTTTATCGTTTATTGTTAATAGTTAATCGTTTGCCATATGATTTTCATTGGAACACTTCTCATTATCACGGGTATTGTGTATCTTTTACAAAACCTCGGTATTATTTCTGAGTTTAACGCGAGTCTCTTTTGGCCAATTTTGATTATCGCTCTCGGTGTGCATTTGCTCCTCCGTAACAAGTGGTAGAAAACGAATATGGCAACGCTGTATACTGAAGCAATACACAATACTCGCAAGACGTGGTTTCTTATGACCGCGTTTTTGCTCGTGGTTATTGCGCTTGGTTGGGCAGTGTCGTGGTATATGGATAGTCCGGCAATTGTTTACGGCGTGGTAATTTTTGCAATTGTGATGAACATTGTGAGTTACTGGTTTTCCGATAGAATCGTCCTCAAAATGGCGGGTGCGCGTGAGGCCGATAAAGAGCGGGACTGGGAGCTTATCACCACCGTGGAGAACTTGGCAATTACCGCAGGGCTTCCAGAGCCGAAGGTGTATGTGATCAATGACCCCTCTCCAAATGCCTTTGCTACTGGTCGTGATCCAAAGCATGCAGCAGTGGCTGCAACAACTGGCCTCCTTGCGCTTCTTGAGAAAAGCGAGCTTGAGGGGGTGATGGCTCATGAGCTTGCCCATGTGAAAAATCGTGACACGCTCATCGGTACGGTTGTGGTGGTGCTGGTTGGCTTTGTCACAATTCTCGCTGATATATTCTTGCGATGGTCATTTTGGGGCGGTGATTCCGATCGAGGAGGTGATTCCCGTATTCGTGTGATTATGACGATTGTTGCAATTACACTCGCAATTCTTGCGCCGATTTTTGCCAAACTCCTTCAATTAGCAATTTCCCGCAAGCGTGAATTTCTTGCCGATGCCTCCGGCGCACTTCTCACACGCTATCCGGAAGGGCTCGCCTCTGCACTCCGCAAAATTGAAAGCACCCATATCCCACTCAAGCGCGCACAACACGCCACCGCGCATCTCTACATTTCCAATCCTTTCAAAGACAAAAAGCGCGACGTATTCGGGAAACTCTTTATGACTCATCCTCCCACGGAAGAGCGCATTACTGCACTGTTGGGAAATAAGTAAGGTAAAACGGATGACAAATAGGTGCGAATAATTACAAATACCATTTTGTGGTTAAGACTAATTGTCTGTCACCCAGCCCCACTTTCACTCATTAATTTGACATAACCATTTTAAGGTATGTGAGACTTCTAGCTTATTTTGAGAAATACCATTATGAGTGAAAGTGGGGCTGGGTCTCCCCGAATCATCTCTAGAAATAATGTATCAAAGATTCCCATTCGAGTCGTGAATGACAGAGATTAAATTGTGAAAAGAAATATTCGCGTGTTCGTTTTTGTTCGTAGTTCGTAAACTTTTATATGCAAAAACAAATTACACATAGAGGATGGGCGGCAGGTATGCCGGAAGAAAACACCCGCGAGGCATTTCGTCGTGCCGAAGAAGCGGACGATGTAAATGGCGTGGAGTTTGACGTGCGGTGGAGTGATGTGCGCGCCGAGCCAGTTGTGTGTCATTATGCATGGCAAGAAAAAGACGCAGAGTCCTTGGACGATGTTCTTTCATTTCTTGTCACCTCAACATCTATTGATGTATTACTCCTCGAACTCAAAGAATATTACCCCTTTCTCTGGACAGAAATAAAAAAGCTGTTGGTATATCATGGACTTCTTGAGAAGACGATTATCTTTGCTTTCCCTCGCGTGGCAAAGAGATTTCCATGGGAGGCCCGCGAACGCATGCAGCTTGGCATTATTTCGCTTTTCCCGTGGCGCGTGAATCATTATGCCAAGCTCAAGCCCGCGAGCATTCTTTTTGGATACGATAAACACAAATGGACACAAATCCTCTTTCGGCTTCTTTGGTGGGATGCATTTATTCGTAAACTCTTTCGTATGCATCCTGATATAAAATTCATTCTCGGTGTTGCGCAACATGAAAAACACCTGGTGCACATTCATTCTCTGGAAGGGTTGTATGGGTATACGGTGGATAAACGAGCATGAAGTACCACGAGAACTACTCACTAGTTAGAAAAGTCTATAAAAGATGGAATTTTTCAAATGTGGAGAGATGTTATCCTCTGCACTCCCCTTCGGTTGTGAACCAAAACCAAAAATTCCTTATTAATCTATTTTCGGTGGGAGGTGTGGGGGATGGGTCAACAAAAATGATTATTTAATTTAAAATAGAATTGAAAAGAAAAGATTTTTTCTTAATATACTGCTATAATAAATTTATATTGTAATTTAAACTTATGACTCATTCATCTAAACCAAAAAATAGTGAAGTTGATGCTTATACTTATATTAAGGAAGAACTTGAGAAGTTAGGTTGGATTGTTAAAAATCCAGCCAGGGTTTCTGATGGTGAAGTTTATAAACAAAATGAAGTTTTATATCACAAAGAATTAAAAAATCTTTTAGGTAGAGATATGCCAGAAGCTGTGATAAAACTTAATAATGAAGAATTTTGGGCAATTGAAAGTAAGAGAGATAGAGATATGATAGATCAAGCCCTTTATGAGGCAAAAAATCAATATGCAAAAAAAATCAATAAAAGTAAAAAAATTAAATGTGTTTTAATTTCTGGAGTAGCTGGAAATGATACAGATGGTTATATAGTTAAAAATCAGTATTTAAAAAATGGAAAATGGGAAAATGTACTTTTAGAAAAAGGAAAGATAAAAAATATTTTACTTTCCAAAAAACAATCTCAATATATCTTGGAGCATGATAATCCTGAATGGTCAGAATTTCCAGACTTGCCAGAAGAAAAATACATAGATTCTGCATTAGAAATAAATGAAATTTTACATAATGCAGGAATAAATAAAAATAAGAGAGCTAGGTTTATTGCAGGTCTTGTGCTTTCTTTAGCTGATAATTCTTTTATTAATCTAAAAGAAAATGACACCACAACCCTAGTTGAAAGTGTTAATTCGTTAATTAATAAAAAATTAAGAGAAGTAGAAAAAGAAAGTTTTTTTAATTTTTTGAAATTAGAATTACCACCAAGTAGAGAAAATCACATAAAATATAGAGATGCAATTAAGGAAACAATCAAAGAACTAGAGGCTTTGGATATTAAGAATGCAATGGCTTCTGGAAAAGATATTTTAGGAGAATTTTATGAAAAATTCTTGAAATATGGAAATGGAGCAAAAGAAATAGGGATTGTTTTAACTCCTAGGCATATAACTGAATTTGCAGTTGAAGTTTTGGATGTAAGTTGTAATGATTATGTTCTTGATCCAACATGTGGAACTGGAGGTTTTTTGGTTTCATCTTTTGATTACATTAAAAAGAATTCTAGCGATAAACAAATTGAAAAATTTAAAAATTATAATCTTTTTGGAATTGAACAAGATGATGAAGTTGTGGCACTTGCACTTGTGAATATGATTTTTAGAGGAGATGGAAGAAATAATATGAGTGAGGGAAATTGTTTTCAAAAAAATATAGAATTAACCAATAAAAAAGGAAACCAAACAGGTGAATTTGTTAAAAGAATAGGAAAAGAATTAGCTAAAAATCCAGTTATTACGAAAGTGCTTATGAATCCTCCTTTTGCTCTTAAAAAAGGAGATGAAAAAGAAAGACATTTTATTGATTATGCTCTTTCGCAAATGCAAGATGGTGGTATTCTTTTTGCCATTGTTCCAATTTCTGTAATGGTTGAAGGTGGTGGTGGAAAATCTTGGAGAAAAGATTTATTAGAAAATAATACTTTATTGTCTGCGGTTACTTTTCCTGAAGATTTATTTTACCCTGTCAGTGTCGGAACAGTAGGTGTATTTATAAAAAAAGGAATTTCTCATAATTTTGACAATCAGAATGTGTATTTTGCCAGAGGTATTACGGATGGTTTTAGAAAAAAGAAAGGAAAAAGAATTACTGATGAAAGAGAAAGAAATCAAATTGAAGAAATAAAAGAAGAATTAAAATCTTTTTTAGTAAATCAAAATTTAAAATTTGAAGATGTGCCAGAATTCAAAAAGATTTGTAAATTAGATACAGAAGATAAAAATTATGAGTTAGTGCCAGAAGCTTATATTGATAGCAGAATACCAAATCATGAAGAAATTGAAGAAGAAATTGAAGAAATGATAAGAGAATCAGTTGCTTTCAAAATTAAGTTTTATAACCAATTAAATCAACATGACAAATAAAGAAGTTACAACTATCGGCTCTCTTTTTGATGTTGAATATGGGCAAAAAGAGTATGAAAGCAAAAGTTTTCTTGAAGGAGAATACGGTAATATTCCATTAATATCTTCGAAAGGAGATGAAAATGGAGTATATGACTTTTATAATATCAAAAGTTATTATAAAGCGCCTTTTATAACAGTTCCAAGAGTTGGAACAATTGGTCAAGCTTTTGTCCAAGATAAGGATTGCTGTGTTGATAATAATTGCATGGTTCTTTTACCAAAAAAAGATATTAATATTGAAAAATTATACCAAATTGCATACCAAATTAGATTAAACAAGTGGAAATACAAATATGGTAGGCAAATTACACCTAAAAGAATTAAATTACAAGAAATTAGGTTAATCGATAGTAAAATAGATTATGAAAAATTTGTAAAAGAAATTACACCAAAGAAAAAAGCAAAAGCAAAAATTAAAGAAAATAAGAATATTAAATTAGTTCCAGTTATTTATTTAAAAGATAAACAAGAAAATGGTTTGTGTGAATTGCACAAAAAGACAGCTTTGCCACAAAATCAACTAGAGAATGGCAAAACTCCTTATGTTACAACCAGTTCAAAAAATAATGGAGTATCAGGTTATTACGATGAAGAGCCAAATTTTAAAGGTAGATGTTTAACAGTTGCACTAAACGGAAGTGTTGGGGAAACATTTTTTCAATTTGATGATTTTATAACCAGTGGAGATAATGTTGTTTTGAAGTTAAAAGATGAATATAATCCATACTTATTATTTTATATTTCAGTGATGATAAAAAATCACCAATGGAGATATAATTATTATAGAAAATTAAATTTAACAAAACTTAAAAAAATGACTATTCCAGTGCCTTTTAAAAGTGAAAAGGAGCTAGATTTGGAGTATATAAAAAATATTGTAGAAAATAGTTATGGCTTTGATGAATTGAGGAAGTATTTATAGTAAGGAATAAAAAATATTGAAAACACCACCCAAATGGGTGGGATTTTCAATTGCGGAGAGGGAGGGAACACTCACTGCTCCCAAGCACCATCTTTCGTAAACGAAAGATGGTGCTTGGTGCGCTCGCGGAACCCACGGTTCCGTGTTGCCTCCTCCACGGGGACGTTCTGCTGTCCCCGACCCCCTACGATTCGAATCCCTCCCTCTCTCGCAAAACACCGTTCGCCAGGCGACATGCACCCGGTTCATTGTTTATGCGGAGAGGGAGGGATTCGAACCCTCGGTACGGTTTCCCGCACACAGTCTTTCCAGGACTGCCTATTCGACCGCTCTAGCACCTCTCCTTTTTATTGTATTGTTCGAATCCTACGGGATTCGGTCACACGTACATTTCCTGACAGAAATATCGCGCGACCCCGGCTCGGAATACTCGCCTTGTATGACGACTTGTCGTCATACAAACTCGCATATACCTGCGCCTCTTCAAGCCGTCGCAAAGCAAGCAGTTGCTTTGCTTTAGCTGATGATATGACAACAAAGTTGTCATATCATCAGCTAATCGGTTTTCAGCCCCCGGACGATTTTCGCACCGGTCTTTCAGGGGACTCTATTCGACCGCTCTAGCACCTCTCCCTAAATCATAATATTGCAAAGCAATATTATGATCGGGCGTCCAGACCCACTTTCACTCATTACTTTGTTCTCACAAAATAAACTAGAAATACTCATTGAGTAATATATGCAACACAACTTAATAAGTGAAAGTGGAGCTGGATTAGCTCTAAAATATTTTGCTCCGCAAAATTAATTAATTTATTACATAATAAATTATATAATTTATTATGTAATTTTCTCTCCCAACTTTCTTTCGCCCGTATATCATACCTTTTTTGAACAATATGTCTATACAGATGTTTTTTCTGCTATAATATACTCGTTACATATGGCAAACTATACGCCAACAACACAAGAAGGAACATGTCTCTTCTGCGGTATTGTGGAGGGGAGTGTGCCTGCGCGTATTTTTTGGGAGAACGATGCATTTATGGCATTTCTGACACCGTTCCCCAATTGCAAAGGTAATACCGTGCTCATTCCAAAGAAGCATGTCGGCAGTGATGTGCTTGCTTTGCCTAGAGAAGAGTTGGCGGATTTCGTCGCTGCGGCGCAAGAAGTGTCGGAGATTCTCAAAACATATTTTGACGATGTGGGGCGTGTCGGTCTCATTATGGAAGGTACAGGTATTAACCATGCGCATATCAAGCTCTATCCAATGCATGGCACGGGGTATATGGAAAAAGGGGAATGGAAGCAAATCCATAGTGGTGTGGATACATATTTTGATACGTATGCGGGATATCTTTCCTCCAACGACGGACACAAAGCAGATGAGAAGGAGTTGGATGAGCTGGTGAAAGGGTTGCAGGGTGTTTATTCATAATATTTTTTTCTATGAACACGATCACAATCATTCTCAGTACTGCCCGAGATAATAATTTTACTTCTCGTATTGCCGATATTGTGCGCGCACATGTTGCGGGTAAGGGCTTTGACGTTCAATTCGTGGACATAAAAGATTTTCTTTTTGGGAAGACGATGACCCTTGCGGATAATCCTAAAGAGGTTGCCCTATGGGCTGAGATCGTAGCGAAGTCTGACGGAGTGATTTTTGTCGCCCCAGAATATAATCATACCTATCCTGGTGAGCTGAAGATTCTTCTCGATTCACTGACACAAGAATATGCCGGCAAGCCCGCGGGCATTGTGAGTGTGTCAGCGGGGGATTACGCAGGTGTGCGTATGGTGGATGCGCTTAAGATACTTCTCCACACGCTCGGTTTTCGGCTCGCAAATAGAAGTGTGAATGTCGGTAATGTTCAAACCGATATCAACGAAGGCCGTATCACAAAACATCTTAATACAGTGTTGGAGGAGATGAAGGATCTGCAGAAATAAAAAAACGCCGCGCCCAAGGGCGCGGCTTTTGTTAGTTTTGTTTCTCGGGCTTGTCCATGCCCAAGAAAAGATTGTGAGGAGCTTTTTTCCTCAGGAGCAAAGAGGAAAGCTCGCTGAGAAAAATTTTGTACATCATCTCGTACGCTCCTCCTTTCTCGAACAAAAACATAAATTGTTGTTCCATGGTTGAATTTTTTGATTAAAAGGAGTAGTGCTAACACTTTTCTACCAAAAAACTTGCAAAAAGTCAATAGGTGTGGTATGGTGTGTGGGTATTGTTTGTGCTCACCCTACCCCCAAATACGAAGATCCGGGTAGGTTAAAAAACGGGTAACGGA
>JACKQG010000283.1_pt1 | contig 23839 bp, 18 predicted proteins | sample 8237621 | NCBI WGS metagenome assembly JACKQG01 (sample SAMN15677084, study PRJNA649215) | marine metagenome | biome: marine; feature: Black Sea; material: saline water; isolation source: suspended particulate matter (SPM) from the Black Sea western gyre | collected 2013-06-09/2013-06-10 | depth... | reverse complement strand
CAATGACGTAAGTTCACAAAAATTTATTGAAGGAGAGTATTCATTATGAGTTCAAATAATGGAAAACCAAACGGTCAAAGTTATGATCTATCACAAACTGAATTGAAGCAGCTGCTAAAGAAAGTACCCAGCGGAATTCAATCCTATATTGATCATTTGGAAAGACAGGTCAAGAATCTTGCTGAAATTGGCTTATCCCTTTCAAAGGAAAAGGATATGAATGTTCTGCTGGAAAATATCTTGCTGGAAGCTAAACGTATAGCTAATGCAGATGGTGGTACCTTGTATATGAAAACAGACGATGATCGCTTAAGATTCGAGATTATGATGACAGATTCATTAAAGTTTCATATGGGTGGCACATCCGGGCAAGACATACCATTTTATCCGGTTAAACTGTATGAAGATGATGGTAAATCCAATAAGAATATGATTTCTGCATATGTGGGCTTAACCGGAGAAACAGTCAATATTCCTGATGCGTACAAAGCTAAAGGATTCGATTTTTCGGGAACGAAAGCATTTGATGAAAAAACAGGATATCGATCCAAGTCCTTCCTAACTGTACCCCTTAAAAACCATGAAGATGAAATTATCGGTGTATTGCAATTATTAAATGCACAGGATAAAAAAACAGGAGATTTGGTTTCATTCTCCGGTGAAATCCAGGATGTCGTTGAAGCTCTTTCCAGCCAGGCAGCAGTGGCTATTACAAATAAAAATTTGATTCGTGATCTGGAAATTCTATTTGAATCGTTTATCAAATTGATTGCGTCTGCAATTGATGCCAAATCACCCTATACCGGCGGTCATTGCGCCCGCGTTCCGGAAATAACCATGATGCTGGCTGAAGCAATAAATAAATCAGAAAATGAACACTTCAAAGATATCCATTTTACAGATAAACAAATGTACGAATTAAAAATTGCTGCATGGCTCCATGATTGTGGTAAAGTAGCCACACCTGAATATGTTGTGGATAAGGCAACAAAATTGGAAACGATTTACGATCGTGTGCATACAGTTGCAACCAGGTTTGAAGTACTGAAAAGAGATCAGGAAATAAAATACCTTAAACAGCAATTAAAAATCAAAAAAGATACATCTCTTTCAGAATTGGAAACAAAAAATGCCTTAAAGGATATTCGTAAAAAATACAGAGAAAAGATAACACAACTGGACGATGACTTGGATTTTGTTAAAACAACAAATATTGGCGGTGAATTCATGTCCGAAGAAAAAAAAGATATAGTGAAAATAATTGCTCAGTACCGTTGGAAAGATAACGGTGAGAGTAAAAATTTCTTATCGGATGATGAAGTAAAAAATCTATGTATAGCCAAAGGGACTCTCACAGCCGAGGAAAGAAAAATTATCAATGACCATATTGTCCATACGATCGATATGCTCCAGCAGCTTCCTTATCCAAATCATTTGAAAAATGTTCCGGAATTCGCAGGCGGACACCATGAAAAATTGGATGGTACAGGATATCCATTGGGTTTGACGAAAGATGAAATGTCCATCCAGGCAAAAGCAATGGCTATTGCAGATGTATTTGAAGCGCTTACTGCTAGGGATAGACCCTATAAAGAAGGTAAGGCACTTTCCATGGCTATGCGAATTATGGGCTTTATGAAAAATGATGCCCATGTAGATCCATTCTTATTTGAATTATTCGTCAAAGAAAAAATCTACTTAAAATATGCGGAAAAATATCTGGCTAAAGAACAGTTGGATATGGATTGAATAACTTCAGTCAAGTTTAACAGATTATATGACACCTGATATCGCCATCGTATTAGGCATTATTGCCCTAATGATTGTTCTCTTTGTTAAAGAGATCTTTCCTCTTGATGTAACCGCTCTTTTGGTATTAGTCATTTTTCTCGTCATGGGAAATTTAACACTGGAAGAAGCTATCAGCGGTTTCTCGAATCAAGCTGTCATTACAATAGCAGTCCTTTTTGTTTTGAGTCATGCGTTGCAGAAGTCCGGAATACTGGAATACGGTGTTGTGCGGTTGAATAAATTAACCGAACGATCCAAGTTGTTGGGACTGTCTGTTTTTCTAATATCAGTTGCAATTGCATCCGCTTTTGTAAACAATACTGCAATTGTAGCTGTTTTCATTCCCTTAACGATTCGAATGGCACAAAAATATAATTTGAGTCCGTCAAAACTACTCATTCCTTTAAGCTATATTGCCATCATTGGCGGAACACTAACCCTTGTTGGAACATCAACAAATCTGCTGGTGAATTCAATTTATGTTGATACAACCATGGCAGAACCATTGGGTATGTTCGAATTTTCCCGCTACGGAATATTCATTTTAATTATCGGCCTTTTATATATCATTTTCGCTGTTCCGTTGATTTTACCCTCACGAACAGTGACAACCAGTTTAACCCAGAGTTATCATATGGGTGGTTATTTAACAGAATTGAAAGTATCTGAAGAATCACCCATGGTTGGACGCACATTTATTGAACGGGCGATCAATAGGAATTATGATATTACCGTTTTGGATATTATTCGGGAAGGGAAAGTGATTAGTAAGAATATTCGTAATACAATTATTCATCCCGATGATATTTTATTTGTTCGCGGTTCGCTAGAAAATTTTTTGCGTATGAAAGAGGTGGAAAAAGTCACCATGCTTACGGATGAAAAATTAACCCAGGCAGAATTGATCCACGACAATAATACACTGGTGGAATGTGTATTAACGAACCAATCAGATTTGGCTGGAAAAAGTCTAATGGAAATTAATTTCCGCCGTCGCTTCGGCAGTTTCATCCTGGCGATTCGTCGAGAAGGAGCCATACTCCGCAGAAAAATTGCTCATGTTGTGCTTCAGTCTTTTGATACACTATTAGTATACGGTCCCAGGGATAAAATAAAAGAATTGTCAGAATCGGGGAATTTTATTGTTTTGGGAGAAATTGAAGCAACACTGCAGAAACATCGTTTCTGGTGGGTGAGTTTGGTTGTAATAATAAGCGCTGTAACGTTGGCAGCTCTGGGAGTAGTCCCTATTCTGACAGGTGCACTAGTGGGCTTGATTTTACTTATGGTTCTGCGGGTCATTTCTACAAATGAAACCTATCAAGCAATCAATTGGCAGGTGATTATTTTAATCGCTGCCTTGATTCCGGTTGGGATAGTCATTCAAAAGAGCGGGACGGCAGATTGGTTGGCAACAGCAATGAATCATGCCATTAAACTATTTGAGCCAGCTATACGCCCCATCATAATGGTATCATTGATTTACCTGGTTACAATGATTCTAACGGAAATGGTATCCAATGCTGCCACAGCTATCATTATGACACCCATTGCTATTTCTGTCGCAATGCAATTAGGATTGGATCCAAAGCCATTCATATTTTCAGTATGTTTTGCCGCATCAGCATCATTTATTACACCTATCGGTTATCAAACAAATCTCATGGTGTACGGCCCGGGAGGGTATAAATTTTCTGATTATATTAAAGTAGGTCTACCCCTGGCAATTACATTTTGGATCATAGCGACATTTTTGATCCCTGTGTTATGGCCTTTCACGGTAGTTTATTAAAAGATAAAATGGCATCTATAGAGCAAAAATCCTCTCGACTAGATGATTTTTTAGAGCATCCTGAAAAAGGGTTGTGGAAATTAGCTGTACCTGTCCTGGCCGGTATGGGTATCCAAACACTTTACACGATTGTTGATATGATTTTTATCGGCAGACTCGGTGGCAAATCCATTGCTGCCGTTGCTTTTAATATGCCGTTGTTCTTTTTTGTCCTCGGTTTAACCATGGGACTTGGATCAGGTGTGACTGCATCCATCGCTCGTTTTATCGGCGCAAAAGACAAAGTTAATGCCGATAATAGCGCTGAACATGCAGTAATAATGGGATTGATCATTTCTGCTTTTTTAACGACGATTGGACTCGTTTGGGGTCCGGATATACTACGAGGCATTGGAGCTACAGATGAAGTAATACATATGAGTTGGTCCTATTTGCGTATTATTTGTTTCGGTTTACCCTTTATGGTGTTTTCCGCTTTTTTCAGATCCATTTTAGTCGGAGAGGGAGATACAAAATTTCCTATGACAGTGGCAGCATTGGGTACAGTACTTAATATTATATTAGATCCCATTTTTATTTTTACGTTGAAACTGGGAGTTGCCGGAGCTGCCTGGGCAACAGCTATCAGCCAGTTTATCGTATTTATCATTTTTATTTATATGTTATTCATAAAGGAACATTCCTACATCACATTCCGCATGAAGGATTTTTCTCCATCAAAATATATTGTTATGGACATTATAAAAGTTGGATTGCCTGCCTCTATGTCCATGGTCATTATGTCCTTTGGTCAACTTATATTCAACCGTATTCTTATCCATTTTTCCACGGACGCCGTCGCCGCGTATCAAATTGGCGGTCGAATTGATATGGTCATCTTCTTGCCAATCATGTCCATTTCTTACGGCTTGACTACGTTGGTGGGTATGTTTTTTGGTGCAAAAAGGATGGGAAAAGCAAAACACATTATTTATTATGGATTGAGCCGTTCGTTTATGATTGCTGTTGTTACGTCCGCGATTGTGTATTTGACTGCCCCAAAATTGGTTATAATCTTCACAGATATTCAATATATCCAAGATACAGCCGTTACGTATTTACGGCTCTTGTCATTAGTGTATCCCTTTGTTGCGATTGCCATGCCAGCCGGTCGAATTTTACAAGGTTTCGGTTTGGGTTTGCCTACGTTAGTAATTACTCTCATTCGAGTTCTATTAGTAGCTTCACCGTTATCTTTGTATTTTATTTTCATTCAAAACAAACCCCTTGAATGGGTATGGTATTCCATGATGATTTCAACAGCAGTGGCTTTTGTGGTCGCAGTTGGTTGGGTTTTGTGGGCTATAAAAAAATATACATTTCAACCAATAGGAGTTCAACATGAAAAAACTCAATTTGAACCAAATTAATGATGAACTGAAAAACCTTCCCGGTTGGGCTTTCACAAATGATTCAATTCACAAGGATTTGACGTTTAACGCCTATATGGATGGTATTAATTTTGTGAGAAAATTAGCAGTAAAAGCGGAAGAACATAATCATCATCCTGATTTAACAGTTGGGTGGTGTAAAGTAGGTGTTACATTTACAACCCATGACGCCGGTGGTGTGACAGAAAATGATTTCATATTGGCAAATGAAGTAGAATTATTATTAAATGACTGAACTCATCACAGGATTACTTCAGGAATCCATAAGCGGAATTGCCTTGGGATGCATATATGCACTTATTGCCTTGGGCTTTACGCTTATTTATAAAGCCACGGAAGTGGTGAACTTTGCTCAAGGTGAAATCATGATGGTTGGAGCATATATAAATTTTTTCTTTGTGACACAATTTGCCGGCATGACTGGCGGACTAAATGGCTGGGTTTTTCTGGCAGCACTTTTCTGTTCAATCATCTTCGCTGTTTTATTCGGAATTATTCTAGATTATATCATAAATCGTCCCCTAAAAGATGAACCCGTTTTTTCAATCATCATGGCAACGATTAGCCTGGCCATTATTTTGCGTTCACTCACAGCCATGATTGCAGGACCCATCAGCCTCATTCCCGTTTCTCCTTTTGGAGACAGCACGATAAAAATGGGTGGAATTGTTATTTCTATTTTGGATTTAGCCATTATCATTTCTGCTATTATTCTAATGGCATTATTCTTTTTCTTTTTTAATAAAACCCGCTGGGGTATTGCTATGAAAGCAACTTCAGAAGATTCAGAAGCGGCCCAGCTTATGGGTATTCCGGTCAAGCAGGTATATCGTATGGTGTGGGTATTTGCAGCAATAGTCGGTGTAATCAGTGGTGTATTGCTGGCTCCGCGCATGGCGCTGCTGGATACAACCATGAGTTATCTTGGATTGAAAGCATTCCCCGCAGCAATTCTGGGTGGTTTCGGTTCTATACCCGGAGCTGTTGTGGGAGGTATTATCCTAGGTATTATTGAAACTGTGAGCATGGGGACACTTTCATTCCATTTTGAATGGATCAAGGAGATTAATGATATTATTATTTGGATCGTTTTAATTGCAGTTTTGATGTTCAGGCCGGATGGATTAATGGGTGAAGCCAAGGTGAAAAGAGTATGATTAAAGGCCGTTACGATGACGAAAACTTGAAGTGGATTCCTGTGTTAATAATAGCAGTTTATCTTTTTCCATTTCTGCTTAAAAGCGCCACCTTCAGTTATAAATATTATCTCTATATTTTTAACATTGCCGGTGTCTATATAATTTTAACCGTTGGATTGGACATTTTAAGCGGTTTTACCGGATTAATGTCGTTGGGCCATGCAGCTTTTTTAGCCATTGGTGCTTACACATCTGCTATTTTAGTTGACCAGATAGGATTACCGTTTGAGCTGTCGTTAATAATTACACCTATCATTGTTGGAATATGTGGTTTTGTGATTGGATTTCCTGCTTTGCGAATTGAAGGCATGTACTTGGGACTGACAACAATGGGATTTGGATTTATAGTAAAGCGACTCATTATTGCCTTTCGTGAATGGACAGGGGGAGCAGGCGGCCTCCATGTATCCAAAGCGACATTCTTTGGCTATACAATTCGAAACGATTGGGATAACTATTTTATGATTTACACGTTTGCTATATTGGCTATCATTATTGCCAGGAGAATTGTAAAATCCAAACTTGGCCGTGCATTTATGGCGATTCGAGATTCTGAACAAGCAGCTCAAGCATCCGGAATCAATTTGGCCAAGTATAAAATGATGTCCTTTTTTATTTCAGGAATGTTTGCCGGTTTTGCCGGGGTATTATTTGCCCATACCAACCATTTTATTTCTACAGATCATTTCGATATTTTACTCTCGATATTTTTTATCGTCATGGTTCTTGTGGGTGGAGTTGGTTCCATTTATGGTGCAGTGCTGGGAACCCTTTTCATTGTATTAATGGAAAATATGTTTATACCTTTATTTGAAGATGGAATGTCCCAATTTGTTCATCTTGAAGCGGGTGAATTTCAAGTGTTCATTTTCGGTTTGATAATGCTGTTATTTATTATATTCCAACCACAAGGATTGTACGGAATGTGGCTCAAAATGAGAATTTACTGGAAAATATTTCCATTCAATCCGAAAAAACGATTTACTTAATTAACAAACCAGGAGATATTATCATGAAAAAAATGACAGTAATGATTAGTATCCTTTTGTTGTTTATTGCTTGCGGAAAACAGGCGCCAACACCAGGAGTAACTGATACAGAAATCTTGATTGGGAATATTCAGGATTTGAGCGGACCCATGAAAGAATTGGGTGCAGTATTACCTGCCGGTTCCAATCTGTATTTCCAATATATAAATGAACAAGGTGGAGTGCATGGTCGTCAAATAAAAATGATAGTAGAAGATCATCAATATAATCCTCAAAAAGCTGTAGTGGCGGCAAAGAAATTGATCGAGAAAGATCAGGTGTTTTGCCTCTATCACGTGATTGGCACATCAACATGTGAAGCTATTAGACCTATCTTGGCTGAAACAAAGACTCCATTAATTGCTCCGGCTACTCAATCGGGCACCATGTCTGATTTATCTCGTACAGCCGGGGATTTAATTTTTCATACAGATACGGGTTATGATAAACAGACGAATATTCTTATAGATTATATCCTTAATAATGATTCTAATGCTAAAATAGGATTGATTTATCAGGATGATGATTATGGTGAAAATGTTTTAAAAGGTGCTGGTGAAGCAGAAAGTCGTCATAGCATTTCTGTTCAAAAAGAGGCTTTTCAACGGGGAGCAACCGACTTTACGGGTCAAGTAGGTAATTTGATTAAAGGCAGCGCAACCCATGTCATAATTGCCGGTGTTGTTAAAGAACCAATAATTGTTATGAAAACTGCTTCTGCAATGGGTTTTTCGCCCCAGTTTTTTGGCACAAGCCCCACTATGGATCACCGTGTAGCCTTAGCTGCTGGTCCAGCCGGAGAAGGATTTATTGCAGCAAATTTCGCAGATCTATGGAACTCGGATGCTTCAGAAGCTGTTCATTATAGAGAATTGTGTGATAAGTATGAAGTCCCTGAAGCCTATATGGGCATGTATCATTTCTATGGATATATAACAGCCAAAGTTCTTGTAGAAGGTCTTGAACGCGCGGGAAAAAATCCCACTCGAAATCGCTTGATTAATGGAATGGAAACATTGAAAAAATGGGATTCGGGTGCTTTCCCACCCATAACTTATAATTCTAATGACCATGCGGGAACAGAATCCGTCATTCTTGTCCAGATAAAAGACGGTGTTCAGACAGTAATCACTGACTGGATTGACTAATAGTAATAAAAAAGCCTTCGGTGTTTTTACCGAGGGCTTTTTTTGTCATGTCTGATTTACAGATTCAAAATCTGCACATGCATTTTTCAGGGGTGCGGGCACTGGATGATGTATCATTTGAGGTAAATGAAGGTGAAATATTTTCATTGATTGGTCCCAATGGTTCCGGAAAATCTACATTATTCAATTGTATCAATGGATTCTGTAAACCACAGCAAGGATCAATGATTTATAATAACATCAATCTAAAAACAATCAAACCCCATGAAATTGTAAAAGAAGGAATTTCCAGGACATTCCAAAATCTGCAGAATGTTCCTTATATGACCTTGCTGGAGAATGTTCTTTTAGGCGCTCATCGCAGGTTGACTATTCAGGATACAATCAATCGATGGTTTTCCCAAAAAGAACGTGAACGGGAAGAAGCACTCGCTTTAGAAATCATGGATTTTTTGGGAATTGCAAATTTTGAAAAAAAATACTTAAGCGGACAACCATATGGTATCCAGAAATTGGTGGAAATTGCCCGTGCCTTAATTTGTAAACCAAAATTGATTCTCATGGATGAACCAGCAGCTGGAATGAATGATCAGGAAACTCTGGAAATTGCAAAAATCATATCTGAAATAAGGGATGTCCTTGGAATTACAGTTTTGGTTGTAGAACATGATATGAAATTAGTTATGAGCATATCAGACCAAATCTGTGTTTTAGATTCAGGTAAAATCCTGGCCATGGGAAAGCCGGATGAAGTAAAAAATGATCCTGATGTTATTAAAGTGTTTTTGGGAGATGAAGCCCATGCTTAAACTGGTCGGTGTAGAAACTTTTTATGGAAAGATCAAGGCACTGCATGGTGTTTCCCTTAGCGTTGAGGAAGGACAACTGGTCTGTATCCTCGGCGCCAACGGTGCCGGTAAAACGACCATCTTGAAAACAATATGCGGAATAACTGAACCTGAATACGGTACGATACATTTTAATGATGAAAGGATCGATCATAAAGACCCGGAAGACATCATCAAGATGGGTATTTCACTTGTGCCTGAAAACCGCCGCATTTTCCCAGAATTATCTGTGTATGAAAATTTAATGATGGGCGGATTTCTTATCAAGGAGAAGGAACTGTTTGAAGAACGAATCGAAAGAGTGACAAGTCATTTTCCCATTTTATCCAAACGGGGTAGTCAGCGTGCCGGAACATTAAGCGGTGGGGAACAGCAAATGCTGGCCATTGGACGTGCATTAATGTTGGATCCAAAACTGTTGCTATTAGACGAACCATCTCTTGGACTTTCTCCAAAATTGGTAAAAGAAATTTTTACAATTATAAAAGATCTACATAAATCGGGCGTCACCATTCTTTTGGTTGAACAAAACGTAAATCACGCTTTAAGAATAGCTGATTATGGTTATGTATTAACAACCGGAAAAATTTTCTTGAGCGGAACGTATGAAGAACTATTAGATGAAGAAAAAGTCAGGGAACAATATTTAGGTGAGGGTAAATACGTTCGTCGGTCAAAATTATGGAGTGGTCGATGAGCAACCCTGATTTATCGGTACACAATACAGTACCAAAATTATTTTGGTATAATGTAGAAAATTATGGCCATGATGTAACGACATGGCGGAAAAAGAAAGGTGTATGGGATTCAATAACCTGGAGAGAATATGGCCAATGGGTGAAGGATATTGCTAATGCTTTACTGGATGCAGGAATTCAAAGAGGAGATAAAGTATCTATTTTAAGCCAAACTCGTTTTGAGTGGGTCGCAGTAGATTTAGCGATTATGTCTATTGGTGCAGTAACCGCACCAATTTATCATTCTAATACAGAAGAACAAGTCCATTATATTGCTGATCACAGCGAATCGAAATTTATTTTTGTAGAGGATCAGGAGCAATTAGATAAAATATTATCCATATGGAATAAATTACCTGATATTAAACAAGTGGTTGTGTTCGAAGTGTATTTTCCTGGTGATCTTCCAAATGTATCAAGATTGGATGATTTTAAAAAAAGAGGTAAAATATTTGAAAATAATAATTCTGATCAATTCTTTGACAGAGTAAACGCTGGCGATCCTGAAGACCTTATTAGTTTTATTTATACATCCGGAACGACAGGCCACCCCAAGGCAGGGATGATCAATAGTCGAAATGTGTTAACAGTCATAAAACATTTAAAACCAATGTATAAAGTGACACGAGAAGATATATCCATCGCTTATCTGCCCTTAGCACATATTGCTGAAAGAGATCTTGGGCATTTTATGAAATTATATATAGGGAATGTAACCATATTTGCAGAAAGCCTGGAAGATATGCCGGCAAACCTTCGACAAACCGGTCCAACCGTTATGTTTGGTACTCCAAGGGTGTTTGAAAAGTTTTATGCAAGAATTTCTACGGGCATGAAAGATGCTACATGGATCCAGAAGACAATTTATAATTGGTCATTACGTATCGGACGAAAATATGTTGAAATAAAAGACAGTGGGCTAACACCATCAATAATTTTAAAAATAAAACATGTTTTAGCTCATTTTTTAATTTTTCAAAAAATTCATGATATTTTTGGCGGAAATATTCGTTTTATGATTTCCGGTGCGGCTCCTATCTCACCTAACATTCTTCACTATTTTCATTGGATTGGATTGGATATTTATGAAGTGTATGGTATGACAGAAACAACCGGTGTTATTTCTGCAAATAATTTGGCTGACATTAAGATTGGATCCGTGGGAAAGATTTACCCCGAAACGGAAGTAAGAATTGCTGAAGATGGAGAAATATGCTGTCGCTGCCCTCAAAATGTGGAGGGGTATTATCATAATGATGAAGCAACTGCTGAATTATTAATTGAAGATGAAAATGGAGTAGTTTGGCTTCATACAGGCGATGTAGGACATATTGATGAAGATGGATATTTATTTATTACCGATCGAAAAAAGGATATAATAATTACAGCAGGTGGTAAAAATGTGGCTCCACAAAATATTGAGAATTTATTAAAAACCAGTCCATATGTGAGCCAGGCAATGGTGTACGGAGATAAAAAAGCATATTTAACGTCATTGATCACTTTAGACGAAGATGAAATTGCCAAATTTGCACGGGACAGGAAAATCTTATACCAGGATTTGGCTGATTTAACAATAAAAAGTGAAGTGATTGATTTATTACACCATGAAATTTCCAAATTAAACAGGGAGCTTCCCAGTTACGAAACCATCAAGAAATTTCAAATTCTTGAAGAAGACTTTGATCAGGATAAAGATGAATTAACACCCACTATGAAAGTCCGCAGGAAAGTAGTGACTAAACGCTATAAGAACATTTTGGAAAACTTATATAGTGCAAAAAATTAACAATTGGTCTAACCAAACATCCTCAAAAGCCCATCGGGTATAATTTTTAACACCGGTATCAAAACCTTCATTTGCCAGGGGAAAACAAATGTCTTTTTTCCTCGGTCAATTGCGCTGACAATTTTTTCAACAGCTGTTTCCACCGGCATGAGAAACGGTCTTCGTTTTTGTTCTGCTGTCATAGGAGTTTCAATAAATCCGGGACATATGGTTGTAATTTGAATATTATATTTATGGAGTGTTAATCGCCACGAATCAGCCATGACTCGAATAGCTATTTTTGAAGCAGAATATCCACCATGATAGGGCACAGCTAAAAATGAAGCCACAGAACTAACCGGCACGAGAATTCCATGTTTTTGTTTTTTCATCGTTGGGATAAATGGAACCAATGTATTTGTAACTCCGATAATATTTGTTTCGAGAATATCATTAATGACAGTCGCATCGCCTTGAATAATATCGTCGTGATTCCCAATGCCGGCATTTGCGATAACTATATCAATTCCGCCAACATTACTTATAAAGTTATCCGCAGCGTTTTTGGTGGCTACGCGATCTTTTGCATCCGATTGATAAATGTGTGTTTCTCCTCCAAATTCACGACATGCTTTTGCAATAACCTCCAACCGATCGATCCTCCGTGCAGAAAGTCCGAGAGTTGCTCCGAGTTTTGCATACGCATAAGCTAAAAATTCACCAATACCGCTGCTTGCTCCTGAAATAAAAATACGTTTACTCATCATTAGATTTTAATAAATATTTTTTTACGATACATGAAATATAAAATAAACCACCAAGAAACAACATGAGCTATGGCAAACAGGAGGGAGCCGTTCAAGTTTCCAGCGAGGGGGACGAACCAATCAGTGTACATATAAGAATATAATGTTTTATCATTTACTCTTATCCAAAGCATGATATTTATCCAAAGTCCTGAAGCAGCAAAAACGAATAATGAATTCGTCCCAAAAATTTCAAAAGATCGAAATGGCTTTTTATGACCATTAATATCAATAACCTTGATCAGTATAGCCAAAATAATAAACGCGATTCCTGCAGTAACCAACACATATGAACTTGTCCAAAGTTGTTTATTTATTGGCATAGTAAAACTCCACACCCATCCAATAAGTGTTAGCCCGATTCCCATTATTATCATTTTTTTAACATTGTCTTTTTGGTCATGGGTGGTATGAATCATAACACCGGCAAAAAAACCAAGAATAATTGTCATAATAGATGGTACTGTACTCAACAATCCTTCCGGATCAAAGGGTAATCCATTTCCTGTCCAAAGGTGGTTTTCACCGAGGATTGTCAAATCAAATATTCGTATGAAATTTGTTTTTAATTCATACCCGCCTGACCATGCCAGTAATTGCCAATATCCAATAAGAGACATTATAACAATTATCCATAATTGTTGTATTTTGAATCGAAGAACCAATATAGCAGAAACCCCATACGCCAAGGAAATACGTTGTAAAACTCCCATGATTCGAAAGTGTTCAAAATCGAATCCTCCTCTGAATGCTGCAAATAATTGGATTATAATTCCTAAAATAAAAATGATAAGAGTTCGTTTAAAAATTTTAAGATATATTTCTTTAGTTCGGCAAAAATCGAATTTACTGAAAGAAAACATCATTGCCGTTCCTATGATGAAAAGGAAAAATGGGAAAACCAAATCTGTGGGAGTTAAACCGTGCCATTTTGCGTGGCGCAGAGGAGCATAAACATACGTCCAACTTCCCGGCGTATTGACCAAGATCATCAATGCAATGGTCATGCCACGAAATACATCCAGAGCATAATAGCGTTGTGAAGTATTCATGAGTCCAATTTGGAAATCAAATTATTCCAAATCCACCAAAATCCAATTCCGGATATTGAAAACAGAAGTAGTGCATTTCCATTATTTCCAAACAGCCAATTCCCGATAGCAAAATTTAAGCCATAGATCATTGCAATTCCGGCAATCCAATTAAAGAAGAATCCTTTCGTTACAGGTTGAAGTGTTGTATGCTTTGCAAAAGGACCCCAGTGTCCCCCTGGCTGAACACGCTGATAGAATCTATGAAGGGTAGATGCTGGTTCAGGTTTTGTCAAAAATGTTACCATTACCCAAACAATGACAGAAACTGGTACAATGATCATTAGTTTATGGTGGACTTGAATGGAAATGTCAAACAAAATCGGAGCACGATCAAAAAGGGTATAAGGCAATCCAGCGGCGATTGTCTGTTTCCATGCAATTACTTCTAAAATTATCGTAATAATCAGTGAAGTAAGTAAAGCAGAAATTTCTGTCCATGCATTTATGCGCCACCAGAACCAGCGGAGAATTAATACGGCACCGATTCCGGCACCCATGGCATAAATAAATTCCCAAGCCTTGCTGATACTTTGCATATTAATGGCAACAAATGCAGCGCCAACCATTAGAATAACAGTTATAATTCTACTTACTAGAACATAATGTTGTTGATCCGCTTCCCGTTTGATAAATCGTTTATAGACATCATTTAACATATAGGAAGCGCCCCAATTCAGGTGGGTGTCAATGGTAGACATAAACGCTGCCAGAAACGAAACCACCAACAGTCCTTTTAATCCTGGTCCCAGAAATTTATTCATAAGAAGAGGATAGCCGGCTTTTGATCCTAATTCTGCGTGAGATTCAGGGATAATAGGAAATACCACAATAGAAACTAATGCCACGACAATCCACGGCCAGACGCGTAGCGCATAATGAGCTAAATTAAACCAAAGTGTTGCAGCCAACGCATGTTTTTCATTTTTGGCTGATGACATACGCTGAATGATATAGCCTCCACCATCCGTCCCGTGATGAGACCACCACATGATAGTTAGAAAGATTAAAAATTTTGAAAATGGAGATTCCCAAAATGTCGAAGTGGTAACTCCGGCGTCGGGAACCGGCGGAATAAATTTGAGTGTTGTATCATGGACGACTCCCGAACCGGACATAGTTGAAATTTTGTCCAAGAGCAAATCCATCCCCCCAATTGCATTTACTGCAATGATTGCCAGGATAATGGAACCGGCCATTGCGATGAAAAACTGAACCAGATCCGTTACAACCACTCCCCAAAATCCCGAAAGCAGCGCATAAAGGAGTGCGATTATTACACAAATCCAAACGGCGGTCCAGCGGTCAATATTGAGCATAACTGCAGCCACTGAAGCCATGGCATTGATGACCCAACCCATAACGATAAAATTATACAGAATTGCAAAGTAACCCGCCTTGAATGCTCTCAAGGCTGCTGCCGGTTTTCCACTATAACGAATTTCCAATAATTCATTGTCCGTAATGATTTCTGCTCGCCGCCAAAGTCTGGAAAAAAGCAGAGCGCCCAAAAGTCCTGAAAGTAACAGATTCCACCAAAACCAGTTTTGCCAAATTCCCGGTCCCCGAACGAATTCAGTTATGGCCAGCGGCGTGTCGGCGGCAAACGTGGTTGCCACCATGGATGTACCTACTATCCACCAGGGAAGTGTGCGGCCGGAGAGAAAATATTCTTCGGTACTTTGGCCTGCACGTTTGGAAAAATAGATTCCTACTCCAAGAGAAAACAGAATATAAAGAATTATAATAATCCAATCGATGAATGCTAAAGCCATATTAATACAGTTTTTTTAGTTGTGAGTTTTTGAAATAATGAGTAAGTATTTGTTCCGTTGTATATCCATGAAGTGACATACCCAATGCTCCAATTTGACAAAGTCCAACGCCGTGTCCCCATCCGGCGCCAAAGAATTCTATGTGTTTTTCATCCATGTTTATAATAAAAGCAGAACTATACAAAAATGATGGGTGCAGTATTCTACGAATGTCATATTCATTGTTTATCTGGAGTGTTTTTGGCGTTCCTTCCTTGTTTTGATAGTCTAAATATAAATGATTTATACGTCCGGATTTACCACGATTTAATGCATCAATTTTAGTTATACGAGAAACATCTTCGTCAATATTTTCAGAGAAAAATTTACAAAACTCGGATTGTGTAAAATCCAAATGCCACCGAAAATAATGTCCTTCTTTGTCCACGTTCCCGAGGTATTTATGAAGCTCGTTTTCATTCGCAAAATTTGGTCCGCAAAATACGTTAGGATTATCTGTAAACCAGTTATCCCAGTCAATTTTATTTTCAGAGTCAGGTCCATCGTATACACTGGTTAGATATGGAGTTGGCGACATATCCCAGACATGCTCAGCGTCTTCTGAAATTCCACCGCAGGATTTTGAATAACGAGCATCGCAAATCTGGTTATCGTATAAAAGGGCAATTCCTCTTGAATCATCGGCAGCTTTTATGGATGCGTCTGTTATTTGACGCAACCCTTGGTATCGCTGACAGCAATCATCGTTACACGCATCGAGATTTAAGTCTGAATGTTTTTTTTCTGCTGCGGCCAACACCCAAGAGCGAGCTGTAATCGTTTGCGATTCTAATAAGGCAGGAGGACATGCTCCACTCATTTCCGACACGGCAACACAAGCGAGATATTGTTCCAATGGGACCACGTTTGTCAGAAGTAAATATCCATCATGATTAGAAAGTTCTACACTTCCTGGCAAAGTAACATCAATTGCTTTTTGCCAATGAAATCCTCTGCCGGCGGGAACATTATGGATGGTGATTCCGTGTTCGTCAAATTCAGGATTGGTCTTTATTATTTTTACATCTCCATCATCAACAGAAATTTTCAGTTTTCGTGGAGTCAAATTGATTGGGGCTTTGGAATCAATTTTGTATTGTAATGAATCTGAAAATGAAAGTTCGATTATCTTTCGGTGGTCAAGAGGGAGAATGATACCGATGCGAAGAATAGGTTCGGATTGTATAATAAATTGTGTGTTTAGTTTTTCAATCATAAATTAATAATCGTCAATACCAAACACCGCATCAATCCCTGCTCCCAAAGCCGGAGCATCACGGAGGGTAGAAATGTGAATCAAACTTGGATTTAGTCGGTCATTATTTAAATATGAAGATTTGGCTGTTGAATTAAGATGGTCTGACTCATTGATTAGATGTGTTAAATGGTACACTAATGGTTCCCAAAAAACACCCAATCCTTCAGAGGAGACAAGAAGAGTCCCCAATCGTTGACCTATAATAATGCGTTCCAAAGTTGTACCTATAAATGGATGTTGAGATGACAGTGCTTCTCGGTTTGGATTGATAAAACCTAAACGATTTGTCCATCCGGAAAAACATGTTTCTATGCGTTCGAATAAAAGTTCTGCTAAATTAAAACTAACGTCAGAAAATGTTTCTACGGCTGCTTTATTTCCTTGATCTGCCATGTCTAAAATAATATTGGGAAAAATTTTATCTCGATTTAGAGATGGGATAGACTTGCCCGAATATTGGCTATAAATGGATTGTATACCACCGGCGGAGGCGTATCGTTCTAACGAAATATTATCGTTATTAGTCATCTCCCACGATTTTAAAAGCCATGATTTTGTTTCATCCAATGGGACCAGTTTCCCATCTAGCTTTAATGCATCCGCAGCACCGGTTCCACCGCCTAGATAATAGGCATTTTCGACAGATTTGAATAACCCTGATTCTGCAAATTCTTCACCCATGCCACAATAATCGGCATCACTCCCTAAACGGTGAATTGGTTTTGCCAATTGAATTCCTTTGTCCGAAAGTGATTTTTCTAATTCATCACAAAATTTTGGCATTCGCGGTCCGTTTGCCATGGCGGCGATTCCGCGCCCATCAGGGGTTTTTAGTCCGGGCATTCCGATACCAATGATTATTTCTTTGCCGGAATTCAATTCTAATATGGTTTCAGCGAAAGCATGGATAAATGCCTGCCCTTGATTTATTTCTGATTCGGTGAGGGAAATGGTAGAATTCATTTCCTCAATTTGAATTGAAATATCAACAGGGGAGAATTCAGGGTCAAAGGAAGGGAAGGTAGAATAGGTTTTTTCTGATTGGTTTGAATCTAGCGAAAATCCGTCGGATGTTTGTTGAATTGTCCTAGCGCTTACTTTTGTGGCACCGCCGTCAATACCGATAAGTAGCGGGGTGTTATTCATTTAATCCCTCACTTCTAAATAATAAAAAAGTACAACTAAAAAAGCGATTTATTAATAATACGTCGATAATTGGTTATTTTAGTTATTCATTTATTAAGTTTGATTCAACGCTTTCCGTCTTTGGATTGCAACCAATCGCATGTGATCTTTGGCATCATCATTCCGATTGACCGTAACTTCATCAATGGAATGGTCTGTTCCACCGGGGTGACGAATGACATCATAAATAGCATCATAAATCCGACCGATTTTATATTTTTCACTGATTCGCATTACCAATTCATAATCTTCGGCATAATTCCGGCTGTATGGGTCGTCGTTCATTCCGAAATACCCCACATCTTTTATGACCTGAATCGCCATGCATCTTGGCGCGCCGGCACCTCCAATGCGCAGAAGATTATTTCGTCCATTGTCATCTGTCCACTCATTGTGAGTTACGGTTGGGATTTCTTCTTTCCGTTCCAATGTTTCATCTTTTTGCTGTTCCCAAACATCATAACTGCCAATAACCATTCCAATCTTCAGATCGGAGTTGAAGACCTGCAATAATTTTTCCACAGCATTTGGTTTTAACCGATCGTCCGAATCTAATTGGACATAAAATTCACCTTTCGCTGCATTCACACCGGAATTGAGACAAAAACCGATATTATTAATGTCGAGGACAATCAAGCGAACTTCCGGAGAATTTTCGTCAAACTTATCACCGCCGGACATGAACCGCTTCACTTCCGGAATGGTTGTATCATTTTCACCGCCATTGACCACCACAATTATTTCGATTTCCCGGACCGTTTGTTGAAAGCAGCTTTCCAACGCTGTGCCAATGAATTCCGGACGTTCGTTCACGGGAATTATCACGGTGGCTTTCAATGGTGGATCATGTTGCGGTTCAGGCCTGTGCTGATAATATTCATTGGGAGGGAGATAGGCGCCAATCCGCCTTAAATGATCCGTGCAAATTTTCTCCGCTTCCACCTGACTCTCCTTACTTTCCATAAGATAATCAAATACATTTGCAGCTTCTTTTTTCGCTGTCACGGTATAAAGACTTCCGCTGTAACGGTTGGCAATCCGAATTAATTCTCCATGTACAGACAATTTTAAACGTAAATCGTATAGCGTATTGTATTTTAGCGATTCATCAAATCCGCCGCATTGTTGAATGGCAGATTTTCTGATGCAAAACACTTTGCCGTAATCTTGGTTATCCCGGACGCGGCCTTCGTGGTGATGAAGCAAATGAATTTCTTGAATTTTTCCGTCGCTGTCTAAATCATAATCAGAATAAATCATGGAAGCATTCGGATTGCGTTTCATCGTCAGCTCACAAATATCAATGGCTGACGAATTTAAATAAACCGGTGAGTTCAGATTATCAATAAGTAAAATGAATGGATCATCCGATTGAATAATCGCCTGATTCATGACAGTTGTAGTATTGGTGTCTTTTATTGATAAAAATTGAATGGATGAATCGGCGCCATCAAAAGCATCACCAATTGCGAAAATTTGATTTGGCTTTGCTGATTGGTTTAAAATAGAATTGACGGTGTTCCGGACGTCAAAAACGGATTGAGTCTTTGAGTCAGGTATTGAGAAAAAAATGTTCATATGTAGTATCTAGTGAATATTTAAATGATTTTTTAGAGTGCGAAAACTAATGCAAATTATTTCATAGTTCAGGTAACTTTTTTCCATTATGAAAATAAAAAAACTCACCTTCATCATATTCCTCACGTTTTTAAGCGGACTTTTTGGAGCGGTTCAAAAAACGTTTACAATCCACAGTGAATCAATGAATAGGAATGTTCCCTGTTTAATTGTTTTGCCGGATGAATATGATAAAGTGGAAAATCAGTATGCTGTGATTTATCTTCTTCATGGTTATAGCGGTAATTATAAAAACTGGTCTGAAAATTCTGATTTAGGAAATTATGCTGATATGTATAACATGATTATTGTGTGTCCAGATGGCGGTTATAATAGTTGGTATTTGGATAGTCCTATGGATTTAAATAGTCAGTATAAAACGTATGTTGGGAAAGAGGTTGTTCATTTTATTGATCAAAATTACAGGACGATTGCACACAGAAAAAGCCGTGCAATTACGGGCTTAAGTATGGGCGGTCATGGTGCATTATATTTGGCATTGGAGTTTCCAGATATATTTGGAGCTGCCGGAAGTATGAGCGGTGTCGTTGATTTGAAATTCACAACGAAAAAATATGAATTGGGTGAAAAAATCGGTTCTTTCGAACAATTTCCAGAGCGGTGGGCGGAGTTTTCTGTCATATCCAATGTTCAGAAATTCAAAGAATCAGGTACTCAATTAATCATTGATTGTGGGATAGATGATGTGTTTATAGAAAGCAATCTGGCGTTACACAAAACATTATTGGATTTAAACATTCCACATCTTTATATTGAAAAATCCGGCGGTCATACGTGGGATTATTGGGTAAATAGATTAGATCATCATTTAATATTTTTCAATCAATATTTTAGAAAAAATTAGAACGTATCTTTTTTATAACTTCATAATTACCAGTGTATTATTATTAAATTTCATGCTTCAAAATATGTCATTCACAAAAAAATCCACTACTTGCTTTTTTCATTTCTTTCTGCTGATCGTATTATCCGGCTGTGCTGGTCCCGGTCAGTTTTCATTCCAACAGTCATGGGCTGAACAAACCTTAAAGAAACTCACCCTCCGTGAAAAGATCGCGCAAATAATGGTTTACCATATGAACATGCGATTTTTAAATGAAGAAAGTCCAAAGTGGAAAGAAATCACATCATTACTTGAAACAGATGGAATTGGCGGGATTCACATCTGGTTTGGCGATGTGGGTACATCTCTTACATTGCTTAATGAAATTCAACGGCGATCTAAAATTCCTATCATTGTAGATGCTGATATAGAATACGGTGTTCAAAGGAGATTCCCCGCCGGAACGGACCTTCCGCCTCTCATGGCCATCGCCGCAGCGGGGAGTACACAATATGCCTATGAGGTGGGAAAAATCGCAGCATTAGAAAGCAGGGCTTTAGGAATCCATTGGAATTTTTCTCCCGTGACGGATGTGAATAATAATCCAAATAATCCCATTATAAATACACGATCTTTTGGAGAAGACCCGGATGAAGTCGGGAAATATGCAGTTGAATTTATTCTGGGTTTACAGGAAAACGGAATGCTGGCTACAGCTAAACATTTTCCCGGGCATGGCGATACAGAAACCGATTCTCATACCAGTTTGGCGACGATCCCCAGTGATTCCAGTCGTCTTTGGTCATTGGAATTGAACCCATTTCAAACGGCAATCGATGCGGGAGTGGATGCGGTAATGGTGGCCCATGTTCATTCTCCTGATTTCCAACCAAATGCCAATTTGCCTGCCACTCTTTCGCCGTTTTGGGTCTCGGGAGTTCTGCGTGAAAAAATGGGTTTTAAAGGTGTCATCGTCACCGATTCCATGGCCATGGGCGGAGTTACTCGGAATTATTCCGATCCTTATGCATTAATTCACGCCATTAATGCCGGGTGCGATTTTATCTTACAGAATTATAATGTGAAAAAATCCATCGATATCGTTGAAGATGCTATCCAAAAAGGAATCATTTCTGAAGATAGAATTAATGACGCTGCGTTAAAAATGCTTAAGATGAAAGAAAAAGTGGGGTTGCATACGCAGCGATTTATTACGTTGGAAGAAACACGAAAAATCCTTGGCAAAAAAGAATTCAAAAAAACCGCAATGGATATTGCGGCTAAATCAATCACTTTAGTCAAGAATGAAAATGCAATTCTTCCATTGACTATGCACAAGAATGAGGAAATATTTGTTATAGATATTTATGATCATCCCAATGACCATAATGAATCATTAACAACAAAAGAATTAAAACGATCCGGATTGAAAATCCGATCACTGCAAATCGATGAATCAGACAGTACGCTGTATTACGAATCAATATTGAGAACTATACCGAAAAATTCACCCATTATTCTAAATGCATTTGCCAGTCCTTCTGCTTGGAAAGACAGAATTTTTCTCCCGGATCACCAAATGGATTTTATACATGCATTGAATCAAAAAACTGACAATATTCTTTTAATCAGCTTCGGAAATCCCTATTTGATTCAAGGATTGCCTGAAACACCCGGTTATATTTGTGCATGGAAAGGGAGTTTCGTTTTGCAAAAAGCAGCAGTACAAACGTTACTTGGAAAAAATCATTTTTCAGGCACATTGCCCATTACGATACCGGATATTGCAGAGCGTGGCTTCGGTATTTATTTAAAACAAGAACCTATAAAGTTTGAACAATCACTATCAACTCCCGGAAAAACCATTAAACATATTATGCCTTATGAAGTGGATGTAGATGTTTCACATGTGAAGTCGCTCTTGCAAGAAGCTGTTTCAGATTCAGCATGGCCTGGCGGAGTAATAATTGCCGGAAAGGGTGGAAAAATATTTTTACATGAAGCAGTCGGAAATCATACGTACAGTTCAAAAAGGCTTACTCGTAAAACAGACATTTTTGATTTAGCATCCATTACAAAAGTCATTGCAACTACTTCCGTTGTTATGAAATTGGTTGAAAAAGGACAATTGGATTTAGATGAAAAAGTGGTGACATATCTTCCGGAGTTTAAAGGAAAACAGCCAAAATATTTTCAGCAAAAGAGTGCAATTACGATTAAGCATTTGCTCACACATACAGCCGGGCTGCCACCATTTAAGAAATATTATTTAATGGATGATTCCATTGAAATGAGGATAGATAGTGTATTTAATACTGGGCCGGAAATTGGAATTGCTGAACAGACAATGTATTCTGACGTTGGATTAATCACATTGGGAAAAGTATTGGAAAAAGTGAGTGGTGTAACTCTAGATATTTTGGTGGACTCTCTTGTTTTTAAACCTTTGGGAATGAATACAACATTTTATAATCCTCCTTCAGAAAAATTCCATCGTATAATTCCAACCGAAATTGAGGAAGGATATAGAACTGGATTAATCCATGGCGAAGTTCATGATGAAAATGCCCATAGTCTAGGGGGAGTTGCTGGTCATGCTGGACTTTTTTCCACAGCAGAAGATTTAGCCGTATTTTCTCAAATGATACTTAATGGGGGAATCTATGGTTGGAAAAGAATTTTTCGAGAAGAAACGATTGATTTATTTTCAACTAGAGCCAATGTAGTAAATGGAAGTTCTCGCTGCTTGGGTTGGGATAGTCCATCTGGCAAGGCATCTGGAGGTGTTTATTTGCCAGATAATAGTTTTGGACATACCGGATATACTGGGACATCATTATGGATTGATTCAGAAAATGATATGTTTGTTATTTTATTAACAAATGCAGTACATCCGAATCGTTCCTATAAATCACCTACGTATTTTGATTGGCGTCAACATATTCATTCATCTGTGTACGAAGCGGTTGGAATTACTGTTCAGAATCCAAATTTGGAATGGAGACGGGAATGGTGATTGAAGGCAAAATGAAGAATGAAGAAGTAAAAAGTAAAAAGGAAGAACCAAGAAATAATTTTCCCTTTTTACTTCTTCCTTTTTACTTCTTCATTATCTTCGGTTGTTCAAATTCGAATTCCTGGGTCGAATCTTTACCAAAACCATGGACGTTAACAGAAGTTCAGATTTCAGACATTCTTCCTCAATTCCATAATCATTATCCTGATTTTCATAATCGTCTAAAAGCATTTTCGCTTTGGCAAGTGGGTAAGCCCTATGAGATATTTAAATTGGGTGAAGAAGTTGAGCCCGATACAGATCCCATTATTCGATTAGATGTTTCAGATTGTACCGTTCATGTTTTGACGAGTCTTGCATTTTCTCAAAGTAAATCGTGGGCCGAAGCGAGACAAAGAATGATTAAAATTCATTATAAAGATGGAAAACCATCTTTCAAATCACGTTGGCATTATACGTCAGATCGG
>JACKQG010000917.1_pt1 | contig 23843 bp, 23 predicted proteins | sample 8237621 | NCBI WGS metagenome assembly JACKQG01 (sample SAMN15677084, study PRJNA649215) | marine metagenome | biome: marine; feature: Black Sea; material: saline water; isolation source: suspended particulate matter (SPM) from the Black Sea western gyre | collected 2013-06-09/2013-06-10 | depth... | reverse complement strand
CTGAAATTTATTAAAAACTGCATAGAAAGTTTATTTTTTTCCATTGGTTCTTTAGAGAAGAAGGAAAATAAAAATAAAATTACATGGGAGCTAATAATAGTTGATAATGGTTCAAGTGACGGAAGTATTGAATACTTAAAGAAATTAGAGTTAGAATCTGATGGGATTTCTGTTATAGAAATGGGAGAAAATAGGGGTTTTTGCAGTGCTTCAAATATAGGAACTGAAAGAGCAAGAGGAGAATTTTTATTGTTTTTAAATCCAGATACTAAATTTATTCAAAAAGGTCTGGATAATCTGATTAAGTTATATAATGAGGAAAGCAAAGGTAGTAAGGTTGGAATTATTGGGGCGAAATTATTAAATTTTGATAACTCGCTTCAATACAGCTGCAGGTCTTTCCCAACACTTGCAAGACAGTTCTACGAGAGCTATTTCCTGCACAGATTGTTTAAAAAATCTCGCGTATTTGGGTCATATTTTTTAAGTAACTGGGACCATAAAAGTGTTAGAGAAGTAGATTGGCTTAGCGGAGCTTTTATGTTTTTAAAAAGAGAATTTTTCATCCAGACGGGCAGCTTTGATGAAGATTATTTTATGTATAGTGAAGATGCCGATTTATGTCTTAGAATGCATATGTCAGGATACAAGCATTATTATTACCCATATTTTGCAGTACAGCATTCTGATAGCGGCATTGCTTCCAGAGATAAAGTGGCGAGAGAGGTTGGGATATGGAAAAGCAGAAGACTTTATTTTAAAAAGAATTACTCATTATTTCATGCATTAGTTTTAAGCTGCCTGTATTTTTTTGGAGTAATTAATAGGATACTGCTTTTTATGATTTTATCTGTTTTGGGGCAGAAGAAAAAAGGCAGAAAAAAATTAAGCAAGGAAAAACTTGGGTTATACTTTAAAACCTTAAAATTGTATTTTTGTAAAAGCAGTAGCCAGTAATATTGATTGTTTATTTTCTAAATACTTAAAATACTGATGTGTAAACAAAAAGTAAAAAAGCTTGATTTTAATTTTTAATATGGAAGATAGGAAAATTTTAAAAGATATTAGTTTTGTAACAACTGTCTATAATGAGGAAAAGAGCATCTCAGCTTTTCTTGGCAGTCTTTTAGAGCAGGAATGCCTGCCTGGCGAGATAATACTGATAGATGGCGGGTCAAGTGATAATACACTGAGCATAGTAAGAGGTTTTTTTAAAAATAATATTGATAGCAGCAGCAAAAAGATAAATATTAAAATAATTGAGAGACAAGGGGCGAATATATCTAAAGGAAGGAATATTGCCATAAAAAATGCAAATAGCAATATTATTTGTGTCAGTGATGCAGGATGTATTCTGGATAGAAATTGGATAGGTGAAATAACCAGATATTATGATGATAAATCATGCCATATGGTTGGAGGATTTAATAGCCCGCTGGCTGGAAGTTTTTTAGAGAAATGTCTGGCTGTTTGTATTATGCCAGGAAGGAAGGAGATAAAAAGTAAAAAGTACATGCCTTCTTCGAGAAATTTAAGTTTTAGAAAAAGTTTATGGAAGGATGCAGGAGGATATCCTGAGTTTATGGATTATGGAGAAGATATGCGATTTAACTTTAATGTAAGAGCCAGGGGCTATGATGTAAAGTTTAATCCTGATGCAGTTGTTTACTGGAAGATGAGAGACAGCATGGTTGATATTTTTAAGCAGTTTTTTAGGTATGCAAAAGGCGATGCTGTAGGCAAGATGTATCTTTATCGTCATTTGATAAGATTTTTTTCATTTGCTTTCTTTATTGCTGTTATAGTAATGTCAGTTTTTATAAATTTATGGATACTTATGATCCTAGCTCCTCTGTTTGTTATTTATATTTATAAGCCGTACAGCAGAGTGAATTATACATGGAATAATACTGAGAAGACTAAGAGTAGTACGGCAGGTAAATTTTTTGCAGTACTTTTTATTCCATTACTGCAGTTATATATTGATTTTGCAAAATTATTTGGTTATATCTACGGTCTTGCAAGAAGGTCAATAATTTAATCTTCAGTGTCATAATATTCATGCGGCAGGCTTTTGACGATTCTGTTCTGAAATGAAGGCATTAATAATTGTAATAAAACTATAATTTATTTGTTTGATATAAATTAAAAAAAAAATTTGACTTATTTTAATAGTTTAATATAATTATATATGATAGAATAATAATACTTAAAAAAGTACAGGTAAAGCTAAAAACGGTAAGTTTTTTAATGAAATCTGTTTTTTGAAAGTTTAATAATTTTTACAGCAAGGGAGGAGGGAGAAAATGGAAGATGATATAAAAAGAATAGATACCAATGATTTAAGAGTAAACTTAACAAAGTATTTAACTAAAAATTTAGGTGATACTATTTATATCACCCGATACAATAGGTTAGTTGGAGAAATTAGGGTTTACACTGAAGAAATAAGAAGAAAAACAGAGCTTCGAATAGCTAAAAAAATGCTTGAAGCTGCTGAAAGAGAAAAAAAGCAAAATAAGTAAAGATATGATTTAATAGGATTATTATAAATTTTTATTAATTTAGTTATAGTTATTTTAAATTTTATTTTTTATTTTTTTACAATGGCTTTCCTTTTAAGGAAAGCCATTGTGCTGTTAAGTTACTGCTATAAGGATCATCCATGAAGTTATAAATAATTTTATAGGAGACAAACACTTTTTTGAAAATCCTGATATTGCTAAAAAGTCGAAGCTTGATATTGTTACGCCTGTGGAGTTCCTTAAATATTTTAAGAAAGGAAATGTAATACCGAAGCATAACAATATGTTATAATAAGTTGTGTAAACAAGCAGGACAGGAGCTAAAATATTAATGAAGTTTCCTGATAGAGTAGGCAAGAAAGCAAAAGTGAACAGACAAGAAATTAAAGATTTAACTATAAGTATTGTCAGTTATAATAGCTTAAATTTTTTAAAGCCATGCTTGGATTCTATTTATAATAGTCCACCCAATATAAAATATGATACTGTGGTAGTTGATAATGCTTCAAGTGACGATTCACCCAAGTTTATAAAAAATAATTATCCCCTGGTAATATTAATTTTAAATGATAAAAATATTGGATTTTCTGCTGCTAACAATAAAGCAATAAACAGGACGAATTCAAAGTATATAATGTTAATTAATAGTGATTGTCAGGTTTACAAAGGATCAATAGATAATTTAGTAGAATTTATGGAAAAAAATACAGATATTGGGATAGTCGGGCCTAAAATTGTAAACAGTGATGGATCAATTCAACATTCATGCAGAAGTTTTCCTTCTATTATTAATGCCGGTTTTCATACTATTCTTACAGGTATTGCTCCCAATAATCCTTTTTCAAGAAAATATAAACTGGCAGATGTAAACAGAGATACTCCATTTGGAGTAGATTGGGTGTCAGGTTCGTGTATGGTTATAAGAAGAGAAGCCTTGAAAGATACAGGGGTTTTAGATGAAAATTATTTTATGTATGTAGAGGATATTGATATCTGCTACAGGATGTGGCAGGAAAACTGGAAAGTTTATTACTATCCTCACTGTAAAATAATGCATCATATTGGCGGAAGCAGTGGCAGCCAACAGGTTAAAGCAAGCATAAGGATGCAAAAAAGTGTATTTTATTTCTTCTGGAAAAATTATAAGAGAAGCTGGAAAATTATATTAATTCCTTTTTTAATACTGGTCCTGGGATTTAGAATTTTTCTTACATTTATAAAAAATATTTTTAAATGATTTCTTTTTATCTATTGTTTTGGAAGCTATAATAATTTTTTATTTTATATAGTTTCATTTTTATATTAAAATAATGTAAATAGTAAATATAATGTCTATTAATTTAATATAAAGCACTATTAAAGAATTTTTTAATTTTTATGCATTTAGAATTTAGGAGTTAATATTTTTGAAGATTTTAATAACAGGTGCTGCAGGTTTTGTTGGCAGGCACTTAATACGGTATTTAACCCGAGAAGAAGATCATCAGATTTTAGGACTTGATATAAAATTAGATAATTTTATATCAAGCAGTGATTGCGATAAAGTAAAAAGTGAAATAAAAACTTTAGAAGTTGATCTGGGAAATAGTAAAAAAGTTTTAAGTATCATAGATGAGTTTAAACCACAGTATATATATCACCTTGCTGCCCAAAGTTCAGTTAGTTATTCATGGGATAATCCCATAGATACTTTTAAGATAAATGTTTTTGGCGGAGTAAATATTTTAGAGAGTCTAAAAAAAACACAGGCAAATTGCAGGGTTCTTATGGTTTGTACGGCTGAAGAATATGGGGAAATAGAAGATAGCAGTAAGGCAATAACCGAGGATTTTAAGGTATGTCCTTCAAACCCTTATGCTATAAGTAAATCTGCTCTTGATTTTCTTTCCACTACTTATTACAGAGCTTACAACATTGAAGTTTTTGTAAGCAGATCTTTTAATCATATTGGGCCTGGACAATCAGAAAGGTTTGTAGCTTCAGATTTTGCAAAACAAATAGCTGAAATAGAAAAGGGAATTAGAGAGCCTGTTGTAATGGTTGGAAATATAGGAGCCGCCAGGGATTTTTTAGATGTAAGAGATGTTGTAAAAGCGTATAGCTTTATTGTAAACAAAGGCAGGGCTGGTAATGTCTATAATGTATGTTCAGGTAAAAAAAGGAAAATATCAGATTTACTTGATATACTTATATCACTTAGTACAAAATCCAATATAGAAGTTAAGATAGATAGGAGTAAATTTAGACCTGTTGATGTAGATTCAATATATGGAAGTAATACTAAACTTAAAAGACACACTGGGTGGAAGGCAGACTACAGGATTGAGGATTCACTTAAAGATACACTTGATTATTGGAGAGGTATTATAAAAGAAAAATAGATATAAAAGTAGGAGGTTAAAAATTGAAAGCAGTAATACTCGCAGGCGGAAAAGGAACAAGGCTAAGACCGATTACATATATTAATCCCAAACCTATGCTTCCGTTAATAAACATGCCTTTTATGAATAATTTCATTTTATGGCTCAAGTCGCATGGTTTAAAAGACATTATAATATCCACAGGTTATCTTCCTGACATATTTAGAGAATATTTTGGAGATGGTAGTGATTTGGGATTGAAATTGACATATATAACAGAGGAGAGCCCACTGGGGACATGCGGAGCAGTTAAGAATGTTGAAAAATATTTAAGCCGCAGCAGTTTTATGGTATTTAATGGTGATATTTTAACCTCTCTGAATTTAGGAAATATGATATCCTTTCATAAGAAAAAAAAGGCAGATATAACCATTTCTTTAACACCAGTTGAGGATCCTACTGCATATGGGCTGGTTCCTATTGGTAAAGATGGCAGGGTAAAAGAATTTTTAGAAAAACCTAACTGGGAAGAAATTACAACAAATTTAATAAATGCAGGTACTTATATAATTGAGCCTCATATTATGGCACTCGCACCTGAAGGAGAAAATTATTCTTTTGAAAGAGGCCTTTTCCCTAAAGCTTTAAGAAATGAGTATAAAATATACGGATATGTTTCTGATTCATACTGGTTGGATGTTGGAACTCCTGAAAAATATCTTTCAGCTCATTATGATATATTAGATAAAAAACTTAATTTCAAATTCCCATATAGAAGAATTATGCAGAATATATATATAGGAGAAAAGGTAAAATACTCAAAAGATAATTTCACATCAGGACCTCTCGTGGTTGGTGATGGAACAGTAATTGAGGAAGGTGCAAAAATACTCCCGCTTACAGTAATAGGAAATAACTGCCATGTTTCTTCAGGGGCAAATCTATCAGCCAGTGTAGTTCTTGATAACTGTGAGATTGGTAAAAATTGTATTATCAAGGATTCAATTTTATCTAAAAATGTTAAAATTGGTAAAGATGTTAAAATTGAAGAAAAATCAGTAATTGGTGATAATACTACAATTGGAAAGAACAATGTCTTAACTGCTGGAATTAAAATAAATATTAATTCTAAAATTGCTCCAGGAGGAATTACTTTTTAGGGAAGCTTATAATAATAAAAAAATAAGGGGTGAGAAAAATTGAGAGCGCTTATAACTGGAATTACTGGACAGGATGGGTCATATCTAGCAGAATTATTGCTGGATAAAGGCTATGAAGTTTACGGGATGGTTAGGAGATCGTCTGTTGACAAGCTTGACAGGATAGAACATATAAAAGAAAAAATTAAGTTTGTTCAATCAGATCTTCTTGATCAGCTTTCTATAATAAATGCAGTTAAAGAGTCAAAACCAGATGAAATTTATAATCTTGCTGCAATGTCTTTTGTCCCAACTTCATGGGCACAGCCTGTATTAACAGGTGAATTTACAGGACTTGGGGTTACGAGAATGCTTGAGGCTGTAAGGCTTGTTGGCAAGGATATTAAATTTTATCAGGCTTCAAGCTCAGAGATGTTTGGCAAGGTAAGAGAAGTACCTCAGAATGAAAAAACACCATTTTATCCAAGAAGTCCTTATGGAGTAGCAAAAGTATATGGACATTATATGACTATAAATTATAGAGAAAGCTATGATATTTTTGCATGCAGCGGGATACTTTTTAATCATGAATCTCCCAGAAGAGGATTAGAATTTGTCACTAAAAAAGTAACTAATTGTGTGGCAAAAATAAAGTTAGGTCTGGCTGACAGTCTTTATCTGGGAAATATGGATGCACAGAGAGATTGGGGATATGCAAAAGAATATGTAGAGGCAATGTGGCTGATGCTTCAGCAGGATAGTCCTGATGATTATGTTATAGGCACGGGAGAATCTCATACAGTAAAAGAGTGGGTAGAAGCTGCTTTTAAGTGTGTGAATCTTGACCCGGAGAAATACATAAAAATAGATAAAAGGTTTTTAAGGCCAGCTGAAGTAGATTTTTTAGTTGGTGATAATTCAAAGGCAAAAAAGAAAATAAATTGGGAGCCAAAAGTTAATTTTGAACAGTTGGTAAAGATAATGGTCGAGTATGATTATAATGAATTAAAAAATAAAAATAATTTATAGGTAAAGTATAAGCAAAATAGGCAGAATTATTTATTGGAAGGGAAATAATGCAAAATGGGTGAGACAGTTATTAAATTTGGAACAGATGGATGGAGGGGAGTAATAGCATATGATTTTACGGCTGACAGGGTAAAAATTGTGACCAGGGGCGTGTGCGAATATTTAAAGCATAAAATTAAAACTGGGAGCAAAACTCTAAAAGTTGTGATTGGCTATGATACAAGGTTTCTATCGGAAAAATTTGCAGAAATTACTGCATCTGTTTTTAGAAGAAATAATATAGAAGCTTATATTTCCTCAAACTTTGTTCCAACCCCAATACTTTCTGCGGGAGTGCTAAAAAATAATGCTGATTTAGGAATTATGATTACTGCGAGCCATAATCCATATTATTATAATGGCTATAAAGTAAAAGGCTCTTATGGCGGTTCTGCTACAATGGATATAATATCTGGGATTGAAGAAAGTGTTAATAATCAGGTGAAGAAATATGGTAGTGATTTTACTTCTGGAGATGAAATCCTTAGCTCGGATGATAATATAGAAAAGTTAGATTTTGTTCCAGAGTACAGTAAGCAAATTTTAAATTTAGTAGATACTGATGCTATTAGAAATTTTGATTTTGGACTGCTTATAGATCCCATGTATGGAGCATGCCAGGGAATATATAGAAATATTCTGCAGTCTTTAAATCCAAATGAGGTTATCGAGATTCATGGAGTAATAAACCCATTATTTAATGATATAAATCCTGAACCCATTGGAGATAATTTAAGAGATGCTATATATAAATTAAAGGAGAAAAAATGCAAGTTAGCTATCTGTTTGGATGGAGACGGAGATAGGATAGCAGCTCTGGGAGAAGAGGGCAATTTTATAAGCTCACATCATATATTTGCTGTCATTCTTTGGTATCTTTTAAAATACAAGCAGCTTAAAGGAAAAGTTGTAAAGACTGTTACCACCTCTTCAATTATTGATAGAATATGTTCTAAATATGATTTGGAACTGTTAATAAAGCCTGTTGGATTTAAGTATATTGGTGAAGAGATACTGGCAGGCGGGGTTATGATGGGTGGTGAAGAAAGTGGAGGTTTATGGGTAAAGGGAAATATTCCTGAAAGGGATGGAATGTTTATAGGATTGGTTTTGCTTGAAGTATTATGCACAACAGGAAAAACCATTAATGAGATACTTGATGAAATTTATAAGGATTTTGGATTTTTTGTATATAGAAGGCTTGATTATGAGATGGATTTTGAAAAGAAGGAAAAAGTGAAAGAGTCACTGTCAAAAAGTGTACCCCAGATTTTAAAAAATGAAGGTGTTAAAAAGATTATTACTATAGATGGCTATAAATATGTTATGGAAGATGGGAGCTGGGTAATGATAAGACCTTCAGGGACTGAAGCAGTGGTCAGGATTTATGCTGAGACTGACAGCATGGAAAAATTAAATAAATTACATAATTTAGGCAAAAAGGCAATGGATGCTTGCTGATTATAAATAAGGGCAATAAGGGAGAAAAACTATAATGAATATACTGGATGATCTTGAAAAGATTAAAAAATTAGATTCTGAAGATATGCTGGGCATAGAAGAGAATTTTTACAATCAGCTGCTGGAAGCAAAAAAAATTGCAGAAAAAGTTAATGTAGAAAGTATTGAAAGTGCTGCATTTAGCGGGGTTGCGATTCTTGGTATGGGTGGATCAGGGTTTACAGGTGATATTATTAGAAATCTTACCAAAGGTGATATTAGTGTTCCTGTTGAGGTTGTAAAAAGTTATGATTTGCCTGGTTTTATTAATAGCAGCTGGCTTGTAGTACCTGTAAGTTATTCTGGAAATACTGAGGAGACCCTTTCTGCAGTACAACAGGCTTTAGGCAGGGGCTGCAATCTGTTGTGTGTAACTTCAGGAGGGGAGCTTGAGAAGATTGCAGAGGACAATGGTAGCTATATTGTTAAAGTACCTTCAGGATATCAGCCAAGAGGTGCTGCAGGTTATTTATTCTTTTCTATAATACTTGTTCTTAAGTTTTTAAAAATTATAAGTTTACCAGACAGTGATATAGAAGAAGCACTTGAGTTAATAAAGAAAAAATGTACCCAATATAGAAGGGAAGTTAAAACCCAGGAGAATTATGCAAAGATTATTGCAGCTGCTATTGGAGATAGCTTTCCTGTAATTTATGGGACAGAAGGGATACTATCATCTGTAGCATTCAGGTGGAAGTGTGAGATAAATGAGAACTCCAAGACACCATGCTTCTGGGCTGAATTTCCTGAGTTAAATCATAATGAAACAGTAGGGTGGGAAAGGCTTAAAGGAATAACATCAAGATTTGTACTCATAGTTCTTGTAGATAAGCAGGAGCAGGAAAGAATAAAAGTGCGCATTAGAATAACAATAAAACTTATAAGAGATAATTTTGCTAAAATTATAGAAATTCCAGTAGAGGGGAAATCAAAGCTGGCAAAAGCCTTAAGTACAATGTATACAGGAGATATTGTAAGTGTATACCTTGCTCTGCTTAATGAAATTAATCCAACTCCTGTAAAAAAGATAGAAATTCTCAAGGCAGAACTAGCAAAATTAAATAAGAAATAAAGGTAATTTTTTAAAATAAAGATAGTTTCTATTTTAAGCATTTTAATTTGACTGATAATTATTATTACTGGTAATTATTAGTATTATAAAAAGTGATATTTTAAGTTGAGGAGGAAAATTTATGGAATTTGATGTAAAAGATATTAATCTGGCAGGCGAGGGAAAGAATAAGATAGAATGGGCAGATAATGAAATGCCGGTTCTGCTTGATATTAGGAAAAATTTTTCAAAAAGTAAGCCTCTCGGGGGGGTAATAGTGGGAGCATGTCTTCATGTAACCTCTGAAACTGCTAATCTTATGATTACTTTAAAGCAGGGTGGCGCTAATGTGGCATTGTGTGCATCAAATCCACTTAGCACTCAAGATGATGTTGCTGCCTCTCTGGTTAAAGATTATAAAATCCCAGTATTTGCCATAAAGGGTGAGGATAATAAAACTTATTATAAACATATAAACAGTATTCTGGATATACAGCCTCAGATCACAATGGATGATGGAGCAGATTTAATTTCTACGATCCATAGCAGCAGGAAAGGGTTGATAGATGAAGTATTGGGCGGAACTGAAGAAACAACAACTGGTGTTAACAGACTGAAAAGCATGGAAAGAGATGGCGTGCTTTATTATCCTGTTATTGCTGTCAATGATGCTAAAACCAAGCATTTCTTTGATAATAGATATGGGACCGGTCAGAGCACAATAGATGGAATAGCCAGGGCTACAAATATCCTTTTTGCAGGAAAGAAATTTGTAGTTGCAGGATATGGGTGGTGCGGAAGAGGAGTAGCAATGAGGGCACATGGAATGGGTGCTAATGTCATTATTTTAGAAATAGATCCTTTAAGAGCTCTTGAAGCTAAATTAGATGGATTTGATGTCCTAAATTCAGAAGAAGCAGCTAAAGTTGGAGATATTTTTCTAACAACAACTGGCAATAAAAATGTTATCGGTAAGATAATTATAGATAATTGCAAAGATAAAGCCATTATTGCTAATTCTGGTCACTTTGATGCAGAAATAAACCTAAATTATTTAAGGCAAAATAGCAAATCTATAAAGAAGGTCAGACCTTCTGTCGAACAGTATGAAATGAAAGATGGAAGGCGTATTTTTATCTTAGCTGAAGGCAGACTGGTTAATTTAGGAGCAGCTGAAGGTCATCCGGCAAGTGTTATGGATATGAGTTTCGCTAATCAAGCATTAAGTGCTGAATATGTGTATAAAAATAGCAAGTCTCTTGAAAAGAAGGTTTATTCTGTTCCGGCAGAAATAGATAAAAAAATTGCAGAGCTCAAGCTAAAAAGTATGGGAATAACTATAGATAAATTAACACATGAGCAGGAGGAATATCTTAATTCATGGGAGATGGGAACGTAAAACAAAAATTAAAATCAAGCGGAGTCAGCACCCTCGTATGGGATGATAAAAGTTTGAGATTAATTGACCAGAGGGAACTTCCCTTTAAAGAGATTTATATTAATTGCAGCAGCACAGAACAGGTAGCCAGTGCTATCAGGGATATGGTTGTAAGAGGAGCTCCTGCGATTGGAGTGACTGCTGCTTATGGGACAGCAATTGCAGCAGCGGAGTTTAGGGGCAGTGACAAAGATGAGTTTTTATCCCACATGGAAAATAGTATAAAAATACTTTCCAGGGCAAGACCAACAGCAGTGAATCTATTTTGGGCTTTGAACTGTATGAAAAAAATCTTATACGAAAGCAAACATTTAACGGTGGATGAAATTAAACAAAAGTTATTGGACAAGGCAAAAAAAATAGAGGAAGAGGATTTAAGTATTAATTACAGAATCGGTAAAAATGGAAAAGATATTTTCAATAAAAATAAAAATAAACTTAAAGTTCTTACTCACTGCAATGCAGGAGCTTTAGCAACGTCAGGATATGGAACTGCACTTGCAGTAATCAGAAGCCTCCATTCGGCCAGTAAGATTGAAAATGTAATTGTTGATGAAACCCGTCCTTATCTTCAGGGTGCCAGGCTTACGGCATGGGAACTTTATCAGGAAGAAATTCCCTTTTTTATAATTACAGATAACATGGCAGGGTATTTTATGTCTAAAAAAATGGTTGACGTGGTAATTGTAGGTGCGGATAGAGTTGCTTCAAATGGAGACAGTGCAAATAAGATAGGAACGCTTGGTGTATCTATTTTGGCTAAATATTATGATATTCCTTTTTATATTGCAGCGCCAAAATCAACTATAGATACTGGTATTTGCAATGGAGGTGATATACCAATAGAAGAAAGAAAGCCCAGTGAGGTAAGAGAAGTTATGGGAACCAGGATCATCCCAGATTATATGCCAGTAAGAAATCCTTCATTTGATGTGACTCCCAGTGAAAATATTACAGCTATTATAACTGAAGAAGATGTGGTTTATCCTCCATTTAAGAAAAATTTAGCTCAATTGATGAAAAAATAAAATATAAAAAAATAACAAATATATAAATGTTTAAAAAAATTATATTTAAGTGTAAATAGTATTATAATAGTATAAAAGTAGGAGTTGAATAAAAATGAGTAAAATTAAAGCTATGGTTTTAGCAGCAGGTCTTGGTACAAGACTTAGACCACTTACAGATTATATATCAAAACCAATGGCTCCTGTTGTAAATAAACCTGTAATGGAACATATAATTGAGCTTCTTCATAAATATAAAATTAATGATATTGTTTGCAATCTACACTGGTATCCTGAAGCTATAAAGGATTATTTTGGCGATGGCTCAAAGTGGGGGGTTAACATTGCTTATTCATATGAAGAGGAACTGCTGGGGACTGCAGGAGGAGTAAAAAAAGTTGAAGATTTCTTTGATGGAAATACTTTTATAGTTATAAGCGGTGATGCTTTAACAGATATAAATTTAACAAAGGTTATTGAATTTCACAAGAAGAAAGGCGGTATAAGTACTCTTGTATTAACAGAAGTGGAAGATACATCTAAATATGGAGTGGTGATTCTTACAAAGGATAAAATAATAACTGGTTTTCAGGAAAAACCTTTAAGCGGAGAAGCAGAATCAAATCTTGCTAATAGTGGAATATATGTATTTGAATCAGAGATATTTAATTATATACCCAAAAGTAAATTTTATGATTTTGGTAAGAATGTATTTCCTGCTCTTTTGGAAAAAAGTGTTGTATATTATGGTTACAAGCATAATCAATATTGGAATGATGTTGGCAGTTTAGATGAATACCAGCTTGGTAATTTTGATGCATTGGAGGGTAAGGTAGAAGTAGTTATTCCTGGAAAACAGGTTAAAGAAGGTGTATGGATTGGAAAAAGTTGTAGAATACAGAAAGATGTAGTAATTATACCTCCTGTGTGCATAGGCAGTAATTGTACAATAAAAAAGGGCGCAAAACTTTTTGGGCCTATAATACTGGGCGATAATACTATTGTTGATGAAAGAGCTGTTATGTATAGGGGTATAAAATGGGGAAGCGGCTATATTGGAAAAGATGCTTCCCTTATTGGTGCGATTATTGGATATAATGCAAAAATAAAGGATAAAGCATCAGTTCTGGAAAAAGCTGTTATCGGTTCTAAAAGTGTTATAGGGGATGGAATTATAATTCATCCCAGTGTAAAAATAATGTCAAACGAAGTAATAAAAAATGATAAGATAAAATATTAAAAAGAATTAGAAAGCTTAAATTTGGAATAAATTGTTTAAAAATTTAAATTTTTTTGAATTTTTTAAAGATATAATTCTTCCTCCAATATGTACAGTTTGTGGAAAAATTAACAGTGAACTTCTATGCCAGGAGTGCTACGCGAAAGTAAAAATGCGCCAAAAAGTGATTTGCAACCTTTGTGGCAAGCCATTTTTAGACTATAATCATATGTATAGTTCATTTGACAAAAGTAGAAATTATATTAAAATCTGTGCCTTATGTAAAAATGAAAGTTTTAATTTTTACAGGCTTAGAAGTTTTTCATTGTATGGAAGGGAATTAAAAAAGATAATACATAAGTATAAATATAATAAGATATACAGCATTAGTAAAATTTTAATTAATTTTTTAAAGCAGGCTTACAGTAAATATTATAGAAGAGAGGATATTGATTATATTGAGACAGTACCGGATTTTGTAAGCGCAGGTTCGGAAGGAATACAAAATCATATGCAGGCTGTAGCAGAAAAGTTATCAAACGTATTAAATATTCCTTTTATTAATAATATAATAAAAATAAAAAAGACATCCCGGCAGCAGAAGTTAAATCTTTTTCAAAGAAAAAGTAATTTAAAAGGGGCGTTTAAAGTTAGAAACAATCTTTTAGTTTCAGGAAAAAATATACTTTTAATTGATGATGTATGGACTACAGGGACTACTTTAAATGAGATTAGTACTGTACTTAAAAAATCAGGTGCAAATAATATATATTTATTAGTTATTGCCAGAGGAGTGTAGTTTTTATGGGTAAATTAATTGGAAAAGTTAAGTGGTTTAGTCCTGAAAAGGGTTTTGGTTTTATTGGGCAGGATAGTAGTGATGATGTTTTTGTAAATTACGAGTCTATTTTAACGGATGGTTTCAAAACGTTAAAAAAAGGTCAGAGAGTAGGATTTGAGCTTGAAAATGATGAAAGAGGCGCCAGAGCGATAAATGTAGAAATATTGTAATATATTATAAGATAGGAGGATAGGTAATGGAATATATAATAAAAGCAAGAAATATGGAGCTTGATGAGACTGTAAGAAATTATGCTGAGAAAAAAATTAAAAATAAGGTAAATAAATACCTGGATAAGGCAATAAAAATAGAGATAAAATTAAATTTTGAAAAGAATCCAAAAATTAATTTAAATAATTTAGCTGAGGTTACTGTTTTTACTGGAAGTAATGTAATTAGAGCTGCTGATTCTGGTATGAATATGTTTGAAGCTATTGATAAAATTAGTTCTAAAATAGAACGTCAGATTAAAAAATATAGGAACAAAATAATTCAAAGAGGAAGAAAGAATTTTAATAATAAAATAGTACCTGAAAAGGACATAGAAGAAAAAATAAGAAAACAAATTGTAAAAACAAAAAATTTTGCTATAAAGCCAATAACACCTGAAGAAGCAGTGATGCAAATGGAGATGCTTGGTCATGATTTTTTTGTTTTTATTAATTCAGAAAGTGAAAAGACTGCTGTCATATATCGCAGAAAGGACAGCAACTATGGTTTGATAGAACCAAGTGTATAATACTTGTAATATAGTAGGTGATGGTAAATGCTAAAAAAAATTGGAAATATATTTAAGTTTGGTGAAGGAAAAAAATTAAAAAAGTATGAAGAAATTGTCCAGAGAGTTAATGGTTTTGAGAGTGATATAAAAATGCTTTCAAATGAAAGCCTGGCTGCAAAAACTATAGAATTTAAGGACAGGTATAAAAGGGGAGAGAGCTTGGAAGAATTGATGATTGAAAGTTTTGCAGTGGTAAGGGAGGCAGCAAGAAGAACGGTTAATATGCGTCATTTTGATGTTCAGATAATAGGTGGTGTTGTCTTGTTTGAAGGCAAAATTGCTGAGATGAAAACTGGAGAAGGAAAAACTCTTGTAGCAACTCTTTCTGTTTATTTAAATTCTTTTACCGGGAAAAGTACTCATATTGTAACGGTAAATGATTATCTTGCTAAAAGAGATAGTATATGGATGGGTGAGGTTTATAAGTTTTTAAATTTAAAAGTCGGATTGCTTCAACATGGCATGACAAGTCAAGAAAAAAGGCTGCAATACATGTGTGATGTTGTTTATGGAACTAATAATGAATTTGGCTTTGACTACCTAAGAGATAATATGGTTATACATAAAGAAAATATGGTTCAAGGCGGGCATCCCTATGCAATTATTGATGAGGTTGACAGCATATTAATTGATGAAGCAAGGACTCCTCTTATTATATCTGGTGTATCGTATAAAACTACAGAACTGTATAAAAAGTTTTCCCAGATTACTCCCAGATTAGAAGAAAATGAAGATTTTGATGTGGATGAGAAAGCAAGAACTGTTGGTGTGACAGAAAAAGGAGTAGAAAGAGTTGAAGAAATTCTAGGAATAGATAATCTTTACGATCCATCTAATTATCTTTACATACACTGTTTAAATCAATCTCTTAAAGCACATTATCTATTCAACAGAGATGTAGATTACATGTTAAAGGATGGAGAAGTATTGATAGTTGATGAATTTACAGGAAGGCTTATGCCGGGAAGAAGATATAGTGAAGGCCTGCATCAGGCTATTGAAGCTAAAGAGAATGTTAAAATAAAAGAAGAAAATCAAACTATGGCGACAATTACAATTCAGAATTATTTTAGAATGTATGATAAATTAGCTGGTATGACTGGAACAGCTATTACTGAAGCAGGGGAATTCAGGCATATATATAATCTAGAAACTGTAGTTATTCCAACAAATGAACCAATGATAAGAGATGATTTACCTGATTTAATTTATAAAACTGAAGATATCAAGTTCAATGCAGTTGTTGAAGATATAATTCAAAGGTATGAGAAAGGCCAGCCTGTTCTGGTTGGTACTATTTCTATAGAAAAGTCTGAACATTTGAGTAAAATGCTCAATCGCAGGGGAATTCCCCACCAGGTATTGAATGCTAAATACCATGAGAAGGAAGCAGAAATTATAGCTAAAGCTGGTCAGGAAAAAGCAGTTACTATTGCAACAAATATGGCTGGCAGGGGAACTGATATTGTATTGGGAGATGGAATTGTAGATATTGGAGGCGCGCATGTTTTAGGAACTGAAAGGCATGAAAGCAGGAGGATTGATAACCAGCTTAGGGGTAGAAGCGGCCGCCAGGGAGATCCAGGTTCAAGTCAATTTTATCTAAGCCTGGGAGATGACCTAATGAGACTATTTGGATCAGATAGGATAGGCTGGGTTATGGAAAGGTTTAATTTTCCCGAGGATTTACCTATACAGCACCCTGTAATCAATAGGTCTATTGAAAATGCACAAAAGCAGGTTGAATCAAGAAATTTTGAAATAAGAAAACATGTCCTTGAATACGATGATGTGATGAATAAGCAGAGAGAAATAATCTATACAATGAGGAGAAAAATTTTAGAAGAAGATAATTTAAAAGATACAGCACTGAGTATAATTAATAGTACTGTAAATAAGATTATTGATATGTTTGTAAATCCTAATGATTATCCTGAAAATTGGGATTTAGAGGAATTAACAAAGTTTATGACACCGGTATTTGCTGAGGATCTGGTAAAAATAGCAGCAAGCCCCCAGAAAATTAGCAGCAGTAAGTTTAGATCCAAAGACTTGGCAGATAATATAATAGAAGAGGCTTTCAAACTTTACGAGAAAAGAGAAGAGGAACTGTCTCCGGATGTACTAAGGAAGCTCGAAAAAGTAGTTATGCTGAATGTAATAGACAATAGGTGGAGAGAGCATTTGCTGGAGATGGATTATTTGAAAGAAGGAATAGGACTTAGAGCAATTGGGCAGAGGGATCCGCTTGTTGAATATAAGCATGAATCATATAATTTATTTAAGAATTTAGTAGATGAGATAAAATTAGATGATACCAAGCTTTTGTTTAATGCAAAAGTAGTTACTAAAGAAGAACAGGAAAAAGCAAGAGAGAAAGCATATAAAAATATAACTACAAGCGGTCCTTCAAAGGGATCTTCTGAAGTAGTAGAATCCAGACATGTAAAAGGTAAAAAAATAGGCAGGAACGAACCATGTCCCTGCGGCAGCGGAAAAAAATATAAGAAATGCTGTGGAAGATAGTCTGGAAAGTAGAAAGTATAGGTAAATGTAAAAATAGTATATATTGTAATTATTATGGCAGAGCAGAAAATGATACTGCAGGAGGTTTGTATGATCGAAGAATATAAGCAAAGATTGGGAAAAATGGTTGAAAAACTGGTTTATTTAAGGAACTGTCTTTGAAGTAGGTAGCAAGAAAAGTGAGTTAAAAAAACTTCTGAAGAAAACGCTGGCAGGTGATTTCTGGGAAGATTATAGTAAATCACAGGAAGTTGTTAAAAAAATAAATGAACTTAAAACAACTCTTGAAGGAATTAGGAAGCTTGATGAGAAAATGGAAAATGCAGAAATTGCATTAGAAATAATTTCAGCAGAAAAAGATGATAAATTAGAATCCGAGCTAAAGGAAAATTTAAACTGTATTGAAAAGTTACTAGATGATCTGGAACAAGAAGTCATTTTAGGTGGTAGATATGATTCATATACAGCAGTAATTAATATACATCCAGGAGCAGGCGGAACAGAATCTCAGGATTGGGCAGAGATGCTGCTTCGAATGTATAAGAAATGGATGGATAAAAAAAATTTTAATTATAGTTTTGTAGATTATCAGACAGGAGAAGAAGCAGGTATAAAAAATGTTACTTTTACAGTAAAGGGCAAAAATGCATATGGACTCCTTAAGTCTGAAAAAGGAATTCACCGATTGGTAAGGATCTCCCCATTTGATTCTTCAAAAAGAAGACATACCTCTTTTGCATCTGTTGATGTAATACCTTTATTTGAAAAAAATATTGATGTAGAAATAAATAAGGAAGATCTGAGGATTGAGACTTTTAAATCAAGTGGTGCTGGAGGTCAGCATGTTAATGTTACAGATTCTGCAGTAAGGATAACTCATACACCAACAAATATTGTTGTACAGTGCCAGAATGAGCGCTCCCAGATTTTAAATAGACAGACTGCTATGCAGATTTTAAAATCAAAGCTTTATGAAATAGAACAAAAAAAGAAAGGTAAGGAAATAAATAAGGTCAGGGGAGAAAAAAAGGAAATTGGATGGGGAAATCAAATCCGTAGTTATGTCCTGCAGCCTTATCAATTAATAAAAGACCATAGGACTGGTATAGAAGTTGGCGATGTTCAATCAATTTTAAATGGGGGATTAGATATATTTATTAAAGGTTTCCTTAAAAAAGATAATAAAGGGTAAACACTATTTTGTTTTTATGGTAATATCATTTAAAAAATATCTATCTTATATTTTTATGTAAAAAGTTATAAGGTTGGGCAGCAATTTAAAATGAATATGATTGAATTTAGAAATGTAAGCAAGGTTTATAAAGATAGTACTGTAGCATTAAAGAATATAAATCTTGCCATAAAGAAGGGTGAGTTTGTATTTTTAGTTGGACCAAGTGGTTCTGGAAAAACAACTTTTATTAAGCTTCTTATAAAAGAGATCGGTGTTACTACTGGGAATATATTTGTTGCAGGGAGAAATATTTGCAACTTAAAGGTTTCAAGAATACCACAGCTGAGGCGAAATATTGGTTATGTTTTTCAGGATTTTAAGCTTTTGCCAAATAAAACTGTGTTTGAAAACATAGCATTTGCACTGGAAGTTATTGGCAGGCCTGGATATGTAATCAAGGTTCAAGTTCCTCAGGTTTTAAAACTTGTAGGGCTTTTTAGTAAAATGAATTCTTTCCCCCACCAGCTTTCAGGAGGTGAGCAGCAGAGAGTATCCATCGCAAGAGCATTTGTTAATAGACCTCCCATATTACTTGCAGATGAGCCTACTGGTAATATTGATCCAGTTACCTCTGATGGGATAATGAAACTTCTTTCAAGGATTAATTTAATTGGGACTACTGTGGCTATGGCTACTCATGATAGAAGTATTGTGAATTCAATGAGGAGAAGAGTCGTAGAACTTGAAGAGGGAGAAATTATAAGAGACCAGAAGAGAGGAGTTTACGGGGTTTGATTTTTAGACCTAAATATTTTTTTGGTGAAACATTTTCTAATTTGAAAAGAAATTTTTTAATGTTTTTCACAGCCATAACAACTGTAGCTATTACATTATTTATAGTTGGCTTTTTTTTAATCATAGTTTATGACATACAGGGAATTTTGGGCTCTATTAAAAGCCAGGTTGAGGTTGCAGTATATTTAAAGGATAATATAACTGATGAATTGAGAGTATATCTGGAAAGTGAAATAAAGAGCTGGGATGAAATTAGTGAGGTAAAATATATATCTAAAGAGCATGCACTTGAAAATTTTAAAGAGGAATATGAAGGCAGTGATATATTAAAAGAAATACAGGGTAATCCGCTTCCTGCTTCTTTTGAATTAAGATTGGAAAGCCCGGAAAAAGTAGATCTTGTAGCACTTAGGTTTATAGATAAAGATGGTAATTATATCGAAGGCGTAGACGATGTTATCTATGGACAAAGTTATGTGCAAAAGCTTTTTTCTGTTGTAGCAATAGTAGGAACTATAGCATTTTTAATAATTGCAGTTCTACTTTTAGCTACAGTAGTCCTAATTTTTAATACAATCAGACTTTCCATTCATGCCCGCAAAAAAGAAATTGAGGTTATGAAACTGGTAGGTGCAACTAATTGGTTTGTTCGAATACCTTTCTTATTTGAAGGCTTTTTTGAAGGCTTTGTAGGTAGTTTAATCTCAGTAATATTTTTATTTTTTTTATCTAATTATTTCTTAATAAGGGGGGAAAGAGCTGTAGTTGATACAATGCATATAAAGGATTTAGCTATAGTAGGAAGCAATAATGTTATACTTTATATATATTTAGGGTTGATAGCAGCAGGCAGTCTAATTGGGATTATTAGCAGTGCTTTTGCATTAAAAAGGTATTTAGAGGTATAATATTTTAAAAGATTAATTTAAAATTTTAAGTTAATTTTAATTAAGAAAAGATAAATTTTTAATATATTTGAATAAAATATAAATAAAATATTAACCATTGTATCAACATAGTAAAATTAAGATGAGAAATTTGCGGATTGTAGTAATAATTGTAATAATTATAACAATGTTTAGCCTGCCATTTACATTTTCTCAAAAATCTCTGCATGCTCAATCTTTGGAAGATGAATTGGAGCAGATAAAAAAAGAAAGAGAAGAAACTAAAGAAAAGATTGAAGAAGTAAAGAAGCAGGAACAATCATACATAAATCAGGTAAGTGAAGTAGAATCACAGCTTCTTTCTGCTCTGTCCGAACTGGAAGGTTTAAATGGAGAATTAGCTGAGTCAAAAAGTGAGGTAGATAAAACAACTATTGAGCTGGTTTTAAAGGAACAGGAACTTAGTAAAATAGAAGAAGAGCTTGAAGAAAAAGCCCAGGTACTAAATGAAAGAGTTGCTTCTATATATAAAAATAAAAATGGGAATATATTAGAAGTTCTTTTTAAAGCTAAGGATTTCATAGAATTCATATCAAAACTGAAGCTCATGAATCTTCTTGCAGAACAGGATACAGAAATAGTCCAATCAATAAAAGATAAGAAGAATGCAAACTTGAGCATAAAGCAGAGTATCCTTGATTTAAGGGAAAAACAGAAGGAATATAAGAATCAGGTTGAGAAATTGGTCAGTCTTTCAGAAGAAAAGACAACTGAAATAGAAGGTATATATGGCGAGAAAAAGAATTTACTTTCTCAGACGCGGACAGATAAGAATACTCTTATACAGATGGAGAAGCAGCTGGAGGTCAAAGAATCTGAGATTAAGAGAATCCTTGAAAGTTATAAGTATGGAAGCGCCCCTGGTGGAAAGCTTTTATGGCCTGCACCAGGGTATATAAAATCAGGGTTTGGATGGAGAATTCATCCCATCTTTGGTACAAATAGATTTCATAGCGGTATTGATATAGTGGCTCCTTATGGGTCTTTGGTAAAAGCTGCTGATGGCGGACAGGTAATTCAAGCAGAATATGCCGGCGGATATGGTTATTCAATTATGCTTTATCATGGCGGGGGTTTCGCTACATGGTATGCACATCTTTCTGGTTTTAATGTAAGTGTGGGACAATTTGTTGAGAGAGGCCAGGTTATAGGATTTGTTGGTTCTACTGGATGGACGACAGGTCCTCACCTGCACTTTGAAGTTAGAATAAATGGTAACGCTCAAAACCCGGTTGCATATATCCAATAATAATAGATACTTTATATTTAGGTAATTATAGGTGATTAAATTATGAGATCAAGAATTGCTTTTAAGATAGTTACAATAGTAATTATAGTGGTATTTCTTTTTTCCGCTGGATTCTGGCTGGGCATTAACTTTAATTTTATAAAAAAGTATATATTTAAAACGGGTACAAGCAATGTGACTGAAACGGACAGCAATAATTTAAATAGTAATAGTACCAGTAACAGCATTAGCATTGAAAGTATTAATGAAGCATTGGATTTAGTTTATAGAAATGCATTAAGTAAAAAAAGCATGCCTGAACTTATTAGAGTTGCTATAGAAGGGATACTTACAAGTCTTGATGATAGGCATGCTGAGTATTATTCAATGGAGGAGTATAATCAAATTATGGAATCTTACAGCGGGGCTATTAGCGGCATTGGGATTCTAATTTCAGAGGATGATGAGGGCCGCAAGGTAGTCGTAATGCCTATTAAAAGTACCCCAGCCTATAGAGCAGGTATAAAGGAAGGGGATATAATAACTAAGGTAGATGGAGTAAATATAGAGGATATGTCTTTAGATAAGGTTGTGGCTTTAATTAAGGGAGAAGAAGGAACAAGTGTAAATCTTACAATTTATAGAGAAAGTGAAGACAAAACATTTGGTGTTGATTTAATAAGGGAAACAATTTATATACCTAATTTATTTTCAGAAATATTAGAGGATAATATAGGATATATACAGTATTTTGGATTTCAGGAAAATGGTGCTCAAAAACTTAAAGAAGAGATTGAGAAGCTAATTGACGATGGTGCTGAAGGAATTATTTTTGATTTAAGAAATAATTTAGGCGGAGTTCTAAGTGATGCAGTAGAAGTGTGCGATTTGTTTTTGGATGATGGTACTATTATAACAGTAAATGGCAGGAAGGATGATAAGGAAAGTTTTGAGGAATTTAAAGCTAAAAGCGGAATATATACTGAAATTCCCCTGATAGTTCTGACTAATGAATTTTCTGCCAGTGCTTCAGAACTTGTAGCAGGATCACTGCAGGAAAATAACAGGGCAATTATAGTTGGAGAAAAAAGTTTTGGGAAAGGGACAGTTCAGGTGCTTTATGAATTATCTGATGGTTCAGGAATAAAATTTACAACCGCAAAATATTACCTGCCATCAGGAATCTCTATAGAAGGTGAAGGGATACGCCCTGATATTTTAGTCAGTTTAAGCCCTGACGATGAAGAGGATTTACAGCTTAATAAGGCTGTTGAAGAAATGCAATCCTTTATAAAAAAAAGTGTTACAAATTAGTCTTACTTTTAATTTGATTAAGATAAAGTAAATGAAAGCAAATGGAAAAAATAAAGTATTAATTGCTCAAAATAAGAAAGCTTATAAGAATTTTTTTATATTTGATAGATACGAAGCTGGAATAGTTTTAATGGGATGTGAAGTAAAATCTATACGTGAGCATAATGTAAATTTAAGGGATAGTTATGGCAGAATAAAGAATGGTGAACTGTTTTTACATAACATGCATATCTCTCCTTACAGTAAGAGTAGAATTGAGGATTTAAATCCTCGGAGAGCTAGAAAATTGCTCATGCATAAAAGGGAAATTAATAGAATCTCGGGGAAATTAATTGATAAGAGCCTAACTTTAGTTCCGCTGAGTATTTATATGCTAAAGAATATAGTGAAGATTGAAATGGCATTAGCTAAGGGAAAAGCTTTAAGAGATAAGCGAAAAGATATTGAAAAAAAGGAATCAGAAATGGAAATAAGAAGAGCTTTAAAAAAATTTAAAAAATAGTATAATAACATAGTGTTATAGTAATATACTGTTTCTATAGAATATGGAAACTTGGTGAGAAGAAACCAATCGGGGGCGATTGGACTCGACGGAGATAGGTTGAGCTTGGATTGCAGGCCGAGTGCCAGAACTCGTAAAAATACTGGGCTAAACATAAATGCTAATAATAATAAATTAGCCTTAGCAGCCTAATAATATAGCTGCTACGTCTACAAAAAGTTTCCTGTGCTTTTTGATAGGCGACGATTAGCAGGATACCTTATAGCAGTTTGTCTAAAGCTGCTGTTTGGGAATTTTTAGCAGACTAGCTTTTTAAAATCCTGTTCATGGGGTTTTAAAAAGCGAATCTTAATTATGAACTAAGCTTGTAGAAGTCTAAGTGGCAATATTTTCGGACGCGGGTTCGAATCCCGCCGCCTCCACCATGA
>JACKQG010002512.1_pt1 | contig 23844 bp, 11 predicted proteins | sample 8237621 | NCBI WGS metagenome assembly JACKQG01 (sample SAMN15677084, study PRJNA649215) | marine metagenome | biome: marine; feature: Black Sea; material: saline water; isolation source: suspended particulate matter (SPM) from the Black Sea western gyre | collected 2013-06-09/2013-06-10 | depth... | reverse complement strand
TCACACTCAATTTCCAAACGTTCCCTAAACCGCAAATCCAAGCCGTTTGACGTAGATCTAAGGCAACCACGGCTCGCTGGCGTAGAAGAAGGGGAAAACTCGGTTCACGCCGTGGAAGAACAACACCGATGTGACGGACATCCAGATGACTGTAATGCTGTGCGCGACGGCTTTCCCAATGATTCCGGTGCGTTTCGCGAAACGATGCAGCGGTCGGGAAGCCAGGACGGCCGGCGCTTGCAGCATGAAGAACGCAAACTGATAGCCGTCGAACCGCGACGTCGCGATTCCGAACATCAGCTCGTGAAGGACTGCACTGACGAAAAAGGTGAGCAAGACAGCTCGCACCGGGGCTCGCCAGCCACCGGCCGGACGGAATACGTTGTAATCAAGCCAAGAATGAACGCGCGTGTTATAGCGGCACCAGAATTCGGCAACCGTGCGTGACAGAAACCCATTTTGGATCACCGGTGTCGTGTCGAATCCCGCGAGCCGCTCGACCCCGTATACCATGTTCGACAACGCTTCGATGGTTACGATGAAGATCACTACCTTGGCGGCATGATCCAGTGGAAAGGAGGACCGAACAGCGGGGATATGCGAGGCAACATCGACGAGAACAAACCCGGTAGCGAACAGACCGGCACCCAACAAGACTCGGATTGCTTCTCGTCGGCAAGGTCTGTCCTTTGGTAATCGGCGCTCCCGTCGGCGAAATACGACCAACATCGGAGGAAAAGGGATCAAGAACCGCAAGTAGTCGACGAAGCGATCGACGCCAACTCCTCGGTGGCGCTCGTGTCGCGAGTAGTCAAGCATCTTGAACATGAGTTCGATGCAAAGAAACGCCTCGAATGCTCGGAAGATGATCTTGTCGGCCGGGATCAACAAAGGACAAGAAAGGACGGCAATCCCGACGCAGGCGGAGAAAACCGGGCCGATTCTGTGCTGCATCCGTAAGATCGGCCAAGCAGCGAGAGCATAACCATAGGCCGCGGCGACCGACAACGAGAATTCAAGAATGCGTCCATGAATTGCGACCACGTATTGCTCAATCACAGCCCGATGATAGCTCCCTTGATACCGTAATCTCTGCCGCTCACCTGTGGACCGCAGATTTGCAGCCAAAGGCGCAATCCGCTGATTTCCGCAACTCAGATGTTAGCTGTTGGTTACTCGGTTGTCACGTCTTTCCCATCGCGCCACCAGCCGTCAGGCTCCTCGGTCTCGTGCTGCTACTTGCCAGGGTCTTGGCATGTGCCTAGCATGGCGGCAGTTGCGGCAAGCCGGCGACCATCGAAGACAGGATCCACACGTTCGACTCGGCGTTGGCGCTAGGGCCGGTTTAGACAACACATTTTCTGCATCACCGATTGCAGTCAGCGGGGAGACATGAGCCATGAACAGAATCCTTCTCAACGTTCTTGCAGCATTGGCGATGTCGAACGCTGCCGGCCATGCCCAGGTCGCCGACAATTTTTCAGAAGGCGGCTGGTCCGCGTCCGCGTCGACTCCCGGCAAGATGTTCGTGGACAGGGGGAAGATGCGTCTGGAGGATGAAACGGGGCCCCCGAATTGGATCACAGCCAGCAAGACGTTCACCGTAGACGTTGACAAGACTCCCATCTTCGTCGTCAAGGTTCTGGCCGCGTCGGACCGCGGGACGGTCAAACTCATTCGCAAAGATCCGTACGACAAGAGGGTGGCTGTCGAGATCGACAGACCGGGGCTCTACGCGGTGGACATGCGCCGTCGGTTCGGTTGGCAAGGAGTGGCCTCGATCGAAACGTGTCTCTATGCCAACGGCGATGAGGAAGACATCACGTACGAGTATGTCAAGTACACCGAGCGACTTACGCCGACGGAGGAGGATCTGATCAAGAACCGAGCAGCCGGGGGAAATGTGAGGCTGGATGTCTCGCCATTCGAAGTCGTTCCGCTATTCAACGCGTGCTCGTTCTACTTCAAGAGCCCCAGCCGGCCTGGGTTGGCCGTGGAGTTCCGCAAAAGCGGTGGTATGTGGCTCACAGCGTGTGAGCCAGTCTACGTGAAAGAAGATGGTATGTTCCGCGGCAGTATCGTCGACCTGGATGAAGACACGCCGTACGAGCTGAGAATCACTGCTGTCAATGGTGACGTGCTGGCTCAGCAAGCGTTCCGAACCTGGTGTAGTCAGGTCCCCATTGGCAAGACCATCGTCCTGGACGAGACGACCTTCCCGGGGCTGCTCACCATCACGGAGTCGGGTTCACCCGATGGCTGGATCAAGATCACAGGCAAGAAGGGACTTGTCGTGCGGAACGACCGCAAGGGACCGCTCATTGAACTGTACAAGGCGAAGTATGTGATCCTTGAGGGGCTGACGCTCCGTGGCGGCTTGCAGGAAGCCATCAGCATTCGAAGGTGCGAGAACGTAAGGGTCGTGAATTGCGACATCGCCGGCTGGGGCAGAATCGGCACACAGCGATTCGACCTTGACGGCAAATACTACACAGAACGCGGCGGCGCGATCAACTGGGACAGCGCGATCCTCGTTAGCAAGAGCGTCGGTACCGTGGTGGAGCGATGTTACATCCACGACCCGGTCAACACGGCGAATTCGTGGTACTACTCCCATCCGGCAGGGCCTCAGGCCGTGGGCATGGACAAATCCCGGTCGACCGTCCTGCGCTATAACGACTTCATCGGCAGCGACAAACACCGCTGGAACGACGCGGTCGAGGGAGCGGGGAACTTCCATCTCGACGGCGGATTCAATCGGGATGGCGACGTCTACGGCAACATGATGTGCTTTGCCAATGATGATGCGCTTGAGATCGACGGGGGCCAGACAAACGTCAGAGTCTTTCTCAATAAGTTCGAGGGTTGCCTCTGCGGAGTGAGCATCCAAGGCTGCATGTCCGGGCCGTCCTACGTATTTCGGAATCTGTTGGTGAACATGGGTGATGAACGGGGGTTGGTCGGGCAGACGATCAAGACCTCGTCGCACGCCAACGGCCCCGGTGCCGTATCCTTCATCTTCGGCAACACCTGCTACGGCGAGTCACGTGACCTGAGTCTTCCTCACAACCTGCGTATCGTTGCGAAGAATAATATCTTTGCCGGCAAAAGCGCTATTGGTGGACGGACGAGAAGCCCGCAATCGGAATGCGACTATAACCTGCTGTCCACGGGCCAGGCGGGTGATGAGGAGCATGGGATCCTTGGCAAGCCGGATTTCGTCGATGCCGACGCTGGGCTGTTCGCACTGCGCGAGACATCGGACGCGGTAGGCCAAGGGGTCGCTATCGACAACTTTGCTCCCAGCGAAAAAGGCCGGCCCGACATAGGGGCCATCCCGTTCGGATCGGACCTGATCCTGCCGGTGCGGCCCATCCCAGTCAGCCTGGACCGCTACCAATTGGTGTTTTCTGCAGCCGACGTCAAATCGGCCCAGGCCAAGAGTGTCTCGGCAGCGGTCGGAGGTGAGGAGTTCTCGAGCCGCTATCGGATAGCCAAGAACGAAGCTTTCGACTGGTTCCACGTGACTCCTGAGACCGGCGTCTTGGAATCGGGTAAGACGTTGACATTCGTTGTGACGCCTCGCCCCGAGAGGATGACCGAGAGAACGCTCTACAAGGGAGCGTTCCTCATCAGGCTGGACAACGGCTACTCTCGACCGGTCACGGTGTACGCGAAGACCGATGTGGTTCCCGCAACCAAACCCGAACGCGAAGGTGTTTGGGTGACGTTCGCCGAGGCAGAAACGCTTGCCGACGGCAAAGGTTATGACACCATTGTCGATCCCTCAGCATCAGGCGGCAAGTGCATCCGACTGGTCGGTCCCGCCAAGAAGGATCCTGTCGAGTACCGCTTCAGCGTTCCGGAAACTAGCAAGTACTTCGTTCTTCTGCGAGTCAAGTCGGATGAACCCATCGGAGCCCACGATTCCATCTACTTCGGCATGGATGACGAACCGCTGGACGGGGCGCAGTTGCGGAGCGCCACATCGTGGGTCTGGTCAATGGCTGCTCATAACCGTCAAATGTCGCTGATCTGTCTCCAGGCATTCGAACTCGCCGCGGGCGAGCATGTCCTGAAGCTCGCACCACGGGAATCCATATACGTCGACCTGGTCGCCATCACCGACAATCCAGAGATGTTTGATTAGTCTGCCAGCTTCCCATTCACCTCGATTTTCAAGACGCAGGTAGGTTTCAACCACGCAGCCCAGATTGTCGGCAAATAGTGAATTGAAAGGGGAAAACATGGCACTAAAACGACTTCTATCACGTATCGTCCGCCTTCTCCTCGTTATGGCGTTGGTCGGATTCGCCCCCGCCTGGATATACGGCGGCGAAAAGGCAGCCGAGCCAGAGGATGAATCGTCGACAGGTTTGAGTGCTGGGGTGGCGAGAATTACCGTTACTCCGCCCGTCGGGATCGCCATGTCGGGCTTTGCCGGACGGGATGCGGCGACCGGCATCCACGACGACCTGTACGCCACGGCACTCGTCCTTGTTTCCGGCGACACGAAGGCCGCCGTGGTCGCCGCCGATCTGATCGGCTTTGGCGACGACTTCACAGCCGACGTACGGGCCGAGGTCGAACGCCGTACGGGCATTCCCGCAGCCGCCGTCTTTCTCTGTGCGTCGCACACCCACTACGGACCGTCGACAAGAGTCTATGGAAGCGACGATCCCGCCGCCGATCTGGACGCGTATATGTCCAACCTGCTCCATCTGCTGTCGGGCGCTGTTCAGGAAGCGGCGTCCGTCGTGCAGCCCGTTCGCGTCGGTGTGGGACGCGGCGCCTGTGACGTGGGCATCAACCGTCGCGAGAAACGGCCCGATGGCGTCATCATTCTTGGCAACAACCCGGACGGACCAATGGACCGCGAGGTGATCGTCGTGCGCCTCGATACGGTCGACGGCGAGCCGCTGGCGGCGTTGGTGAACTACGCCTGCCATCCGGTCTGCCAGCGACACAAGGCACGAGGCATTTCGGGCGACTTCATCGCACCGATGCGCGAGCTGGTTGAAGAAGCCACAGGGGCAAAGTGCCTCTATCTGCAAGGGGCGTGCGGCAATGTGAACCCGGCGTTGATGGACCACTCCTTCGAACCGGCCCGAAAATCGGGAATACGGCTGGGCGAAGAAGCGGTGAAGGCGTTTGAGGGCATAACGATGTCGGCCGCCGTAGGCGTGGCCACGACGTCGGCGCAGATCGACTTTCCGGCCTTGACTTTCGGCTCGGAGGAGGAAGGGCGTCAGGCCGTGAAGGCGATCGAAGAGAAATTGGCCCAACTGAAGAAGTGGAAATCGCCGGAAGGTCGGATCAAACGGGAGCAGCGGCGGTTGGAGCAGGCGAACAAGGCGTTGGAGAGTATTGTCAAAGGTGAACCTCTCCCGGCGGTGGTCGGTGAGATCGCTACGTTACGATTCAGCGATGTGGCCCTGGTAATGACGCCGGGTGAAGTGTTTGCCCAGATCGGCAAACAAATCAAGGAGGGCTCGCCGCTGACTGATACGATTTTCGTCGGGTACACCGACGGATCGATCGGCTACGTCCCCACGCCAGACGCTTATCCCGAAGGCGGTTACGAAGTCGAACGTGCCTGCCGCGTCTCGCCGGACGCCTCGCGAATGATGATCCAGGAGGCACAGCGCCAGTTGAATGAGCTTGCGAAGGATGGGAGTGGAAAGTGAGTCGTAGGGAGGCTGCTAATACGCGGCCCCGCTCGCTCAAAGGCGATCGCTTCACCGCGCTCGGGCAATTCGGTATGGATTTGGAGTATTACGTCGCCAGTCCAGCCGACACGCCGCGGCACACCGTTCGCTACGGACTGAGGCCCTCGGCCGCGGACGTGCCCCGTTTCTCCGAATACCAGGATCTGCTTCAGTTGACGCTGCCTGGCGATGGCAGTTACTACGTGGCCCTGTTCCCGCGAGGGGCCGACGAAAAGGTCCCGACCTTCGCCAGTTCTCCCGACGGCCGCGTCATTACCATCCGCAGTGAATGGGGTACCGATTACGCCTTCCTGTCTCAGGAACCCACGACGGCAGAGATCGCCGATTTTTCGTTTCAGGGTACGGCCGCTTCGATACGGAACCGGGACTCGGACCTGGTGCTGGCACTCGGCGGCCGAGGAACGGTAGCCGCAACAGGGAAATCGCTCGCCCTGACGGCCCCTTTCGGTGCAAGCCTGCGTGTTGGCCCGGCTGCCCTGACGATTGACATGCCGGCCGACCACCCGGCGGGCGAGATCGTCGTGGCTGCCCCGGGTGCATGGAAACTGCGGGAAGGCCGGGGCGTGACACTGGCGAAAGAACCCGCCGGGATCTACAGGCTGGGTATCCCCGCCGGCAAAACTGCCGTTGAGCTTGTCAAGGCAAACTGATGTTCCACCTGCTATTTGTGCGGCGATGTGTTTTCTGACCACGCACGCTGCTATACTCGTTCCAACGTTCCCGGCCGGGAACGTGAGGAAATGCTCAATCTAATTGGAGGCTTTTGAACGATGAATTCAAATCGGCATTACAGGAATCAGCCAGGCTTGGTGGCCCTTTCGGTCGCCCTTCTCCTGTGCTTCTTGAGTTGCGAGATCCACGCCGCATCGCCAGTCGCAAAGGATTTCCCTTCTCTTAAGGACGCCTGTCGCCTGCTTGATGGCCCCGTCCTTGGCGACATGGCAGTGGCAAAGATTGGATCGCAAACCGTCGCCGTCCATGCGAAGGGAGCAGTCGCTCCGTTTCCGGCGGAATCGCCTGTTCTGGCATTTGAAGAGAACGCCCATTTTCTCTGCGCGGTAACGGATCGTTCGAATTCGCTCCCAGCCGCCCGTAACGCCGAGAACAAAAAGGGTTCGCCCACGTTCGTTCAACGATTTATCTTCCTGAAGCCATCGATCTGGGTCATCGAGGATAGCATCAACGCAAAGGCTTGCGAGGGAACACTTCGCTGGGAAGTCCGTCGCCAAGGTGACCTGAATGTCGATGATGCTGAGCTACTGTGTGACGTTGTCTGGCCCGGCAAGGAATTGGAGACCTCGGCCGCAGAGGCGGACGCCGCGGCCCGATGCCTCCGCGTGTTTCAAATCCCTCCAACCGACGAAGACACTGCCCCGGCGAAAGCCGTTCTCAAGAACAACGACGGTTGCTTCGATCTGACGATCACCTCTGCGGATCGGACTTATCAGCTTCAATTACCGCTGCCGGAAGTCGGTGGCGGTCGGATCGCCGTCAACGACGCGGACGGCAAGACCCTCGTTCCGCTTCGACCATTGCCGGCCGGTGTGTTGCCGCACGGCCCGGAGGGCATGAAACTGATCGACCGATGGGACCGTAACTACCGCGACGGTCGGCATCCGCCCTGGAACTCGGGTATGGCCGCACCGGACCTGCGCGAGGCGGTCGAGAAAGGCGACATCAAGCCGTGCCGCGTTGCGGTCCTCGGATGCGGATCGGGCACGAACGCGATCTACCTGGCCAAGCAAGGTTTCGACGTCACGGCGATCGACGTGGCCCCGACCGCTCTGAGCATCGCCGCGGCAGATGCCGAAAAGGCCGGCGTCAAGGTGCGATGGCTGTTGGCCGATGTCTTGGCGCTGCCAGAGTTGGAGCCGTTTGACCTGATTTTTGACCGCGGTTGCTATCATAACGTCCGGTACGTCGATGCAAAGGGCTTCGTCGCATCACTCGACCGACTCTCGCGACCTGGCACGAAGTTCTTTGTCCTTTCATGCGACCGCGACAAGGCGCCCGGCGTCCGCGAGCCTACCATGCGTGCCGACTTCTCGGAGTTGTTCGATTTCCTGTGGCTACGCAAGTCGAACATCGTCACCGGCAAGGACGAACAGAAACGCCATCCTTCATGGTCTGTTATGCTCCGCAAGAAGGACCCGAAGAAGGACTCACCAGAGGCAACGTCGAGAACCAAGCCGAACATCATCTATGTCCTGGTCGACGATATGGGATACGGCGACCCGAGCTGTTTTGGACAGAAGAAGCTGAAGACACCGAACCTCGACCAGATGGCGGCGACCGGGCTCCGCCTGACCAATCATTACTCGGGCTCCACCGTTTGCGCGCCATCCCGCTGTGTCCTGATGACGGGTCTCCATACGGGACACTGCACCGTTCGGACCAATGGGAATGAAATGCTCGGCAAGGACGACGTCACCGTAGCAGAGGTGTTGAAGCGGGCCGGGTACAGCACCGGCTGCATCGGCAAATGGGGAATCGGAAGACCTGGGCTCAGCGATCCAAGCGACCAGGGCTTTGACTATTTCTACGGCTACGTGTGCATGAACCATGCTCACAACTGCTACCCCGAGTTCATCATCCGAAATGGCGAGAAGGTTGCGCTCAGAAACGTATTGCAGGAGAAATGGAGGGAGAGGACTGTCTACGAAGGAGACGGTGTCGCCGAAACGAAGGTCGACTTCGTCCCGCACCTCTGCCAGAAAGAGGTCATTCAGTTCATCGACAAGAACAAGGAGAAGCCGTTCTTCCTCTACTACGCCCTGAACATACCTCACGCCAATAACGAAGGTGGCCGCAACGGCATGGAGGTGCCATCTTACGGCGAGTTTGCCGACACGGATTGGCCCGATCCGGAAAAGGGTTTCGCCGCCATGATCCGCTATATTGACGAATACGTGAAGGAGATATTCGACAAGCTAAAGGAGACCGGGCTGGACAAGAATACGTTGGTCATATTCACCAGCGACAACGGACCTCACCAGGAAGGCGGGCACGTTATGGAGTATTTCGATTCCAACGGACAACTCCGCGGAAAGAAACGGGATCTCTACGAAGGCGGTGTCCGCGTTCCCACAATCGCCCACTGGCCGGGTGTTATCGAGCCGGGTACAGAAAGCGACCACGTCTCGGCGTTCCAGGACATGATGCCCACCTTCGCCGAAATCGCCGGTGTGGACTGTCCAAAGACGGATGGCATTTCGATGGCTCCAACACTACTGGGCAAGGGAGAGCAGAGAGAACACGAGCACCTCTTCTGGGAGTTCTACGAGGGTGGCGGCAAGAAGGCCGTGCTGAAGGGCAAGTGGAAGGGTGTCCGTCTGAATACCTTTAAGGAGCCGGATGGTCCGATTGAACTCTACGATATTACCGCGGACATCTCCGAACAGAAGAACGTCGCCTCGGAGCACCCCGATATCGTCGCCAACATGGCACGGATCATGAAGGAAGAGCACGTGGACCGAGAGAAGTAGGGACTGATGACTAACCGCCCGAAATTCGGCCCGCGCCGGTTCGTGCCTCCCCGTCCGGATTAGCCCGAACGCAACCCGCGCCGAGAGACGTCCATGCGTACCACTCTCCCCACCGCCAGGCTGATGATCTCCGCCACGGCTATGCTGCTGGCGCCTGTACTCGGTCGCGCTGCTGCTCCTTTCCCTTTGCTCGAAGACGAACGCCAGGCCGTCATCGTCGGCAATGGACACTTGGTCCAGAAGGTCGTCGAGCAGTGCACGGGCGTCCGGCTCGAACACGTGTCCGAGGCCGCTTACCGTCCGCAGCCTGACCGATTTCCTCTATACGTCGGGTGCACCCGCAAAGCCGAGGAACTGCTGGCCCATGATATCGCCACACTGGATGCCGAAGGCTACATCATCCTGGTCGAACCAACCCGGGCGGTGATCTACGCGCCGGTGCGCACAACCGATACGGGCGAGCCCAATACCTGGGCGCAGGCGGACTTCCTCCGTCGGTGCCTGGGAGCCGAGGACCTGATCCCAGGGCAAATCGGCGCTCACCGCCCGAAGCACAAACGCGTGCTCGTGCCGACCGGCAAGTGGGTGGAGAACCCGGCTTTCAAGCATCGCCATTGGAGCGGCTACGCCGGTAGCGCCGGACCTTCGTGGCGCGTGCGTGCATCGGGTGGCGGGGGACGCTATCGCTATCACCACAACCTCTATCGGATCATCAAGCCGGATGTGTACCGCGACCACCCGGATTACTTCCCCGTCGTCATCCCGAAGCACAAGCAGGACCAGAAGGGCCGCGGCCTCCACCGTCACCTCAAGCCCGGCCAGCGTTACGTGCCCACTGAACGGTTCGCGGCCTATTGGCAGCCGTGCACCTCGCACCCGGATGTGGTGGACATCATCACCGACGCGGCGATCGAGTATCTGGACGCCAACCCCAACGACAAGGCGTTCAGCCTGGGTATCAACGATTCGAGCGGCTTTTGCTACTGCGAGAAGTGCCTGGCGGAAGCGCCTCCGGACGTCGAGCCGGACAGCCGCGCCGCCGTGGGCTATCGGTTCTACCGCTTCTACAACACCGTGGCCGAGCGCGTTGCGAAGAAGCACCCTGACGCGCGCCTCGGGTTCCTTGTCTACAGCGCGCTCAACGCCTGGTACCCCGACCGGCTGCACCCGCTACTCATGCCTTACTTGACGATGAGCATGGCGGACCGCTGGGACCCGGAGTACCGCAAGCAGCAGAACGAGCACATTCGTCGGTGGAGCGGCATTGCCCGGCAGTTCGGCATCTACGAGTGGCTTTTCGGCCGCGGGTTTTTCATCCCGCGTATCTACGCGCATGATTTCGCCGACGGTCTGCGCTTCGCCCACGAATGCGGGGCCGAAGGGTTCTATGCCGAGGCCTACGCCAACTGGGGCTTGGACGGGCCCAAGCTGTGGGTCGCCGAGCGATTGCTTTGGCAGCCGGACCAGGACGTGGACCAGTTGCTCGACCGCTGGCATACCGCCATGTTCGCCGCGGCGGCCGACCCGATGCGTGCCTACTTCGACTACCTCGAACACGCGTGGCGCACGCAGAAGCAGGCGGACGACCGCCGCGGGGGTTACCGCCTGCTGGGCAGCCACTTCAAGGCACGGCAGTACACCGATGTGTTTCCGCCGCCGGCATGCGAGGAGGCGTGGCGCCTGCTGGATCGCGCCGACGCTGCCGCGCGCCAACCGTTGGTCAAGCAACGCATCGCCTACTACCGCACCGCCTTCGGCGCAACGCGCATCGCGTCCAATCGCTATGCCGCCGCCGAGTCACTGACGGGCATGCTCGATATCGATCGCAAGACCCCGATCCCGCTTTCCCGTTGGCTATCGCGCCTGGATGATTGGGCGCGGTTCGGGTCACTGGACGACTACATGGCGCCGGCACGCCAGACCGCGCCGTGGGCGTTCCAGGAATTCGCTATGGAGCACTTCCAGAAGGACACGCACTACTCGTTCGCCCAATGGGACAGCGACGCGCCGGTGCTTCGCCACGTGGTCAATCGCCTCATGAACTCAGCGTTATCGCCCGAAACCGGCGCCGCGCCGCGCACCCAGGCGGCGATGGACGAAGCGTGTGACCGGTTGCTTGCAGAGATCGAAGACGCGCCCGCGGCCAAGCGAGTCGTCCGTCGCTTGGCAAAACGCGCGACCATGACGATTCGTACGCTGGCCACCGCGCCCGCCATCGACGGCCGCATCGAAGACGTGTGGGGCGAGCCCAGCTTTGACGGGCGGCTGTTCGCCTATCCGCACGAGGATACCGAGGCCGAAGCCCGCACGACCATCTGGTGCGCGCGGCAAAACGGGCGGCTGTACGTCGCCTTCCGCTGCGAGCAGGATCCGAAGACGATCAACACCGAACCCGTCGGGCGCGACCAGGTGATCATGACCGAGCGCAACACGGTCAACCCCGGCGACGGCCAGCGCGACTTTCCCTACATCACCGGCGGTGACAGCGTTGGAGTGACGCTGCCCGGCCGCCTATCCGCCACCGTCATCGTCACCGCCTCGGGCGGGCTCTTCGACGGGTACGGCAGTCCCTACGGCTTCAAGATCGACTGGAACGGCGCCGAGGCAAAAACGCAGATCGGCGCGGACGGCTGGACCGCTGAAATCGCTGTGACACCCAAGGAGAAGTCCCCGTTTATCGAGGGCAGCGACGACCCGGTCCATGGATTCAACTTCATCCGCATCGACCGCAAAAAGCGCACAGCCTGGGTGCCCGCCATGCCAAGACGCTGGTCCATCCATCCCCGCACCGCAGGATTCGGGTTCTTCATCGAAGAATAGACCTGCCATCTGACGAAAAATAGGAGGTGGGGAATGGTGTGTTCTGTTTGCGATATTTCTAGGTCATGCAACCGACTTGAATTGTCCCCAGTTTCGTTCCGGTCTCTTCAGTGCCAAAGGCACGGTCCTATGTCAGCCCACGGGTGGAGCGACGTGAATCCTCGAACGTCGCGGAACCCTGGGAAACGGGATTAGATAGAACCGAAAGCCCCAACGGGGCGGCCCTAACCGGCCCGACGCAACCCGCGATTGCGCCAAGCATGAACGTGCTGCAAGGTTCCCGCTGCACCATCCAGAGCCATCTCGCATACGCGGTCGAAGTTGGGGTTCGAATGTTGTTGCATCCCAACTTGCGCGGCAAGTTTGTCTAAGCCACTACGCTGACTTGACGCCTCACAACAGCCCCAACGCGTTCTCACGCGTCTTCAGCGGGAACTTCACGGGCCCGCCGGTTCGGTGTGAATCAAATACGGCGTTGATCATCTCTACCGTCGAGCGACCTTGATAGACATCGCACACGGGCTGGCGGTCATCGCGGATCGCCTGGATCAGGTCGCGGCAAGCGACGACGTTGCCCAGCAGACGGGTGTCGCCCTGGATCGGCTCGGGTTGGCCGATGCCGGCGCTGGAAACAGGCTGCCACGTCTTGCCGCTACGGCCGGGCGACCAGGCGGGGTCCTGCAAGATCCAGACTTGGGGCAGGTAGCCGGTCAAAATCTCGATGATGCCGCCCGAACCCAAGATTTGCAGGCCGAACCGCGAGGGCCTGCCCGTGCCGGCGCCGCGTACCGAATCGAAGGTCGCCGTGCGGCCCCCGTCGAGCCCGTAGACGGCGTGAACGGTGTCCCCGGCGAGCGGCCCGAGACCTTCGTTCCCCGGCGCCACGTCGGCCTTGGTCACGGGATGGCCGTCCTGCTCCATGGTGGCAAAACACCAGGCCGGATCGCCGCCGATCGCGTGGATCAAGTTCAGGATGTGGCTGCCGAGGACCCACAGATCCTCGCCTCCGCCGCGGCGGGCGTCTTCCTTGCCGCGCCCCCGCAACTCGAGCACGTCGCCGATCGCTCCGTCGCGAATTAGCCCCAGCAGGACATCCAGTTTCGGGCTGTTGCGGGTGATGTGGGCAATGGCGAGCTTGACATTGTGCTTTTCGCAGGCGGCGACCATGTCGTCGGCCTCTGCGGGCGTCCGGCACATGGGCTTTTCCATGTACGCGTGGATCCCGCGCTCAGCCGCGGCGAGAAACATGTCGCGATGCTGATCGGGATGCCGCGGGCCGATGGACACGATGTCGGGCTTCGTCTCGTCCAGCAACTGCAAGTAATCCGCGAACGCCTTCGGGGCGCGAAGGCGGGTTTGGGCGGCGGTCCGTCCCGCGTCATCGGCATCGGCCACACCGACGATTTCCGCTTCGTCCTCCATCGCCCGCCAGCAAACGTCCAGACCGTGGCCGTAGTTTCCGCGGCCGGTATGGCCAATAATGCCAACTTTGACTTTGGGGCGGTCGGCCGTATTGGCAAACAAACTGGAAGGATCCAAACTCGCAGCAGCGATACCTGCTCCGAGTCCCTGGACGACTTGACGTCGATTGATCATTTGAGCATTCTCCTGGTACGTGACTTGAGCGTTGGTATGGCTTCGCGTCAGTCGGATTGAAGCGAAACAGCCGTTCAGAATAACGCCGGAATTCGCTGGAATCAACGCAATGATCCATGCGAATTGCGACAACATTGGCGCCCCGTAGCCTCATGGCCGCCTTTGAATCACCAGTTCCTCCTCGTTAGAATCCGTTCTGTACCCGTTTACCCACGCGATGCGACGGTCTAGGGGGCTTCATCAATGAATAGACTCGCCATCTGCCTGACGTTCATGTTTGCGACCGCGTCGGCTGTCGCGCAGCCTCGGCCTGTGACGCCGCACTACGAGGGACTCGACACGCGTGCCTACCTCACGGTGATCCCCACGCCCCAGCGGGAGCGGTACGCGCACCGGTTCTTCGCCGTCACCAAGGCGACGGTCGAGTGCGACAAAGGGGCGGACGATCCGCGCATCCAAGACGACCTGACGCAACACCTGCAGTCGATCGGACTCGCCCTGGCGGCAGCAGACGGGGATGGTGTTGACTTCGTTGTGCGGCTCAGGCTCGGATCGCACAGCCGACATCCGCTGCCGGGCAATATCGAGGGGTACGACCTTGAGGTCGGGTTGGAAGGCCGGCGCGCGGTCGCCACCGTCACCGGGCATAGCCCGCTTGGCGTATCCCACGGGGTTCAGTCGCTCAAGCAACTGACCATGCGATGGCATGACGCCACGATCATCCGCGAGGCGATCATCACCGACTGGCCAACGATCAAGTATCGCTTCGTCAAGCGAGCCAGCGACTACTGGCTCGACCAGGCGCGGCGGTACCGGATGAACGGCGGTTCACAGCAACTGGCGCTCAACGACCAGGGCAGGCTATCGCAGAAGAACGAAAGCCTACAGGCGATCGCCACCCGCGCGGATCGACGGCTGTTGCACGTCCTGGCCATGGTGAACATGGGCAACGTGTACCGTGGCAGCGACGCAGACGTGTCGGGAGTGGTTGAGCAGTTCGCTCGGCTGGATCGTGCGGGTTGGTCGCATATCGCCATCATGAACGACGACCGGATGACGCGATTGGACGCCGCGGCCATGAAGCGGTTTGACTCTTACGTCGACGCGCAACTGCACTACGCCCGTCGCATCGCTGAGACCGTCGGCCGCGGCACCGATCCGCCTCGCCTCGCGTTCATGCCCAATTTCTATTACGGCCGGGACGGCATGTATCGGCCGTATGGCGACCGACTGAAAGGCCGATTGCCCGAAGGCGTGGCCTTGTTCTGGGCCGGGATCGGTACGCCCGGGCCGTCCGTGGACGTCCAACACCTCCAGTCCGTCAAAGCCCAGGTCGATGCCAAACGCCTTTGGTTCTACACCAACTGGCCCCAGGTCGGGCATCCCTTCTTCACGGCGGAGAACTACAACGCAGCGCGAGATCGCGACTTCGGTCAAGGTGACTTGGTCGAACTGGTGACCGTCAGCACCACCACGTACCCGCGCGCCCTGCCGGTCAGCTTCATCACCATGTGTGATCTATTGTGGAATCCGAACGCGTACGACCCCGTGCGATCGCTGCGACGCGCGACGGCCGAGGTCGTAGGGCCGCAATCGTTCGAGGCTTTCTACCGCCTGTTCAGCTACGTGGACAGCGTCTCGCGGGTCAGCGCCACGGACCAGCGCGGGCCCATGTACGTTGCGGACGATCCCGACGAGCGTCGCCGCATCGTGACGGCCATCACGGATCGGATCGACACTCTTGCCGGCGCATGCCTCAAGACCCCGGCGGCTTCCGACGCGCGCACCAAGACCGAACTTTCGGCACTGATCGGGCGCAGGCAAAGACTGCTTGAGCGGATCGAGCAGGCCGAGGCGAAGCTGAGCGGTGACCTGGCCACGCGCACCATCGATTGCCCACGCGCGACGACGGCGCCTGCGCTTGACGGCCAGCTCGACGATGATGCCTGGACGGGCGCGGCTGTGCTCGACGGCTTTACGGACTTGTCGGGCAGCAAGGCGGCCCCACACCAGACGACCGTGCGCCTGGTCAGAACGGACGATGCGGTCTACCTTGGCATCACCGCGCAGGAAACGCACATGACCGACGCGGCGCTGTCCGATCCGGAGCGCGAGTACCCCGTGCCGATCAACCAAGCGGCAGATGCGTTTCTGTGGTGGTCGGAGAGCGTCGAGGTGTTTTTCGATCCGGGGCGCGATCGACGCGACGTGGTCCAGGTCATGCTGAACCCCTGGGGCATGAAGGAAGGCTTCGGATTCTCGTCGCTCGTTTACGGCTACTTCGGCCTCACGGACAAGCACCGTGAGAACTGGCCCGTGCGCGGGATGGTCAACCGGACCAGCGATTCGTGGGTGATCGAATGCGCCTTTCCGCGTCGAATGTTCAAGGACACCGATTGGAAGGGACCGTGGGGATTCAACGTGGCACGCAACCGTCGGCTACGCGCGGGCGACGGGATGAAGTACTCGACCTGGACGCCACTGGGCTGGGGGTTCCAGGACGCATCCACGTTCGGACTGCTGCGCTTTGCGCCGGGCGGTTGCCAGACAGCGCTGAGCGTCGACATAGAAGAGTATCATTCATCCTCCGCCCACGCTCGCACCTTTCGCATGATTTCCGCGCGGGCCGCCGCGGGCGTGTAATCGTCAATCGACTCGTCCTTGCCGAGCAACGCGGCGATCGTGTTGGCCGCATGATCGCCGATCGAGAGCTTCTCTTCCTTCGATCGCGTCTTGTCGTCCAACAACGGTAGGAGCTTCTTCACCCAGGGAGGGTCTTCACTCTCGGCAATCATCTCGATGGCTCGCAAACGAGTTGCGTAGGCTAGCGACCGGTCGTGGGCGGTCCGCAGTATGAACTCTGCTTGGTCTTCTTCATTCCCTTCCATCTGAACCAGCGATTCTACGGCGGCCCGTCCATGGGGGCCGCGAAGCATCTTCTGCATCGCGCTGCGGGCTCGCTCCAGCGTTTTCGCGTGATCGGGAATCTTCGGGTCTAGCTTCGAGCAGATCCCGGTAATTGCCATGGCGGCGTTCTCACAAAGGTGCTGACCTTCGAACCGGCCAGCCGACTCGTCTTGGAGCAGCGGCAATAGCTTCTCGACATAACTTGGGTCCGGCGCATGCCGCAGCAAAAACATGGTGTTCGAGCGGATTTTCCTTGAAGCCGTCTTGTCCAAGGCGGCCGCGAGCGCCTCGCGCAAGGCCGTGTCGCGGTCGATCCGGAAGAGGGCGTCCATCGCATCGCTACTATTGGGGCCACGAAGCTGCTGAAGGAATCGGTCGCGAACCCTGCCGAGCAGTTTCGCTCCCGCGGGTTTGCTGGTATCGACCGAAGCCAACAACCTGGTGATCGTCCAATACGCCTCATGGGTGAAATCGTCGGCATAGTTTGCACGACCTGGGACATCCGTCAGCGGCAACAACGCCTCGATGTAAGACGGGTCCGACGTCCCCCGGATTTGCTTCACGGCCTGCGTGATCGCGAGCCGGTTCGCCTTGCCGTCGCTGATGATTTCCAGGAACAGGTCCCTCTGCCTTTTTGAATCAAGTTTCAGCAAGGCATCCAGGGCCTCAGCGCCAAGTTCGTACTTATTCGCTTCCGGGAGTTCTGGGCGGACAAACCCGAATCCGATCGTTTGCGGGGGTTTTGCGCGGACAAATGAGAGCAGTTCATCCCGAGCTGGCTTGTGCCCCAGTTCACCCAACCCGTTAATCAGCTCTTCGGCCAGCGACCCGATCCCTCTGCCATAGCGAGGTCTCCGCCGACAGCATTTCAATACCTGCGTGTTCCCCAGCCCTCCATATCCCGTCCCTTGGGTGAGTTCGGCGCATTGCTTGGCTTTCTCTGGAGTGCGTTCGTCAACTGGTAACCAGTCTCCTTTCAGGCGCGCGAGCATCCTCGGCGCGGCCTCCTCTACTCCGAGCCTGGTCAGTGCGCGGACCATCGCTGCGGCGGTGAATTGATTCTTGTCGTCGATCCCTGCGGTCAACCGGGCAACAATCGCCGGGTTCTTGGTATCACAGACTGCGACCGCAGCCGCAGCTTGATACCGAATGGCCGCATGAGGATCGTCGAGGGCCTTTAGCAGGAGCTGTTCTCCTTGCGGTCCGGGTTCTTCCGATCGCCCGATGACGTACAAATACAGACGGCGGGTTCGTTTGGGTTGTCGAGCGTAGTCATCGGCCAGCGCGGGCACGTCGATGCTTTCCGGGCAGTGTCCCATCAAGTAAGCTGCTGAATCGGCAACCTGTGGAGTCTTGTGCGTCAAGAGAGATGTGAGCTTGTCGCGATGATGGCTCCAGTCGAGGTTCTCCATTTCGACAAGGCACATCGCCAGTTCTCCCACCTCGTCCGGCGGCAACTCGGCCAATGTGTTGATCAGCGACGGCACGTCCTCGTTTGTTGCACGATACTGGATTTGCTCACGGAGCCAATATGCGTCCATCGACGCCGCCCGAGGGAGCGCGTCGATCATCGCCCGAGTGATCTCGCGGCCCGGCATCAGGGAGACGCCCGGACAGATCTTGCCCGCCCGGATCAATGCTGCAACGTCTTGTTCGGTGACCGTCTGACGGAACGACGCGGTCCACGGCGGCGGCGGAGGAGCCTTGCCGGTGCGTATCTCATCGGCCCAGCGATCGTCATCAAGCGGTTGTTCGATAGGGCGGCAGAACTCGCGGTACGACAGGACGGCCCCGCGGTGCAGCGCCGCACATTTGCCGTCGGAAATAATGACGTAGACTGCCTCAGGTCGCGCCACGCCCACAAGTAAGGCCTTGGCCTGGTTGCCATGCGGACTGATGAAAACCGGCACAACCATAGGAAAGTCATCCCGCGGAGACACGTACGAATTGCCGCCGTAGAAATGAAACCTCGCCAGCGTGATGCCGTAATCGCGAATCAAATTCGCGTCTTGTCGGTCCAGCTTCTTCCCGTCGAGTTCCTTTTGGGCGATGGCGGCCAACTGATCGCAGAGTGTGGCAAACTCGGGTAACAGTTCCAGCGCCTCGCCTTCCAGGGCCTTAGCAAATGCCCCCATGTACCGCCGATCGGCCTCGGTCACGCCCTTGTCTTCCGCGCAGCGCTTGGCCGCCGCCTTGATCGCCTCGGTCGCCTCGGACCAATCCCGTGTGCTGGCGAGGTAGTCATCCCTTCCCCGTTCCCTCAAGTACATCTGGGAGATTTGATTCAGGCGATTCCCTTCTTGAATCTCCTCCATGGAGATCATCTGTCTGTCGGCTGGCGTCTTCTCTCGCTTGTGCATGATCGCAAGCAACTCCCGTCCGGCGGCCACCAGGTCGGGGCCTTCTGGGGATGCCTGGCGGAGCGCGTCAGCCGCCTGCCGGGCGAGTCTCCCCAGACCGTGGTAGAAACCTGGGTAAGGCGAGACGTACCCCGGAAACTCCTCCGTCATACAGCCGAAGGTGATCGTCATTTTCCCGTGCAATGCCCAGGTATGCCGCTCTTCGGCCCAGGCTGCCAGCGCGGTCCCGAGTTGCTTGTCGTGCCAGGCGGGCGTGCGGAGCGCAACCGGGACCGCGGTCGGCAACGGCTTCTGCAGCAACGTCAGCAGTCGCATGGCCTGGCCGTGCAGACTGTCCGGGAGCGGGCCGCAATCCGCCCGAAAGATAGCCTCAGCCGTCGCCGCGTTAGGGACCGCGTTCTTCAATGCCCGACGGCCCGCATCGCAGGCCAGCGGCCCCGTGGCGAATACATCGAGGCCAGAAGGAAACATCCTCCCGCTAACCGCCGGATCAGCCGTCTTCTGGAACAACACCGCCGAGGGCAAAGATCGCGGTCCCAGGACTCGCATTCCCCTCGTTCGCTCCGCTCGGTTGTCGTAGTCGTCTGGTCCGAGCCACTGATCGTTGACTTGAGCAATGGTCAGGCGGTGGGCCTCTCGGCGGAACGCAGCCAACATCGCAGGGACGTTTTCCGTTTCAGGCAGGCCACCCGCTGCTTTTGTGGCGGCTTGCACGTATTGCATAAGTCCCGGATCATCGGCCGGGCCAACCATCGCCTCGAAAGGCCCAGTCAACCGGCCGTATAGCCGTTTCAACTCGGCGTCCGACTCGACCAGCAAGGCCAAATGGAGCGCTCGGAGTGTTTCTGCGTCCGACTCCAATCGGAATACTCGCGTGGCGTACCATTGCCGCGCAGCAAAGTATCGCGATAGCTCCGGCGTCTTGGCATAGAAACTCACCGGGCGGAACTGCTCGGGCATTAGCGGCAGACCGAAGAATAGGATGCCTTGTCTGGGTGGGCCGCCCACCCGAATGGCAGCCAGTACGCCCTGGACGGCAGCCTGGTGATCATCGGGAAGTTGTCCAACAGCCGCATGATCCTGGAGGGCGATGCCGACTGCGGCGAACGTCGCCAGATCGCGGTACACACTATCCGCTTGGTCTTTCCGAGCTACGGCAAGCTTGTGCAACCGCTGAGAGAACTTCCTCAGGATTCCCGCCTGGCTCAGTTCTACCTGTCGCACCCCATCTTCCAGCAGTACGTGGTACGTATGCCACGCGCTATCGACGGTAATGAACTTCGGCAGCGGCTGTTCGGAGCCGAACGACAAGTACGCCTCGAAAATCTGCCGGTACTGTTGGTCTGTGACTACGAAACCCTGTGTCGATAGCATCTCCCGCGCGCGATCGGACCCGGCGAACCCGTCGATATGCCGCACCTGCTCGAGCTTGTACGGCGGAGACGCCTGCGCGGCGGAAACTTCGTCTGCATCTGCAACGGCCGCGCAAGTAATCAACAGCGCTGCCACACACGTGGCTAAGATTCGAACGTCTTTCATGGGCCGCCACCAACTGGAGACTGGCATTCATTTTATGTTGGAACCGGACGTTTGACAATCAATCGCCGGCAGTGGCGCGAATCGACCGTCACCGGAAAATCGTGAAACTGCAGCATCATTGCAGGGGCCAGGCCAGGGAAGCGGGAGGCACAGGCCGTGAAGGCACGCCAATGAACGGCTATTGAAGAAGGAGAAGCCACGTCTCACGGGTCTTTCTGTTTCTCGCGCTCCGCGAGACGTTTTTTCTTCTCCTCTTGGCCGATCGCAAGCCCCATGCACCACGCGACCAAGGCGGGCACGAGAACCGCGATTGGGAAAGCGTCCTTGGTCAGCCATACGCTGAAGCCAATTAGTCCGATCATGGCCAGAAAGCACACGGCAGCCATGGACCAGACAAGCGGGCCGCCGGCGTTCTCGACCGCACAACCGAGTGTCAACCATGCTAGACAGAAGGCCAATAGCGGCCAGGGCGTCGCGGTCCACCAGATGGCGAACCAGACAAGCGGGATCGTTGCACTAACAACGATCAGACTGATAAGGAATTCCTCGGGCGCGGGCTGCGCCAGGCGCTCAGGTTCGAGCAACGTCGCTGGAGCCGCGCCGTGGAGCGACTTCACCTCGCTTCCGATCTCGCTCACGTGCTGATACCTTCGCCCCGGCTCCCGTTCCAGCGCGCGCAGCACGACGTGATCCAGCCGCACGTCCACTTGCACGCTCTTCGACGGCCTATTGAACCGCCCCAGCGGCAGTTCGCCCGTTAGCATTTCGTAGAAGACGACGCCCAGCGAATAGACGTCCGCGCGATGATCGACTTCCAGCGGTCGCTCCAATTGCTCCGGCGCCATGTAGTGCGGCGTGCCGACGACTTGCCCCGTGCCGGTGAGCGTGCGGTAGTCCGAGGTACGCTCGAGCAGCTTCGCCAGTCCAAAATCGGCGATCTTCACGTTTCCCTGCAGATCGATCAGGATGTTTTCGGGCTTGATGTCCCGGTGGACGATTCCCTGGTCGTGGGCGAATTGAAGTGCGTCGCAGATCTGTGGAATCATCGCCAGGGCCGACTCGGGCGACAGCTCTTTCGACTGGATCAGATGTCGCAAGTCCGTGCCGCTGACGTATTCCATGATCAGGTAGTAGATGCCGTCCGCGACTCCGAAGTCGTGGACGGTCACCACGTGCGGATGGTTCAACTTTGCCAGGGATCTGGCCTCTCGCTCGAAGCGTTCCGCAAAGCCCGGTTCGGCAGCCGCGTCCGGGACGATGATCTTGAGCGCCACCAGGCGATCGAGCCGGACTTGGCGTGCCTTGTACACTGCCCCCATGCCGCCGTGGCCGATCAAGTCCAGGATCTCAAGCTGGGGAAACCGCGAGGCGAGTTCCCCCGGCTTCGGCGCTTTGAACTTCGGCGGGACTTGCTCGCGGGCGGCTGCGGATTCGCTATCACCTGGATCTTGCGATTCCCAACGGTGCAGTCCCAGTTCCAGCAAACAAGCCGGGCAAGCCGAGACATCGGACCGATCGGACAACTCTACACCGCACTGATCGCACGCTCGGGTTTGAAGCGTCATCCGAAATCTCCTCCTCTTCTACCATAAGAAGAAGCAAACCGGCGGAATTGTTACAGCCAGAATCGAGGAATTCAGTGAGGAGGCGACCGGCGCGTGCGCTGTGAACGGGCTACGCCCGGAGCGCCGTGAAGAGAAACCGGATTTCATTGTCGATCTCGTCCTCGTCCGCAACGGTTTCTCCGATCTCCGCGCGCAATAACTCGCCGAAACGCCGGCGAAGCCGATGGACGGCGACGCGCACTGCTCCTTCGGTCATATCAAGATCCTCGGCAAACGGGCCGTACGACTCCGCAGGCGGGCCGCCGGTCAGCAAGTCCTTGAGCTTGTCGAACAGCTCGGCCTGGCCTTTCTGTGCGTACTTCTCGCGAAGCTTCTGGTGAACCAGCTCGAGCAGCGCCAAGGCCCACTCGCGGTCGAAAGCGCTTTCCGGAGTACGCGTGTCCGCCGGTTCGGCCAGATAGCGATTCTCGCCTTGTGGGAAGTCGATTGAAAAATGACAAATATCTCCGCCGCGTTTCTTCGCCTTGCTGCGATCCCATTCGTTGGCCAGGAAATGCCGCATCGAGGCGAGCAGGAACGCCCGAAACCTGCCTCGCTCCGGCCGAAGACCCGCGAAGTCGTTTCTCTCGAGGAGCCGTGCAAAGAAGGACTGCGTCAGGTCCTGTGCGTCCGTGGAATTGTGCCCTTGCCGTCGAGCGAACACGTAGAGCGGGTGCCAATACGCCTCGCAAAGAGCTGCCAGCGCCTCCTCGCGGTCCGGTGATGATTCGTGACCAGCCGCAAGAACGACGGACCACCTCGTCGTATGAAAACGCGAAGCGGCATCTGCGGGAGGATTCTCTGCGGCAGCCTGTTCTTCAGTGTGTGACATGTGTGGAACCCCGAATCCGACGCCAAGTGCTTGTTCGGCAAGTATAGCGTGATCTTGCCAAAGATGTTCAGGTCGTTCTCCCGAGAAGTCGTGAAAATGGGGCGCGAATACGATACACGCCGAGCCCAGTCAGGCCCCAGAGCGACCTAGCCACTGAAGCACTCCACTTCAACCGGAGCTTAGTGGAAAGTTGCAGCTCGGTTCACTACTCTGATAATACGGTCCGTACTCAGCGTTGCGAACGGTGTCCTCGGTCGGTATTCTGGGAATGGACGATCCGGGCATTTGGGAAGTCCACGTGGTGCGACGCCTCCCCGCAGGGCCCTTGTGCGGCTTGTCGAGAGCGAGAATCGGGGGAGGAACGCAGTCCTTCGGAATCTCTTGGATACGTGGGGATTAACATGAGCGACAACAGAAGTTCCACGCGTCGGCAGGCGACGGGCAGGCGGTTGCCTCGCCGTGACTGGCTCAAGGCGGCAGCCATCACCTGTTTCGGCGCCCGCGCGATGGCCGCGCCGGCAGTGGATTGGCGAGCCAAGGCCAAGCAGAACCTGAGAATGGGCATCTACTCGGGGGTCTATTCGAAGCTGCGGCTGGAGGAGGCGGCTGCGAGGATCCGGGCCGACGGCTTTCGTAGCGTGCTCACGAATTACACCTTCGCCGACGTTCGCTTCGACCCGCTGGCGCCCGACTGGGAAGCGGCCGGGAAAATCGTCGGCTGCTTCGAGCGGCACGGCATCGAGATCGCCGCCGTCTTCGGCTACGTGAACCTCATCGATCCGGTCCCGGCCCGACGTAAGCAGGGGGACGCCCGGCTCGAAACGCTGCTGACGAACTGGAAGCGTCTGGGCTGCCGTAACGTCTCCACTGAAACCGGGACGTTCAACCCCAAGTCGGCTTGGCTCGACGCGCCCGAAAACGAGACGGAAGAAGGCTACCTCCGATGCCGTGCCGCAATAGAGAAATGGGCCA
>JACKQG010001224.1_pt1 | contig 23849 bp, 20 predicted proteins | sample 8237621 | NCBI WGS metagenome assembly JACKQG01 (sample SAMN15677084, study PRJNA649215) | marine metagenome | biome: marine; feature: Black Sea; material: saline water; isolation source: suspended particulate matter (SPM) from the Black Sea western gyre | collected 2013-06-09/2013-06-10 | depth... | reverse complement strand
GAATATCCCAGTGTGGGATGCAAACCCTGCACACGAGCGATACTGTCAGGGGAAAATGAGCGCGCAGGGCGTTGGTCAGGAAAAGGGAAAACAGAATGCGGGCTGCATACTGATCTCTTCAACAAAGATAAACTAACGGAATTAGATTTTAAGCTGGGAATAGATAAAACATAGTACAATAATTCACAGAAAAGACTGTAAATTGGGACAAACCACGTTTCTATGTTTTCAAGGAGGTTCATCATGAAATCAAAAAAGCTTATCGTCCTCGCAGCAATTCTTCTTCTGTCTCTTGCCTGTAGTTTGCTTGGCCCGGCCAATACAACTGACCCATCTGCCAACCTGGCCGCCACGCAAAACGCCCTGCAATTGACACAAATTGCAATAGAGAGTCAACAGAGTGGGGGCAATAATGAACAACCCCCCAGTAATAACAATTCAAGTGATCCACCTGCTCCGACCGCTCAAGTCGTCCCACAAGCGCCACCAGCAGCAGTCACCCGGGCAACGGGATTTGGACCAGCGCAACCATGGGGAGCGGGCGGTGGCTGTCATAAAGCCTGCCATTTTGCAGATGTTAATGGAGATGGTTTTGACGATTTCATTGCCGAAGACAACGATGGGATTTATGTCCTTCTTTCCACAGGCAGTGGGTTTGCTCCCTATCAAAAGTGGTCCGGTGGTGGATGTCAGAAAGCCTGTCATTTTGCAGACGTGACCGGTGATGGCAAAGCGGATTTTATTGCCGAAGATAATAACGGGATATTTGTCATGCCTTCCACAGGCAGCGGTTTTGCCGCCCACGAACCCTGGGGGGAAGGCGGCGGATGCAATAAAGCCTGCCATTTTGCAGATGTGACCGGTGATAGGAAAGCCGATTTTATCGCTGAAGATAACGACGGCATTTATGTTTTACCCTCGACCGGGAGCGGATTTGGTGCTGCCCAACCCTGGGGAAAAGGAGGCGGATGCCAGAAAGCCTGCCATTTTTCAGATGTGACCGGTGATGGGATTGCAGACTTCATCGCCGAAGATAATAACGGCATCTTTGTCCTACGCTCAAACGGGAGTGGGTTTGGTCCTGCTGAACCCTGGGGAGAAGGTGGCGGATGCCATAGAGCCTGCCATTTTGCAGATGTGACTGGGGATGGCAAAGTCGACTGGATCGCTGAGGATAACGATGGCATTTATGTTTTGCCCTCCACTGGAAGCGGATTTCCTGCTTATGAACCCTGGGGAAAAGGTGGTGGATGTCAAAAAGCCTGTCATTTTGCGGATGTAACTGGTGATGGTATCGCCGATTTCATCGCTGAAGATAATAATGGGATCTTTGTTTTGGTAGCCCAGTAATTTTTTTAAGAAAACCCTTGACGACCGCTAATATCTTATGATAGACTAGCTCCCGTTGCGCAAGCAGCAAAATTTTTGAAAGGAGACGCACAATATGAACATGACTAACCACATCTATTGCTTTGTACCCCAAGGCGATGTTTCTACCCTAATCCTTCCTCGGAGTGCGTCTGTTGCCCTTTAGTAGACTAATTATCTAAACACCTTAAGCCACAGAGCATTCTGTTCTGTGGCTTTTTTATTTGCATAAGTATTCAAAGTCACGGAAGAAATTCTGTGGCTTTTTTATTTACCCTCACCACCCTCACCCGTTCTTGCTGCGCTCGAACTTCCCTCTCCCGCTCTGCGGGAGAGGGGGAGCGAGCGAAGCGATGCGGGGGGGAGGGCACAAAGGAAAACATCATGTTTCAAAACCAGATCACCCGCGCCAAAAAAATCTACGCCGAATACCCACCTCAATTTTGGGTTGTCGTCGGCGCATCCTTCGTAGACCACCTCGGCGGAGCCTTGCTTTACCCCTTCTTTGCCCTCTACGTCACTAAACATTTCGATGTGGGGATGACAGAAGTCGGTATCCTTTTTGCAATCTTCTCCGTCTCGGAGTTTTTTGGCAGTATCTTTGGTGGAGCACTGACCGACCTGATCGGCCGCAAAAAAGTCATCATCATCGGGCTGATTGTCAGCGCCTTCACCAGTGTCGGTATGGGCCTGGTTAACCGTCTTGAACTTTTCTACCTGATGGCAGTTATCACTGGTCTCTTTGCCGATATGGCAGGACCCGCCCGCCAGGCGATGATCACCGACCTACTTCCTGAAGAAAAACGTGCAGACGGCTTTGGCATCATGCGTGTTGCGATGAATTTAACGGTCGCGATCGGACCCGCCATTGGCGGTTTCATCGCCGCCCGCTCCTATATGATGCTCTTCGCCGCAGATGCGATCTCCAGCACCATCACCGCTTTTTTCTTCTACAAATTGGTCGCTGAAACACTTCCCAAAGCGGCGAAAGAAGAAAAAGAAGCTCGACCCAGCTTTGCCGATAGCTTCCGTGGCTACGCAAAGGTTTTCAAAGACAACGCCTTTATCATTTACATGCTTCTCTCGATGGTCGTCACCATCGTTTATATGCAGATGTACGGCGCGCTCCCTGTTTTCCTGCGCGATATTCACCAAATTCCGGAATCCGGCTTTGGGATGCTGATGAGTCTTAACGCCACTATGGTCGTTCTCTTCCAGTTCGTGATCACACGCAAAATCGGCGACCGACCGCCGATGCTCATGTTGGCCCTAGGTGCACTAATCTATGCAGTCGGCTTCGTCATGTATGGCTTCACTGGCCAATATGCCATCTTCATGGTCGCAATGGCGATCATCACAATCGGTGAAATGGTCGTTACACCCGTTGCGCAAGCCCTCGTTGCCAAATTCTCACCCGAAGAAATGCGCGGGCGTTATATGGCGGTCTTCGGCATCTCGTGGCTCATTCCGGGGGCGATCGGTCCGCTCCTCGCCGGGCTGGTGATGGATGCGGGCAAGCCTCTTTGGGTCTGGTACGCATCCGGGATCCTGGCTGCGGCCGCCTCGCTCGGATTCGTCATCTTCCATCAATATTTTAAGCAGGATGAAAGCCCCGCTCCGCGCGCGGACCTTCAACTTGCTACCGCTAAAAAGGAGTTATCCTGATGAAAAACTCATCCCTGTTTACTTCTGCGTCAATCTGCCTTACCCCGATTGACGCAGAGGATGACGCTCACGCCCTCTCCGCGTGGACACAAGACAGTTGCTATATTGCCCTCTCTGAGGAGACCGCACCACGACCTCTTTCAAAAGCGCAAGCCAAAGAAGCGATTAATGCCCTCATCAAAGAAGAAGATGAAAAACGAAACAGCTTCTGGTTTGGCATTCGCCCTCTCAATGATAAGAAATTGCTTGGAATCATTGGCTTCCCCTGGGTTGATTGGAGCAATGGCGCAACCTCAATCGCAATCAGCATGAAAGATTGGGTCGAATATAGCCGCTCATCCACACGAGAGGCATTGGCATTATTGCAAACATATGCCTTTAACGAAATCAGTATGCACAGGCTCGGGATTAGCATCCCCGCCTATAACAAAATATTGATCTCCACAGTGCAAGCATTAGGATTTGAAGAAGAAGTCCGCCGCCGCAAAACTATATTTCGGTTTGGCTGCCGTTGGGATAACCTTCACCTTGGCCTACTTGCAAGCAACTGGATAAATGGAGAACAAAATGATTAAGAATATCTTTATCGGTGAAAAAGTTCGCCTGCTTGCGATGAACCCTGAAATTGACGGGAAACTGATGTCCGAATGGAGACGGGATACCGAATACGCCCGTCTCCTGGACAGTGATCCGGTCCGTTTGTGGAGCGGAAATCAGATGAAAGATTGGTTTGAAAATAAGCAAAAAAATGAAGCCTTTGAGGAAATCAATTTTATGATCTACCCCCTCGAAAGTGAAGAGCCGATCGGATTTATTGAGCTGGATGGCATCGCCTGGCATCATCGCACCAGTTGGGTCGGGATCGGAATTGGCAATCGCGACTATTGGGGTCAGGGTTATGGCTCGGATGCAATGCGAATACTCTCCCGATATGCCTTTGATGAGCTCGGACTCTATCGTTTGAATTTAAATGTTTTTTCTAATAATACGCGCGCCATCCAGGCTTATGAAAATGTTGGCTTCAAAGTAGAGGGCGCCATTCGTGATGCCCTCCATCGTGATAATCAACGTTGGGATCTGGTCTTCATGGGTTTGCTGGAGGAAGACTTTAGGCATCAGACCTAAGTCTTCAGCATAAGAGCCAAAAACGGAGAATGTGATGACGATAATGCCTCGTGCTTAAAACACGACATACTAATTTTTCACATCGTAGTAACCGCTTTAGCGGGTAGCAAAAACACAAAATTATAAATATATACCTCAGACATCAGTTCTCGGTTTTTTGCTGAAGACTAAAGTCTGAAGTCCGATGTCTCCTAAAAAGGAAAATATAATGGCTGAACTAAAACTCCCTGTAGGATATACCCTGCGCAATGCAACCTGGGATGACCTCGAAGTAGTAACCCAATTGATCTTCGATGTTTGTCTACATGATGGAGATCCTGATGTTGCCACTACTGTTGATGAATTACGTGAAATATGGGAAGACCCCAATCTCATCCTTGAAACGGACACCTGGGTGGTTACCACAAAGGAAGGGTCTGTTGTAGGGTATGAAGAGTTTTACAATCGCAGTAAACATGCTTCCCTGCTGGGAGATGGGTATGTTCATCCTGATCATCTGGAAAAAGGTATCGGCACAACCATGCTGCGCGCACTTGATAAACGTGCCATCAAGGAAATGCAAAAAGCTGATCCAGATCTGCGTGTTTATATTCGCAATGGCATGTCTATAGATGATATTGTCGCCCGTACAATGCACGAAGCGGAGGGTTACTCCCCAATTCGCTTTTTTTGGCGGATGGAAATTGAACTTGAAAAAGAACCGCCCACCTCCGTTTTTTATAAAGGGATTGAATTACGCCTCTTTGATGAAAAAGCACACGCTCATTTGGTACATAAAGCACATCAGGAAGCGTTCAAAGATCATTGGGGATTTACCCCCATTCCCTTTGATGAGTGGAAAAGACGCTTCATTGAAAGCAGCGAGTATCTCCCTGAATTATGGTTTATAGCGTGGGATGGTGAGGAAATAGCTGGCTATGTAATAAACCATTATAAGATGGGAAATGGCTGGGTATCCAGTCTTGGGGTACGTCCTGCATGGCGAAAGCGTGGTTTAGGGATAGCATTACTGAACAAAAGCTTTGCTGCATTTTACGAGCGCGGAACACAAAAAATCGGCCTGGGCGTAGATGCGGAGAGCCAAACTGGTGCTACCCGATTGTACAAAAGTGCCGGGATGAGCGTGGGATCAGAATACGTTTCCTACGAAAAAGAATTTCGGCCCGGGCGTGAGATAGAGGAATAAGACTTGAGACGACAGACATCAGATCTCAGCAAAAAACTAAAGTCTGAAGTCTGGTGTCTGATGTCCGAAGTCTCAAAATAAGGAAAAAGAAAATGACCAACATTAAACCCCCCGAAGGATTTACTGTCCGTCCGGCAACAATGGATGACGTCCCCGCCTGTACGGAGATGTTCAACCTTTGGGCAGAAGATGCCCTCGGATACAAAGAAGTAACTGAAGAAGAGATTCTCAATTCATTTGAATCTCCCGGATTTTCCCCGGAAAAAAACGCTCACCTTGCTTTCACCGAAAGTGGTACCTTGGTGGGTTATGCCGAAGCGTGGACACATGGTGAAACCCCGATCCGACCCTGGCTTTGGGTACGTGTTCATCCCGATTATCAGAATCTCGGTCTGGGCACATATCTCACGCAATGGGCTGAAATTTTAGCCTCGCAGGTCCTCGATCGACTGCCTGATTATTTACGCGTTTGTTGGGAACTTGGTGTGGATGGACGTGTGGAGGCGGCGATAGAATTATTCGAGAATATGGGGTATGAACACTATCGCAGTTATTGCCAGATGCGTATAGAAATGGATGCCCCGCCGCCCGCCCCTCGCTGGCCAAATGATATTGTTCTGAAGCCGTTTGACCCCACGCGCGATCTTGAAGCTGTTTATCTGGCAGATATTGATTGCTTTAAAGATCATCATGGTTATGTGGAAGAGAATTTCGAAGACGACTTTCCACGTTTTCGGCATCATTTTATTGAGACTGAGAATTATGACCCCGCTCTGTGGTTCATCGCCTGGGACGGGGATCAGATCGCGGGTATTAATATTTGCCGACCTTATTCACATGAGGATGAAACCATGGGCTGAGTATCCACCCTCGGAGTCCGCCGCCCGTGGCGCAAAAAGGGGTTGGCGCTGGCTCTCCTGCATCATTCCTTTGGCGAGTTCTACCGTCGTGGTAAAACTATGGTCGGCCTTGGTGTGGACGCAGGCAGCCTGACAGGCGCTCTGGATCTTTACAAAAAAGCTGGGATGTCTATCTTTTCGAAATTCGATAAATATGCAAAAGAGATTCGTGCTGGTGAGGAAATTAGCTTACAATCTATAAAAGAATAAAAGACCCTGAGCGGAAGGCGAATGAAATGAGCCCGTAGTCGAAGGGCGGTATTGTAAGAATCCGCTCTTCACCCTATCGGGTACAGGCGATGAGGCTGCGCTCCGCTCAGAGACTGTACACAAAAAAGGAGTCTCCAATGCAATTAAAATGTTCACACTGCAGTAAAATGTTTGCCCTGAATAAGGATGCCGCGCTCGCAGGCATGTACGCCATCGAAAACGAAGGATTACTACGTTACGATTTCCCCTGCGATCATTGCCAGCGCGCCAACCGCGTTTCCAGCGAACGGCTAGAGGAAACCTACCCGAACTGGAAAGAAGAATACGATGATATGCTCAAGAGGGCAGCCAAGTTTGAGAAGAAACAGGCTGCACTAACAAAACAGGCTGCCGAGAGCAAAGGGAAACCCAAGAAAGAAAAGAAAAAACGCAATCGTAACCGATGAGCATCAAAGCCGTAATTTTTGACCTGGGCGGGGTGCTGGTGCGGACAGAAGACCGCGCCCCTCGTACAAAATTAGGCCTCCGTTTTGGGAAATCTTATGCCGAGATGGACAGGGTCGTGTTTAATAAATCCAGCTATCGGGCATCGATCGGGGAGATTACATCACGGGAACATTGGCAATTTGTGATGCATTCGCTTGACCTCCCTGAGAGCGAAATTGAATCATTTTACGATCAATTCTTCGGCGGCGATGTCGTGGATTACGAGATCATCAAAACGATCACTGCGCTCCGCCCGCAGTATACGACGGCCCTGCTCAGCAACGCCTGGGATGATCTGCGACAGTTAATGGTCAAAAAATGGAAGATCGAGAGCGCCTTTAATCAGATCTTCATCTCCGCTGAAATTGGCATCGCCAAACCAGATGAGCGCATCTACAAGTTTACACTGGAGAAATTGGGCATCGCCCCGGAAGAAGCGGTCTTTGTGGATGACTTCATCGAAAATATCGAAGCCGCCCGAGTGCTGGGAATGCACGGCATCCATTTCAAGGAACCAGATGCAGCGATGCGAGAGTTGAGGGATTTGTTGAAGAATTAAAAATAATTTTGAGGAATAGGGGATTTGAAAAAATCGCATGAATGAAGAATATCAGATCGTTCCCATTGAAAAGCCGGAAGAATCTGCCTGGGGGATCATTGGCGGAGGTCTTAGTAAATATAATATTGATCAAGTTGGGGATAATAACTTCCAACGGCTGTGCTATGCGCTCCAGAATTCTGAAGGGGAAATTGCAGGCGGTATCCTGGGCGAAGTCTATTGGGGTTGGCTCTATGTTGATCTCTTATGGGTCAAGGAGGAACTTCGCGGGCAAGGGTATGGACATCGCCTTTTGACGCAGTTAGAAGAGGAAGGGATCAAACTTGGCGCCAAAAAAGCCTATCTGGATACCTTTAGCTTTCAAGTCCCGGGTTTCTATAAAGACCATGGCTACCAGGTTTTTGGCGAACTCCAGGATTTCCCTCCTGGCCATCAACGCTATTTTTTCAAAAAAGAGCTTTAGTAACCTGAGTTGCATTTAGGGTATCTCATCTTTCCCGTGCGGGCTAAAGCCCTAACTCAGCACATGGAAACCCTTCGGGCTAAGAAAGAAGTCGGATTTATTCGACTTTCATGTCCTGAGGCAGGGATTAATCCCGCACCGATCCCTTATCCACAACTCAGGTTTAATAATATCTGTGGCGCAAAGAATTTTGAGTACTTTAGTTGAACGTAGCCCGACAAGAACTGGCACAATCAAGTGCCAGTTCTATCTTTAGAGGTAAATATTGAATAATAATTTTAGCGCCACCAAGATCTATCTTTTTATAGAAATGGCTGCATCGACATTTTTCCCGATGATCTTTGTGGCCTCTTCCCTTTATCAGGTCACCGTGGCGGGGCTGACTCCCTTGCAACTGATCCTGGTCGGGACCACATTGGAAATCTCAGCCTTTATCTTTGAGATTCCCACCGGCATCGTCGCTGATATTTATTCGCGCAGGCTTTCAGTCATCATCGGGTATATCCTGATGGGATTGGGTTTTATGGTCGAAGGATTCTTCCCGACCTTCCTGCCCATCTTGTTGGCCCAGGTCATCTGGGGGCTGGGATATACCTTTACCAGCGGCGCTACGCAGGCCTGGATCAGCGACGAAATTGGCGAAGATAATGCAAATAAACTTTTCATGCGGGCTGCACGCTTCGGGCAATATGCCGCTCTGCTTGGTACGGGTCTCGCCGTGCTGGTCGGTGGAGAAAATATCGCCATGCCGATCCGCTGGGGTGGGATGGGAGTCTTATTGATCGGCGTGATCCTTATGCTGACCATGCCCGAATCTGGCTTTAAACCCACACCCAGAGAGGATCGCGATACCTGGGGACAAATGGTTCACACATTCAAAGAAGGCATCCAGGCAGTGCGCGCCCGTCCTCGTTTGAAAACCATCCTGTGGATCGGCCTATTCTACGGTCTCTATAGCGAAGGTTTCGACCGTTTGTGGGTCAAACATCTTATTGATAGCTTTGAAATACCTGCATTCTTTATGGGCAACCAGGTCGCCTTTTTCGGCGTATTGCGTGCGATTGGTACGGTACTGACCATTATTGCCATGCGCTCAATGGAAAAACGAATCGATACCAGCCAGCCGCAAGCCATCGGGCGAGCCATGCTCATTGTCACTGGGTTGATCTCAATCAGCCTGATCGGATATGCGATTTCGCCAATCCTATTGCTGACCCTTGGCATATTCCTGCTGATCATGGTGCTGCGCAGGGTTGCCATCCCTCTATATACATCCTGGGTGAATCAAAAATTGGATTCGGGAACCCGGGCGACTGTCTTATCAATATCCAGCCAGGTGGATGCCATCGGGCAGATCGCCGGAGGACCTGGCGTGGGATTGATCGCCAAACTGGTCTCCGTCGTCGCTGCGATCTCAACCTCGGGCTTGTTCCTGACCCCCGCACTTTTCCTGGTGGGACGGGCAAATGCCCAATCACGGGAGCAAGTTGAGGCTGAGAGCGAGACGGAAAATCCAATTTACTAGCCAAGAGCTTTACTTTATAATCGCATTATTGATGTCCACTAAAGTAAAACGTCCCGCAGGTTCCCAGGATTCAAGATTCGAAGCGACATAAACCTGCGGGACGCTCAATAATCGGAGATTTGGAGTGCTGCTATGGCGAAGATAAAATACGTCATAAAACGAAATGGGGCAACGGTCGCATTTTCACGGAGTCGAATCGTCAATGCGATCTTCCGCGCGGCTGTATCGGTTGGGGGGCGGGATAAAAAAACCGCCGAAAAACTTGCCGATCAGGTTATTGAAACTCTGGAATCTCAATGTCACTCCAAACAGTATCCAAACGTGGAGAATATTCAGGACGTTGTCGAAAAAACATTGATCGAAGCCGGGCATGCCAAGGTGGCGAAACATTATATTTTGTATCGTGAGGAACGTACGCGGCGCAGACAAAAAGAAAATCCCCTCACAGAACAACGCTCTGCATATATCCCCTGGGCAAAAATGTGGAAAACCCTGGATTGGGCTGTAGACCATGAATTGAATACTGTTCAGAAGCTCAACCAGCGGGTCGAAAAAGGCGAGATCAAGGAAGTCATTGCTGAGTCAGAGGCAGCCTATGAAGAAGATATTGCTTCAGTAAGCGTCCTGATTGAAGAAAGAAAAGAAGAAGTACGCCTGGCAATTGTAGCGGGTCCTTCATCTTCCGGGAAGACAACCACGACCAATAAGATCGCTCACCGCCTTGGCAAGCTTGGGATGCAATTTGTGGAATTGAATCTGGATAATTATTATTTTGATCTGGAGATGCACCCCAAAGATGAGTTTGGCGATTATGATTTCGAATCACCCCAGGCGCTGGATATTGATCTGATCAATCAGCATCTGCATAAGCTCCTTGCTGGCGACCAGGTTCTCATGCCTTTCTATGATTTCAAGACGGGCAAACGGCATCCCAACCAGACGCCAATGAAACTGAAGAAGGGCGATATCATTCTGATCGACAGCCTGTATGGTTTATATCCTCCGCTGACAGATGGGATCACGGACAGCAAGGTCCGGCTGTATATTGAGCCACTGCTCCAACTCAAAGATGAGCATGGCAAATATGTCCGCTGGACGGATATTCGCCTGATGCGCAGAATGCTGCGGGATGCGATCCATCGCGCTTACGATTACGAAAAGACCCTGACCCACTGGCATTATGTCCGTTCGAGTGAGACGAGAAATATCATCCCCTATTCCGGGTCTGCTGATTTTATAATCAACAGCGGCATGCCCTATGAGTTGGCATTATATAAGCCAAAATTATTCGATGGCTTTGCTGAATGGGTGGAAAAATATAAAGATGATCCCCTGCGGCAGGATGCCTACGAGCGGGCCACACGCATCTTCAACTTGCTACAGACCATCAGCCCTCATCCCGACGATTCGCTTGTGCCACAGGATTCTGTGATCAGGGAGTTTATTGGGGGTCTGAAGATAGGCTAATGAAAATCACCAGAATAAAGGCGTCATTGAGTGTCTTTTTACTCAGTCCAAAATCCTAGATGAACCTGGCGTGCTTCTTCTTCATTGAGTGGCCCAATCACCTCAACCGGATGCGTCCCCCTAGCAAATAATTCGCGGCAGGGAAGGGCCAGCTTATAAGGCGTTTCCCCAGTTAATGCGTATAAACCTTCTTCGCTGAGGGCATAAACCACCTTCCCCACATTTCCCCAGAAGATCGCGCCCGTACACATTGGACAGGGTTCAGTACTTGTGTAGAGCGTGCATTTCGCAAGTTCTTCTTCTGAGTAAACTTTGGATGCGGCGCGCATCAGATTGGTCTCGGCGTGGGCGGTGCAATCCTTTTCGGTCACAACAGTGTTCTCTGCCTCCAAGAGAATATTTCCGTTACCATCTGTAAGTAACGCGCCAAAAGGATGGTTGCCATGCTCGCGTGCGATTTGTGCCAGTTCAATAGCTCTCTGCAAATATTTTGACTCATTGTCGGTGATAGTTTGCTTCATAATTTACCTCTTTTTGAAGTTAAAAATTATACTCCTACACTGGCCCAATGATACAATTTCCCTATCAATCCATAGGATAATGTGGAGAATCACATGCTTTTAATTTCAGGAACTGATGAATGGAAAAAGGGACATCCCGGGGCTATTATAGGCCTCCTGGAACTGTCAGGCGTTGATAATAAAAGTGCTTCTCTTCAATTGGAGGAACGAAAAAGAGAAACCGAAGCACGCCTTAGAGATCTCTATGCTGGCTTTACCCGGCAGGATCTTGTATCCCTGCCTGTTTTATCGACATACAAAGAGTACTATAAGCGCTTCAAAAAAACCTATCATGTCCAGCTACAAGTTGAGTCGATTTTGTTGAAAGGGAAAAATTTACCGAGCATCTCCCCTTTGGTGGATGCAAATTTTATCGCGGAAGTGGAAACCTTTGTCCTGACTGCAGGGCATGATGTTGCCAAATTAAAAGGGCCAACTTTAATCGATGTGTCCCACGAGGGTGAGCAGATGCCCCAAATGAATGGGCATTTACAATCCCTTCGCCCCGGTGATATGGTGATGAAAGATGCTGAGAGGGTAAGTTGTACGATCATTTATGGGCAAGACAATCGATCCCCGATTACTCCAGCGACATCGCATGTTCTTTATGTCGCTTACGCCCCAGCGGGTGTACCTGCAAAAGCAGTCGAATCTCAATTACAGAAGATCAAAGAAATTATTCAATCTTTCTCGCCAGAGGCTGTGGCAGAACAATCTCAATTTATATTTGCATAATCTCAAAGAGAGATATCATTCATGAATCAAAAAGCGGAGTGAGCTTTTAAGCCCCACTCCGCTTTCCATTTTTTCAAGCATTACTGTTGGGTTGTTTCTCTCCCCAGGATCATCAGGGCCAAACTCAGGGTCTCTCCACCCTCTTCAAGATGCGCAGCACTGATATTCTCATAAGTATCCATGGTAGTACCGGATGTTTTATCCCAGCCTTCCCACAATAAACCGATCCGTGGAGCTTCCTCACCGCCAGCATTGAAATTGGTACCATCTTCAAAAACAATGCTGATATCAACGCGTTCACCGGCCCGATCTATGGAATTTCCCATCCGTCGGGCAGCAGATTCAAAGAGATTTGCCAGGCGTAAACTACCGCTGACTGATAACAGGAGTTGATCACCATCTTTGGTGCCCAGCCCGCGTAAATCAACAATTGTATCAATCGTATAAGCTGAGGAAAACCCGAGTTTTGCACTCAAGAATTTCGCTACCTCTGCCCGTACATATTCCCCGCCTTCCAATCCCTCCCCACTATAGGCCACAAACAGGAAGGTCTTATAAGGCTGGTATCCACTTTCCTTCATGGTGCGGATCGCTTCGAGCATCACTGCCACACCCGCGGCGTTATCATTGGCCGCAACAGGAATTTGCCCATCCGGGAGCAAAGGCGGACTATCATATTGAGCAAGGACAACAATCATCTTATTGTCCAATTGTGCTTCGCCAGGTACCGCTGCGCTCCCTGGAAGATACCCAATCACATGTCTTGCCTCAACTTTTTCCCGGAGACTTCCATCAAGCTCCATATAAAGGTTCTTCGATATTGAAAAATCAAAGACCTCGTCCTGTTTTAGGCCCTCAGTAAGATAACGTAGTTCTTGCACCTGATAACCGCTGCTTTCCAGCAAGCGGTTTGCCATCTCTTCACTTATCCACATCGCCGGAATATCGTTACCTGTGACACGATTGGTTCCAAATACCCTTGAAAAAGGATCACGGGAGGAGAGCGTGGACCGGCGTTGCAATTTTTGCTGATCATCCGTCACGATCAAAAGTCCGGCTTTGGGAACAAGGCGGACATCGTTTGCAGCTTCTTCCGACAAGACGAGTAAAATCTCATCTGTAAAATCCAGCTCCTCCAATGCCCGAGGGGGGCGGGGACTGGAAAACCCTCTGGCAGTTCTGAGCAAATTCCCTGTTGTGATGAAATGAAGTTTTCCTTCTCCCTCGCCTAAATTACGGAAATAGCTATTTGCGTATTCCACAAAATCCTGATGGTATACAGGCGCAGGCTTGCCATCATCCACTTCAAAAACAGGAATGCTGTTCAATTCTTGATAGTCGCGAGACCGGGTCTGGAAATATGTAGTCTTTTCGCCGGCAGGCTGAATGCCAAGGTTCTGGAATTTTTTGGCAATATAATCAGCCGCGATATCCAGCCCCGCACTACCTAATGCCCTCCCATTGATAGCTGGATTAGAGAGAACCGCTACATGACCCAGGGCTTGCTCGCCATTAAAATAGCGTGCCTGGCGTTGATAAAAAGCTATATCTCCTGTGCTGCCTCGCAGCCAAAAGAAACCAGCTACCGCCAAAGTCGCGGCGATGAATGTATACCGATTAGCAAAAACACGCGTCACCTCAACACCGACACGCTCGATCAAACGGCGGATACCCTCACCGAGGAGGTTGAATCCCATAATGGCGATAAAGAATGCCCCTGCGGGATAGATCGCCATCCATGGATAGGAGCGGGCATACGTGCGGACATTGCTCAACATGGCGCCCCATTCAGGAACATCCGAATAATGGAAGGGCGCGCCTGCAATATCCAAATCGGCAAAAGCACCACCACCAATGAATATGCCAATAAAACCCAGTTCTCCGAGTAACATTAAGACAGCGCCCATCTCCAACACGATGATCGAAACCAGAGAGGGAATCAGGTTGGGGAGGACATGTCTCCAAACAATGCGTGGGGATCGTGCACCCAGTGCCACTGCGCTCTCGATGAACAGTTTCGGGCGTATGAGCATCACTTCACTGCGGACGTATTGCATTATCTCGCCCCAGCCAACAAAGCTTAACGCTATCACAAAAGGCTCAACACCCTTCCGAATGCCGAAGGCGAGAACAAGGATCATCGCCAAAATCAATGTCGGGAAAGCCGCAATGACCTCTGCCAACCCCAGGATAAAGCGATCGAACCAGCTTTCATTCAGCCATCCTGCAATTGCCCCAGCCAGAAACCCGACCAGAATACGCGCCAAAACAACGGAAATTGCTAAAAATAATGTCTGCTGTGCGCCGGAAAGAACCAAACTAAAAATATCGCGTCCGAGCATGTCCGTTCCCCAAAGGTAAGTCTCATCCGGTGCGAAGGGTGGCACAGAGAAGACGCCATTTTCAATGGTCAATCCCCTCGTGGTATAAGGGCTATGAGGGGCGAGTTGCGGACCCAAAATAATGACTGCAAATATCCCAATAATAATGATCGCCCCGACCATAAAAGGCAGGTTGCCCAAAGTACCTTGCAACCAGGCACGCCGCCTGCCTTTCCCCCGCTCGCTTTTTTGCTCAGGAGAAGCAGCTTCAAGTCTGTTTTTAACTAGCTCAGTAAAAGGACTGCGAGAGGCTTTCTTTTCTTCCTGCTCCATTTGCCATTTTTTGAAAGGGTTTTCACTTACCAGATTGCCAATATCTTTCCGCAAATCATTAAGCCTCTCAAAGAAGCTCTTTTTCATATCTTTCGAAATATTCCGAGCGGTGTCTGCCAAACGTGGGTCTATCAGATGGTAAAGAATATCGAGCAGGATGTTGACAAGGATAACAAGAATGCCAAGGGACAACGCAAGGATGACGGTAAGATTATCATCTCGTTGAGAGATAGCCTTAAGCAGGGTAAAACCTATCCCCGCCCAACCAAAGAAAAATTCGACAACGGGCAAACTGCTGAGAGAAAAACGAAGGGATAAACCAATAGTTGTCAGGATCGGGATGGCAGCATTTCGAAAAACATGGATCGCAGTAATAGCACGCTGACGGATACCTTTGCTATGCGCTGTGCGAACATAATCCTGCAAGAGAACATCTTCAACCGTGACAAAGGTAACTCGGCTGATCTGTGCCAAAGGGCGGGCAGCCAAAACCAATGCGGGCAGGATCAGATGTTTATCCCACCCAAATCCGCCAACCGGAAGAAATATCTCCCCCGTCGCCTGTGCAATCTTCACCACCCCGATTTGCAGGAGCATTGCCGCAAAAAAACTGGGGATCGAAATACCAATAATTGATAACATCAGGGTTAATAACGACCAACCCGAGCGTTTACCAGCAGACCACAGTCCAAGGATAACGCCAACGAAAGCAGAGAGAAATATAGAAACCGCCAGCAGCCCAAAACTATGAGTGATGATATCAGGGGCAAGCTCAATCACCGGAACCGGGAGTAGAGAATATCCGCCTGCAGCGGTTTCGCCAAATTCCCCCCTAATAGCATTGCCGAGATATGTGACCGATTTGCGTAACCCTTCGGTGGCTGCATCTCCAAAGGGGACACCACGCGCCATATCCAGCCCGAGAAAGCTGAGAAAAAGGATAAAGGCCAACGTAATAACCCCAAATAGCAGACGCTTCCCTAAAGATAAAAAAAGACTTTTTGAAAAATGGAAGGTTCTATTTCCTTTTATCGTCGCCATTAGCATCTTTGCCTGCTATATTGATATCATCCCAAACCAGGAATAATGGATCTTCTTCTACTAATATGCACCCAAAAAATTAACCCCATAGATCGCCAATGTTAAAACTGTATCAACAATAACGATAACCAAATAGTATCGTAAAGAAGATGGTTGCTGATTTTTTCGCGACCACTCTGATGCCCAGATCGCAATACCCAATATCAGCAAGGGTACGCCTATTCGCAATACCATTTGCCAACTGGCAGGGATATCTACCCAGGCAGAAAAGGGAATATAATCTACCATCGTTGGGAAGATCAAAATCTTAGAACCTTGATACATGAGGACTGATAACACCAGGAGGGCTACAGAAACCTTATTGCTTAGATCTTCGTCATTCCTGATCAGCCGCCAAATAATCAATACAATCAATCCGGGGAACATCCAGGGGAAAGCAAGCGGGAATAACAGTATCCCGGTCAAACTTTCTAATCCACCGGCCAAAACAAGGGTCAGTATATCTCGGATTGTGGGGCGGTCTAACTCTGCTCGGGTTTCGGCATCCGTTGTCGTATAATAAACAATCTCTTTTGAATAACCATCCCGCCAGATCAAATGCAAATTACCTGCTCCATCTGCATCCAAAACAGGATCGCTGGAAATCGCCTGCGTTTTTGTCGCAATCGTATACCCCTTATATGCACCATTTTCCATCACCACTACTGCAATTTGAACATAACCATCCAAACGATATTGTTGTCGGGTGGCTAGAGCAATAGCCATCTCACCAGTAGGGTGTTGAATCACCATCGGCGCATATACATAAGGACTGGTATTACTTATATACGTGGCAGGGACAAGCTCAGTGTAAGCATAGCTGCCTCTATCCGTCCGATACGGCTGCTCTTCCAGCGGAAGCACGTCTATTCTCGTGACATCAGAAACTTTGTCTGGCGATCCCTGCGGGAAAAAAACATATTCGGTACGCGCTGTCCCTGCTTCTAATCCTGATTGGCTTAAAACAGACCAGAAAATATACACATTCCCGTCCACTACCCCTAAAACAGGTCCATCCAACGTCGCTCCCGTACCAAGCGGGATGCGGAGGAGTTTCTCGCCTGAAAGAGGTGAGGCTACATCAGCATCAGTCCGTGCGTAGAGCAGGTTATTATCATTGTCTAGCCAGGCGAGATGGATTTTTCCTCGCTCATCAACCCATAAATCTGGTTTTACCCCCGCTTCGACCACGCGCTTGGGGTTGGCTTGCTTCTCCCCAAGAATAGAGATTTCTGTCAATTTAATGCCGCCAGAAAGAATATCCTCCCAGGCAACCAATATGCCACCATTCCGACCTTCCACTACAGCATATTGCGAAACTCCGGAATTGGCATCTGAAACCTGGAGCAACTCACCCTGGATATTGCCTTTATGGTCAAATTGGGCATACCATAACTGCCATTTTGCAGCCGTATCCGGGCGATTTGCCCAAAGCAAATGCAAGCTCTCATCTTTTGCGATAAAAAGCTGCGGAGTACGGACCTGCCCTTGCGTCTGTACTACAACTTGATCTACCTGAATTTCGGCAGCTTTGCCAAGTTGAACGTAGCGGATGCCAATCCCACCTTCCTCTGCCCAAAAAGGCCAAACTGCGTGTATGGTAGCACCATCTTCTTCAACGACCATACCCACTGTCCCGGTCGCATCTGTACCAAGAGGAAGCCCACGCCCCCAATCATTAGATGGTTTTCGGCTGCGTTCTGGTCTTCCGCCGCAACTTATTAGTATCATTGCGCCCAGAATAAGGATCATCAAGGGCAAAATAGGTTTTTTTATATTCATCGAATATTTCTTCTCCTACCGAAAAAAACACTGCAAACGCATTCTTGCGTCCACAGTGTTTTATCTTTTATTAATCTTTCTTTACTCCCCCATATAACCTGCTGTCATAGCAAGAAGCGACTATTGCTTTTGACGGGGATCAAATGCATCTCGTAACCCATCGCCAAGAAAGTTAAAAGCAAGTGTTGTTAGAGAGAGTGCCAGAGCAGGAAGAAGAAGTTGATTCGGATAAGAACGCAACCCTTGTACTGCTTCCGATATCATAATGCCCCAACTCGGCGTTGGCGGATCAACACCTAAACCGATAAAGCTCAAGAAGGCCTCGGTGAAGATATATCCAGGGATTGTCAATGTTTCTGCAACGATCAATGGACCAAGAATATTGGGGAAGAGGTGTTTAACCAAGATACGCGTATCATTCGCACCAACTGCGCGCGCGGCTTCAACAAATTCTTTTTTCTTATATGAAAGTACCTGGCCACGGGCAATACGAGCCATACCAAGCCAATTGATCAAACCGATCGCAATAAATAGGAAGAGCAACCCCCCCATGCTCTTATTCATATTGATAAATGCAAGGCCAATCCCCTGACTGGTTCCCTGCCTTGCAATCGCTTTAAAGTAGGTTTGGAGTAAAATCACAACCACCAAAAATGGGAAGGCATACAGAAAATCAACAATACGCATCATCAAACTATCTACACGCCCGCCGACATAACCAGAAACCATACCGTAAATGACCCCGACCAATAAACTTACGGCAGAGCCTACCAGGGCAACTGTAAGAGAAACACGCGCACCATAGATCGTTCTACTTAAAATATCACGTCCCAAATGATCTGCAGCTAGAGGATAAAAATCACTAATTCGAGCATAATTTTCTGCCCCTTCCGGGAGCATAAAAATCATCCACTCCGGAACGGCATTATTTGCCAATAAATCCTGCCGGGCAAAATCATGAGGTGCGACATAATCAGCAAAAACAGCTGTCAATACCAACCCAATAATAAAAATTGCGCTCAAAACAGCAATTTTATTTTTTACCAGACGGCGAAATGCTTCAGCCCAAAGACTCCGTTCTTTTCGCGTAATCGTACCGGTCTCTTGTGCAAGATCAACAACAGTCATATTCTATCTCCTGAAATCTTTCAAGTCAGTTTATTTCTAATCAAAGCGAATGCGTGGATCAAGCCAGGCATAGGTAATATCTACCACAAGATTTGCAATAACAAGGACTACCGCGTAGATTAGTGTAACCCCGGTAATGACCGGGTAATCTCGATTACCAATGCTGGCAACAAAATGCTTCCCCATCCCATTGATGCCAAAGATCAATTCAACAACAAAGGTGCCTGTCACCAATGCGGCAAAAGCGGGTCCCAAGATTGTTACAACCGGAATTAGAGAGTTTTTCAAGGCATGAATTGCAATTACAGTCTGTTCACGTAATCCTTTGGCACGAGCTGTACGGATATAATCTTCGTTAATCACTTGTAATAAACTTGCCCTTGTTAGACGAGCAATGCCTGCTGCAGATGAGGTTCCCAAGGCAAAAACAGGTAAAATCGCGTGGGAGAAATAATTCAAATTGAATTGGCTAATTCGTGGGAAAATTCCCAGGAAAAATGGGGGTTTTGCTCCCCAGGTTGCAACAGGGAACCAGCCCAACTTGAGAGAGAATATCCATATCAGGATAGGAGCCAAAACAAGGTTTGGGATCGAGATAAATACAACCGCAGCAAAGGTACTGGTATAGTCCATCCATGTATTTTGCTTTAGCGCGGCGATGGTTCCTGTTGGAATTCCAATAATAAGTGCCAACAATAATGACATAAAACCGAGTTGTGCTGAGATGGGTAAAGTGGTCGCGACAATGTCATTGACAGTTTGTCCGCGAAATTTTAACGAGAGGCCCAAATCACCGAATAGAACCCCTCTTGAAAGCCCCTCTTCACCCAGAATTTTATCGCCCAAAAGATAGGATGCAAATTGTTTCCACATAGGCCAATCAAGATGATATTTTGCTTCAATATTAGCCACAACTTGTGGAGGTAAAGTTTTATCCCCAATAGCATCAAAGGGGCCGCCCGGAATAGCACGCATCATGACAAATGTAAATAAGGTTACTGCAAATAATACAGGAATAAATTGCAAAATACGACGGATGATATAACGAAGCATAGCCAGCCTTCTTTCTTGATTCTTTGGAGGGCGGAGTATTCCTCCGCCCTCCAAAAATATTTCAGTATTTCAATCTAAGCTAAACCAATTGATTATTGACCGCGAGCGGCATCATCAAGGGTCCAGGCGTAGAAATTATTCGCGCCCAAAGGCGGGAATTGACGGGTTAACCACGGTTTGGTGACTCGAACGGTGGTGTAGTGATAAATCGGTGCATAAGCAACCATCTCTTCTGCAAACATCTGCTCAGCCTGTTCGTAAAGGGCTTCACGTTCGGCAGGGCTATCAGCTGCACCAGCGGCAACGGTCAACGCATTGAAGTCAGCGTTATCGGAGCGTGTGCGGTTTTCGCCTTCGTCTGAGTTAAAGACTTCGTGGATCCAGTTGTTCTCATCCGGGTAATCAGCACACCAACCAAGACGCCAAATATGCGGCATGCCATCAAGAGGCGCATCATTCTGGGTGGTCTTCAAGTAAACGCCCCATTCCTGATTTTCAACACGAACATCTGCGCCCAGGTTGTCAGTCCACATCTGCTGGACAGCAGCGGCGATCAAAGCGTGGCCTTCGCTGGTATTGTGCATCAGGATGATGTCAAGGTCATTGAATTCTTCCATCGTCATACCTTCATCATCCAGGTAGGACTGCAAGGAGGCATTGGCAGCATCAACATCATAAGGTAAACCGACTTTTCCGGGTTCCGGAGCACCGAAGATTCCAGGAGGAGCAAAGCTGGTTGCGGGGATCTGGCCACCTTTGGTGACATTGTCGATCAGGCTCTGGCGGTCAATAGACTGCGCAAAAGCGGTGCGAACGCGGACATCATCAAAGGGAGGTTTGGTGTTGGTGAAACCGTAGTAATAGGTGCAGGGGGTGGGGGCTTCGTAATAATCTGCACTCAAGACAGGATCAGCTTTTACACGATCCATCTCAGGCAATGGCACAGATGTATCATCCAACTCGTCATTTTCATAGAGAGCAAAGGCTGTGGAATCTTCTTCAATCATCAAGCCATGGATATACTCAATTTGAACATCGTCAGCATTGATCCAGAAAGGATTCTTGGCAAGATTTAGCTCGCCACCATGGATCCAGCTTTCAAGCACGTATGGGCCATTGGAAACAAAGTTCTCAGGCTCGGTCCATGCATCACCACCGGCTTCAATTGCCCACTGAGGCATTGGATAGGCAATCCACATACCAGCAATGGCGGGGAAATAGCCAGCTGAACGCTCAAGGGTGAATTGAACAGTGTAGTCATCAAGAGCAACAACACCGAGGTCATCGACGGTCAGTTCCTCAGAACCACCGTTGACTTCAGCAGCATTCTTGACAATATAAAGAACGTAGGAATAGTCAGAGGCAGTCGCCGGGTCTACTGTGCGCTTCACGCCATAAACAACATCATGTGCATTGACTTTGCGATCTTGTTTTTCGACTTTTCCGCTCTCAGCATTATATTTGACCCAGTCAACATCCTCACGCATGTGGAAAGTCCAGGTTTGGTTGCCATCAGCATCTTCACCAGATTCCCAACTTGTGGCCAGGTAAGGAGCAACTTCACCGGAGACGGGGTCAAACTTTGTCAAACCAGCAAAAGTATTACCAACGACATCCACAGAGGTGGTGTCGGTGGCCAGTGACGGGTCCAGGGATGGGGGCTCAGTGGCCCAGTTCCAATTAAGGGTTACGGGGTCGGCAGCTAATCCACCACCACCGCAAGCGGCCAACACCATGCTGCTAATAATCAGCGCAGCGAAGACCAAAATGGTTTTATTCGATTTCATTATCTTTCTTCTCCTTCTAAATTTAGAAACGATTATATGTACAGTAAAAACGGGGTTGGTTCATCTTCAGCAAGCACCACCTCCTTAAAAGGTAGAAATGACTAAACTAAATGACAAGCGACCCAGTGATCTTTCAGGGCTTCTCGCCATTCAGGTTGTGTTTGACTACAGATATCCTCCGCTATTGGGCAACGCGGGTGGAAGCGACATCCAGAAGGCGGATTCGAGGGGCTGGGTACATCACCTTCGAGAATGGTTCGTTTGCGATTGCGTTCCTTAACCGGGTCAGGGATCGGGACAGCGGAAAGCAGTGCCTGAGCATAGGGATGCAGGGGCTTACCATACAATTCATCACGGTCTGCCAACTCAACGATCTTACCCAAATACATCACCGCTGTGCGATCCGCAATATGACGGACCATGCTCAGATCATGAGCAATGAAAAGATAGGTAAGGCCAAATTGTTTCTGAAGCTCTTCGAGTAGATTGACGACCTGCGCCTGGATAGACACATCCAACGCGGCGATCGGTTCGTCACAGACAATGAATTTGGGGTTCAACGCCAAAGCACGTGCCACGCCAATTCGTTGACGTTGTCCACCGGAGAATTCGTGTGGGTAGCGATTAATGAAGTAGGGATTCAGCCCGACCAACGCGAGCAACTCTTTCACACGTTCGCGACGCTCTTTTTTCGTCCCAATCCCATGTACTTCCAGGGGTTCTGCGATAATGCTGCCAACCGTCATTCTGGGATTTAAAGAAGCATACGGGTCCTGGAAGATGATCTGAAGATCACGGCGATATTTTCGCATGCTGTCATCGCTGACCTCAGTCAGGTCTTCGTCCTCATAGAATACTTTGCCAGAGGTGGCTCGATGGAGTTGGAGGATGGTGCGCCCGGTTGTGGATTTCCCACAACCACTTTCTCCAACCAAGCCCAAAGTTTCACCTTCGCGAATTTCAAAGGAGACGTTATCAACAGCCTGCACAGCACCAATTTCACGCTGAAATATAATGCCGCGCGTAATTGGAAAATGTTTGGTAAGGTTTTCTGCTCTTATTAATACTTTTTCCTGGGTCATCGAAATTCACCTGTATCTACATCGATCCAGCATGCAATTTTGTGGTCTGGGGAGATTTCTTCGAGCATTGGATTCTCCACGCGACATTTATCCTGGACGAATTTACAGCGAGCAGCAAAGGGGCATCCCTTGGGCAATTGAATAAGATCAGGCGGTAAGCCTTCAATTGATTCCAACTCTTCACCAACGCTGCCATCCATGCGAGGTAGAGAACGCAAAAGCGCTGCCGTGTATGGGTGACGAGGCTGTCCATAAAGCTCATATACGGGGGCGCTTTCAACAATAAATCCGGCATACATCACAAAAACGCGATCAGCCAGGCCGGCAACAACGCCAAGGTCATGCGTAATCCAGATCAGGGCCATGCCAAGCTGATCTTGTAATCGACGAATAAGATCAACGATTTGTGCTTGAATGGTTACGTCCAAAGCAGTGGTGGGCTCATCAGCAATCAAAACTGCTGGGTTACAAGCCAAAGCCATCGCAATCATCGCTCGCTGGCGCATTCCACCAGAAAATTGATGGGGATAATCGTCCAGGCGAGAGGCTGCATCAGGAATGCCGACCATTTCCAATAATTCCGCAGCTCTCTCGTTTGCCCCATCGTCATCAAAACCCAAATGCAGTTGGAGAGGTTCTTTTAGCTGATATCCAATGGTTAACACAGGATTGAGCGATGTCATTGGGTCCTGAAAGATCATCGCAATTTGGCTTCCCCGGATGCTTCGCATTTCTTCTTTCGACAGAGACATGATATCTGTTTCCATAAAATACAGACGATCTGCCTCGATCTTGGCGGGCGGCTCATGTAGCAGGCGCATTACAGATAGCATTGAAACGCTTTTTCCACATCCACTTTCCCCAACTATCCCCAAGGTCTCCCCTTCTCGCAACGATAATGAAATCCCATTTACAGCCTGCACGAGACCATCGTCTGTGCTAAACTGAGTGTGTAAATTCTGGACTTGTAAAATAACAGGTTTCCCGTTTACTGCCAATGTTGCCTCCAAACTAAAATTGCAATCATATCGTGAT
>JACKQG010002510.1_pt1 | contig 23865 bp, 19 predicted proteins | sample 8237621 | NCBI WGS metagenome assembly JACKQG01 (sample SAMN15677084, study PRJNA649215) | marine metagenome | biome: marine; feature: Black Sea; material: saline water; isolation source: suspended particulate matter (SPM) from the Black Sea western gyre | collected 2013-06-09/2013-06-10 | depth... | reverse complement strand
GGTTTGTGTCTCTGAGAACGTGAGTCGTGAGGTCCAGAGTACGCGAACTACGACATACTGATACCCAACATGGGCGCGGCCAAAAAAGGTAGCTGGGTGGGGACGTTAACACTTTCAGCCAATATGTTGCGTCGTATAACAAATATCATCAAACCGGCTCTTTGTCTTCCGGTCCATTTTGGGACCTTTGAGCATTATGTTGAGCCCATAACAGAAGTAGAGAAGTTGCAGGATGATGCCATTATCATCTTGAGGCCGGGGCAAATATACACTGGGACATTGAGCACACACGGATTTGCGCGCAATTAGGTAAAGCTGAATTGAGGAAAATAATTATGACTTGGAGTTTAATGAAAGCGATCATTATTTTACCCGGCATTGTGCTGGTGTTCGTTCCGACGGCGATATTGATTGTCTCGAGAGGAACGCGATTTTCTCTTGATTTACAATACCCGACTGAGGTTACATTCTTTCTGGCGATGGCAATCATCTCGACAGGAATTTACTTGGCAATACGAACAGCTACACTTTTTACTAAGTCCGGTGAGGGGACGCCCGCACCTTGGGAGCCACCTAAAAAACTGGTTATCACCGGCCCGTACCGATATGTCAGAAACCCTATGATTTCCGGAGCGATACTCATACTTTTGGGGGAAACCGTTCTATTCAATTCCTGGCCGCTTTTCCTGTGGACGATAGTTTTCTTGGCCGGAAAAATGCTTTATCTCCCCTTTCTCGAGGAAAAAGAACTAAAACAGAGGTTCGGAGAGCCATATTTGGAGTACATGGCCCATGTGCCCCGATGGATACCCCGCTTCAGGGTTTGGAATTGTTAACGAACATCCATGGGTCGCCAATGGGGTGCCAATGTGGTCAGTACACAGGAATAGCTTGATATAATAGATAAAGTGAATAAATTCGGGGGGTAATATGGAGGCAAAAAAAGATACTGTATTAATTACAGGTGCAACATCCGGCATTGGTTATGATTTTGCAACTATTTTTGCAGAGAAGGGTTATAATCTTTTCTTAGCAAGCAGAAATCGAGAAAAACTTGATGATATAAAGGTTAGTTTTGAAAAACAGTACGATATTTTAGTTATGACAATGTCTGTCGATTTGTCAAAGGTCAAATCAGCTCGAACTGTTTATGAAGAAACGCTTATTCAGAATGCAGAGATTAATGTTCTCATAAATAATGCCGGTTTTGGAGTTCAAGGAGAGCATATTGATTTAGAGATGAGTAAAGTTGAAGAAATGATTCAGTTAAATATAACGACATTAACTGAGTTCTGCACACTCTTTGGCAATGAAATGAAAAAAAGAAGAAAAGGATATATTTTGAATATCGCTTCAACTGCAGCATATCAACCAGTACCTTATCTTGCAGCCTATTCCGCCACAAAAAGCTATGTGCTCAATTTTTCTGAGGCCCTGGCAAAAGAGCTGGAAGACTATCAAGTAGTTGTGACCTGCTTGTCTCCTGGTGCTACGAGCACCAATTTTTTTGATACCGCCGGTATTGGTGAAAAGAAAAAAGGCCTTTGGGCAAATAGCGCTAGAATGCGATCCAGAGATGTTGCAATAATTGGTGTAAATGCATTATTTGCGAAAAAGCTTTCTGTAATTGCCGGAATAAAGAATTCATTTTTGGCTTTTACCAATAGATTTGCCCCCAGAAATATGACAGCTAATATTTCCAAGAAATTGATTAAAAATACTGTAAATACCTAAATATAATCAACAACAAAGGTTGATAAAATCTTGTCGATATTGAGCAAACAGTGAAAGAGTATTTCCAGCAGATACTCGATGACGGCTTGCTGGGCAAAACTTCAATCTAAAAATGTACGAAATTTATCCGGCACTGTTCATCATTAACGTTCTGCCTCGTAGAAAAAATTTCTGGCATCTTGACCCCAAACGCTACACGTGTTACTATACGTACATCAATGAAGGAGGTGGTTGTAATGCAAAAGAAACTCACTGTGACCATAGACGAAGAGGTTTATGACGGTTTACGGACAGTCATTGGGCCACGAAAAATCAGCCGTTTTATTGAAGATTTAGTTCGCCCACATGTTGTAAAAAAAAATATGTATGCTGCATATAAAGAGATGGCTGCTGATAGAATCAGGGAGTCCGAAGCCCTTGAGTGGGCCGAAGGCACAATTGGAGATTTGAATGATGAAGAGAGGTGAAGTGTGGTGGATTAACTTCGATCCTTCCATCGGAGGTGAAATCCGCAAAAAGAGACCAGCCGTCATCGTAAGCAATGATGCTGCCAATCATTATCTGAATAGAGTTCAAGTTGTGCCCATAACGAGCAATGTTGGTAAACTTTACCCAATTGAAGCATATGTGACGCTTCGTGGTAAAAAGGCCAAGGCGATGGCAGATCAGATTACCACGGTAAGCAAGAAGCGGCTAATCAATTCAGCAGGATCGATTTCTTACACTGAGATGGAAGCTATAGGCAAGGCTATCACCACCCAACTTGACCTTTAAGGATCGATGTTCCAATTCTTGCAGCTTGATCGAATTAGTGAATCAATTAAATATTAGCTTTAGTTGAATAACGCCTTAGAAAACCGTCTTCTTGTTGGTCAAACAGGCCTGACAATAAGGATGATACCTTGACGCCATGTTTAAAAAAACTCTTTTGCATAAGTTCTTCCGCATGGCGCACATACTTTGCAATTAAGTTTTCAGTATCAATACTCGGAAAACCTTCCGGAAAGAGCGATTCACTATAAATTTTTCTTATCTTTTTCAGTTGCGGCTCCATCAGAATATTCGGATACAACAAAGCAAGAGCGAAACCATCAGCTATTTGTTCAAGATTGTATGCATAAAGAGCGTGCCCATTCTTATTGAGCCATTCTTCAATACCATGCCCGCATTCATGCAGGGTTCTTTCAATAAGCATCCTGGGATGTCTAATCGCCGGTGAAATCTCAACTCGCCCTTGCTTGTACCAACCATTGCCTACGGATAGATCGCCGTATGTAATAACCGATACCTGTTCCTCGAGAGCTTTAGCGGGATTGGCAGGAAATTGTTCGAGCAACTCGTTTAACATATCGGCCTGCCATTTTTTTAAATTAATTTTCATCTTAATGCCCCAGCCCGGACAAGCCGGAAATAACAAATCACAAGCATCCCGCCAAAAAGACGGCGGACAAGCAAATTTCAAATAAATTCCAAACTACAAGCACCAAATTCCAAATACTAAAGAACTTAACTATTTTAATTTTTCCAGTATTGATGAAAATATCTTTTTCAATTCGTTTGGCCTTCTTCACGATTATAAGGTTTGGAATTTTGAATTTCGGTCATTGTAATTTGTTTGTTTTTTGGGATTTGTTATTTGGAATTTCCACTAGTTCAATTACTCCATGAATGGATACGAAAAAGTTTTGCCATAAAATGCACAAAATTCATAACTAAGCGCCTAACATAAAGAGATGAATTGTGCGTGTCAAACAAAAAGGGTTGTATGAATTGGAAACTGCTTAGTGCTCCAATTCATTTATGGATGGGCAGCACTTGAATATTTTCGTTTATTTTATTATTCTTTCTTCGTGCCTTGGGGTCTTAGTGGCAATAAATAAGTTTTGCCAGCAAAACACAAACTTTCCCCCTAATCGAGCTTAAGCAGAATGTAGCAAAATTGAAAAACATGAAAATTATTATTAAAAATAATCTTCGTTTAAGCGCAATCCCGTCAAAATTGAGGGAAGAGCTTATGGAAAAACTGAAATTCTTGAACCCCAAATGGCTTGAAAATGAGAGGCTGGGGCGCTGGAATCGGGGCACCCCCAGAGAGCTGCGGTTTTTTGATAAAGTTCGGGACCACGGCTTATGGATACCAAGGGGTTACCTTCGGCAGCTGATACTGCTTTGCAGGCGCGATGATATATTATATCAGATCGATGACCGCAGACACAGTCTGCCGCCTGTAAATTACAGTTTTAACGGCGAGTTAAAATTATTTCAGCAGCAAGCAATGCAGACCATGCTGGCCAAAGAGTTCGGTACTCTGAGTGCGCCCACCGGAAGCGGAAAAACGGTAATGGCCCTGTATATGATCTCAAAGCGCAGGCAGCCCGCCTTGATTGTAGTGCACACCAAAGACCTGGCACATCAATGGGTCCGAAAAACAGAAGAATTTTTAGGGGTCCCGGCAGATGAAGTCGGCTTTATCGGCGGCGGCAGAAAGGTTGTCGGGGAAAAAATTACGGTTGCCCTGGTGCAATCGCTATATAAATGCGCAGAAGAAGCGGCCCAGCAGGTCGGCTTTCTGGTGGTTGACGAATGTCATCGCTGCCCAAGCCGAACCTTTACCGAAGCTGTAAGCGAATTCGACTCACAATACATGCTGGGGCTTTCGGCAACGCCCTGGCGCCGGGATAAACTGACAAAAGTGATTTTCTGGCATCTTGGCGATTTGCATCACAAGATCGACCAACGCCGCCTGGTGGAAAGCGGCGACGTTTTATCCGCTGAAGTGATTGTCAGGGAAACGGACTTTAAACCCTATTACGATCCAATAAACGAATACAGCAAGATGATGTCGGAACTCACCGCCAACGACAAGCGCAACCATCTGATCGCCTCTGATATTGCCCGGGAAACAGGCAGTATTGCGGGCATCTGTCTGGTGCTGTCGGATCGAAAAAAACACTGTGAAACTCTGCAGGCTCTTTTACGATACAAACATAAAGTGTTTGCCGAACTGTTGACAGGCGATCTCAGCGATGTTCAGCGGCAGGACGTTATTGATCGATTGAATCAGGGCGACGTCAAAGTGCTGGTGGCTACGGGCCAGTTGATAGGGGAGGGCTTTGATCATCAGGATTTGTCGTCCCTGTTTCTGGTAACACCTATAAAATTCAGCGGACGGGTAATGCAGTATCTTGGCCGGGTACTGCGGCCGGCACCCGGAAAAAGCAAAGCCAGGGTCTTTGACTATGTTGACGTCAACGTCGATGTCCTCGTGAATGCCGCCAGGTCCAGACAAAAGGTTTTCAGGGACACTAAGTACACGTATTCTTAAATACGGTCACGTATTAATAACTTGGTTTATTCATTTTATCCATAAGTTTAAAGTGCCTAAAGTGAACTAAAGTGCCTAAAGTTAAGGTATTCTATCAATTTTAATTATAATTGCTCGCGCTGCAAGCGCGTTCCTCAACTTTAGCTCACTTTAGGCACTTCAAATTTCAAACTTTTTGACTTCAGCTTGTCGGGACAGTTGTCCTGATAAAAATACGTTATCGAATTTGCGAATTAGAGCACTAAGTAGAAGGAATCTGGCCCATGGGGCAGGCATCTCGTTGATATTCCGAGGATTATTTTTTGAGCATAACGCAGATATTGGGCAAAAAGACTATTTATGGATGGACACTAGTTAGGCGGCACGTGCTTTGTTGAAGGCCCTGGAAAGCGATGCATTCATTACAGCTTCATAACCGGTTAATTGCGCCACTACGACACCATCAGAGTCGAGGAAGGTGAAATCACCCTTCATTTTGCTGCTGGATGCCTCCTTGACCTCCAGAACGGCTATAACTCCATCTGCGGGGAAAACGGTACGATACTGGCGATAACTGGCGCTGTAACTCGGCAGGGAAACAGCCGACTTCTCTTCAAAGCACCAGACGATCGCCATCTGAAAGGCTGAATCGAGAATCAGCGGATCACCGATCCATTTTGTCCGCAACGGTTCTTTCATCCATTTTGCAGGCGAAGGTGCCGCTGATACCCGGGCCACCATTCCGCGGGAAGAGTACCCCATGATTTCCTGGAGTCCACGCAGCGCAGAGCCGTGAAAGAGAATCTTTTCATAGATTTCATCCATGCTCTTGGCATAGGGCTTTGAAGCGATATCCTCGGATATATTGAAAACCGGCGGTGCTTCCAATGTATCTGCTAAAATCGCCGTAGCCCCGGAATGGATTATGTCAATGCCATCTTTCAAGCCGTCCCTGATTTCAACGTTGACCTCATAGATTGAGTCTTTTTTGCGCGGCTTGCCCGACAAAAGACGGATGAGTTTTTTGTTGCCGTTCAGCTTGATCCCCTGGAAAATCCGCATGTCATCGAGGCCGTGCAGCAAAAGGCCCGGATTGTCATGCAGGGCGCCATGGCCTAACCATTCGGTAATGAGCGCGAAGGGAACCACCGGTTTTCCATCCAGGATGTGTGCTTCCAGAATCGGGTATCGATCGAGATCGATTTCACGTTTAAGGGTCAAAGATAGTTTTTCATCTGACGGCTCCACAGGGGATAGCCGGGGAGTCAAACAGGTAGTCTCGTATCTATTATTTGCCCGCGGGGAAATGATGTTGGCACCGATGACGACTTCTGCCGGAGAATTATTATCACCTTGCATTTCATAGAGCATACACATGGCACCGGCATTTAGGGGGATCAACTCGATGCCGCTTTGCGTAAACTTGCGCTTTAAGGCCGCACATACCATGCCGCCGTCCCACGGCCCCCAGTTAATGGAGACGACCTTGCAGTCCGGACGCTTTAGCGACTCCTGCTGGGCGATTTTGTTGAGTATTTCATTGGCCATGGCATAGTCGACCTGACCGTTGTTTCCCATGCGGGCGGCCACGGATGAAAAAAGTACAAGATACCTGAGAGCATCCTGTTTGGTTGCTTCCAGCAGTACATTGAGGCCCAGGACCTTGGGATCGAAGACATTTTCAAACTGCTTTATGGTCTTATCAATAATCAAACGATCTTGCAGGGCGCCGGCGCCGTGAATAATACCTTTTATGGGGCCGTGAGTTGAGCGGACTTCGTCAAGAATCGCGCTGATAGCATCAAAATTGCGGACGTCGGCCGAATAGTAAAGCACAGCCGCGCCGGCTTTTTTGATTTGTTCCAGATTTTGCGTAATTTCGCGATTTGCCATATGCTTTTTGAATGCTTTTTCAATCTGCATGGGCGTTGCCGTGGTTCCGCTGTATTCGTTTTCAAGGATCGCTTTTTTGATCTCGGCCTCTTCTTCAAGGGCAAGCAACCACTCGGGTTCGGGTGAGGGAGAAGGAGAACGTCCCAGCAGAACGAGAGTCGGTTTTACATGCTTTGCCAGGGCAGCGGAGGCTGCAGCGGTTACACCGCGGGCTCCTCCGGTAACCACCACCACGTCGCCCGCATTGAGGTCTATTTCACCCTGGGGGTGTGGTGCTGCTTCAAGCTTTAAAATATTGCGGGAGTCGGAATCCAGGCCAATTTCGACAGATTCTGAAAGGTCGGCATGAATCAGTTCTGATACAACGGCCCGGGCCATTTCTTTATTTGCTTCCCACTGCGGAGCGATGTCAAAGGCGCGACAGCAGACACCGTCCCATTCAATCGAGGCGGTTTTGGCAAGACCGGCGAGTCCGCCCTGCAAAGGATCGGCAAAGCCCCGGCCTTTAAAGCCGAAAGCGCCGTCTAGGCGCGTTATGGTCGCTAAAAAAGCGCCGGCTTTTGCCGCGGAATCGATAAGATCCGGCGCCAGATAATTGGTCAGCAAAAAAGCGTCTTTGAGAAATTTAGGGCCTTGTTGATCCAGTCGGCTCCCATGATTCAAAACATTGTCGGCAACAATGACCAGGCCGGCAGCTTTGCTGACAGCGTTGTGGCCGTTTAGTATTTCCGGCAGACTGTCAACGGGGATAAGGACGGTATCGATATTATTGGATGCAAATTCATCAGCTATCGCTTTGGCAAGACCGGTTTTGTCATCGGTGACAAAAACCTTGCGGCCTGGGGGCAGCGCCAATCGATCGCCGGGATTAAACGGTTTCTCGACAACGGCAACAACCTTTCTTTCGATTCCGGCTGCCAAATTTTTAGGTGAAACGTCCGACAAATCTTTGTTGGTAATGCCGGCCGGTGCGGTTGATTCAACTATATCAGGCTTTGATAATGCGTGGGAATCGGTTGCAGTTTCATTTTCAGCAGCATCAGTTTTATCAGCATCAGCATCCGCGAGGTAGGCGATGATCTGGCCCAGGGTTTTCAGGCTTCCCATGATTTCGGGGGAAACAGGGGGCAGGCCGGGCACTTTTTCTTCCAGGGTGGAGAGTATCTCAACCCGTTTGATGGAGTCGATACCCAGATCCGCCTCAATATCCATGTTCAGGTCGAGCATCTCCGCGGGGTAACCGGTCAATTGGCTGACCACCTCCAGCATGCTGTTCTCCAGCGTCTGATGTTCTATATCAAGGGACGGTTCATCTGCACTGTGGTCATGGGAAAGCGTGTCGTTGTCGCTATCTTGAGTAAGGTAGTCGATGATCTGGCCCAGGGTTTTCAGGCTTCCCATGATTTCGGGGGAAACAGGGGGCAGGCCGGGCACTTTTTCTTCCAGGGTGGAGAGTATCTCAACCCGTTTGATGGAGTCGATACCCAGATCCGCCTCAATATCCATGTTCAGGTCGAGCATCTCCGCGGGGTAACCGGTCAATTGGCTGACCACCTCCAGCATGCTGTTCTCCAGCGTCTGATGTTCTATATCAAGGGACGGTTCATCTGCACTGTGGTCATGGGAAAGCGTGTCGTTGTCGCTATCTTGAGTAAGGTAGTCGATGATCTGGCCCAGGGTTTTCAGGCTTCCCATGATTTCGGGGGAAACAGGGGGCAGGCCGGGCACTTTCTCTTCCAGGGTGGAGAGTATCTCAACTCGTTTGATGGAGTCGATGCCCAGATCAGCCTCAATATCCATGTTCAGATCGAGCATCTCCACGGGATAACCGGTCAATTGGCTGACCACCTCCAGCATGCTGTTCCCCAATTCTTTTTGAGAACTGCCGGACGGCAAGGGTGTTTTTTTGTCAATGGTCAAGTCAGGTTCCCGGATCAAAGTCGAGGCTGTTTCGGATTCCGCTGCAGCCGGTTGCAGCGCCTGGTCGTAGAGCGTTTTGTGGGTAGCTTGAATCTGCGCAATTTGTTCTTCGGGTTCAAATTGGTTCAGGCTGCGGTCGGATTTGAAATTGGAAGGGTCAACTGTTGTTTTTAGTCCAAGTGAAGCTTCCGCCAGACGCTGGGTATTGTCCATCATATTCTGCAGAGTGCGGCCGGCCTCGCTCTGGGTCTGTAAAAACATCTGATGAGTTTCGGCGGTCTGCGCTTGGAGTGCCTGCATCGATTTCAGGCCTTCCTGAACAACCTTTAAAGCATCCAGAATGAACTTTTCTTGTTGCTGCGTATTTTTCATGGTGTTTTTATTTCCACTATCGGTACGCTTTTGGTCGGCCGACGCTGCGGGTCTGCTGGATTGCAGTTCCGGTGGTGTTGGCGGGCGATAATTTACACCTGCAATGGGAATGCTCATGAGCTGTTTTCGCGTTTGCGTGTGAGCCTCCTGCCATTTGCTTAAATCAACCCGATGGCCCAAAGAGGCGATGTGGCTAAGTGTGGCGGCAAGATCGGCCAGTCCAAAGCGTCTGCCCGCGGAATCATCCAGGGCCAGGGCTTCAAAGTCGCGATCTTTTAAAATTGCTTTGACAAGTCCGGTCAAAACCGATTTAGGACCAACCTCAATATATGTTCTAACGCCGGATGCATATAAATTCTCGATTTCACTTAAAAAATCGACGGGGCACAGTAGATGTTCACCCAGTAGTTTTTTGACTTCTTCAGGATCATGCGAATAGGGGGTGCCGGTTGTGTTGGAAAAAACCGGTACGTCTGAAGGCTTGATGTCGATTGTCTTTAAGGTTTGATGGAAAGGTTTCTGGGCATCTTTAACCAGAGGGCTGTGAAAAGCAGCCGATACCGGTAAAAGAATTGATTTGAATCCTTGCTGTTTGCAAATTTTTTCAGCCCTGGAAATCTCTTCGATTGATCCTGACAAAACCCCTTGTTGGGGACTGTTTCTGTTGGCCAGAACCACATCTAAATCTGACTTATTGATCATATCAGCCAGTTCGTTCAAAGGAGCTTTGACCGCCAGCATGGCGCCGTTAGTTTGACCGGCTGTGGCCATCAAGCGGCCCCGGGTGATGGCAAGGTGCAAAAACGTATCCAGATCGATCCAGCCGGCTGCACAAAGAGCCGAGAATTCACCAAAGCTGTGCCCGCAGGTTGCGTCCGGTTGAACGCCGAATCCTTGCAGAACCTGCTGCATGGCAATGCTCACGGCCCCGATAGCTGGTTGAGCGATATCCGTTGCCCTCAATCTTTCCTGCTGTTTTTTGTTTTCCCGGGGGGTCAGGGCAGGGGGCGGGTAAATAAAATCAGTGACATAAGATGAGCTTTCGAATTTTTTGTTAACATTTTCCAGAATTTTGAAAGCCTCCGGAAAATTGCAGACAAGATCACGACCCATACCGACATACTGGCTGCCCTGGCCCGGAAAAACAAAAGCAAGCTTGCCGGATTTATCTGAGCACCCATAGTAGATGTTCTTTTCATGCCACGAGCTTGTTGTGCCGTTTAACTCCAGTGCATGCGTAACACGGTCAAACAACCGCGCAAGATCCATGGAGCGCTCCAGGACTACCAAAAGACGGCAAGGATCTGTTGGGGAAAAATCGCTTCTTGTTTGAGCGGCTTTAATCGAAATTTCTTGAAAGGAGGCTGCGCTTGTGATGACAGCTTTCAAGCTGTTCAAATGTTCGACAAGCCCCTGTGCATCGGGAGCTGACAGCGCCGCGATTTCAACGGCTCCATCCCAGGAAACTACTTCTTTGTCCGGGCGATATTCTTCGAGCACTAAATGGAAATTGCTGCCTCCGAAGCCAAAAGCGCTGACACCTGATCTGCGCGGGTGATCCTTTGAAGAGAACCAGGGTCTGGTCTCCGTGTTCAGGTACAAGGGGCTTTCATGGATCTTTAAGTTAGGATCAGGCTGGTCGATTTTCAAGGTCGGCGGCAGGACTTTGTGATGCAGGGCCAGCACGATCTTCATCAAACCGGCAGCGCCGGCCGCGGCCTTGGTGTGGCCGATCATAGATTTTACCGAGCCGAGGGCGCAGCTGTTTTTATTTTTGTCCGCGTTTTCCAACAGCCGGTTTAAGGCCTGAAATTCCACTGCGTCTCCAACTCTTGTGCCGGTGCCGTGGGCTTCAAACAGCCCGACGGTAGCAGGGTCTATGCCGGCGTCCTTGTATGCCGTTTGCAGTGCTTTAAGCTGTCCTTTGGCCCTGGGTGCATAGATACTCTGTGATTTTCCATCGCTGGAAGATCCCATGCCTTTGATAACCGCATAAATTTTGTTGCCGTCGCGTCGGGCATCTTCCAGCCGTTTGAGAACAAATAATCCCACCCCTTCGCCCAGCACCGTGCCGTCGGCGTCTTTCGAAAACGGTCTGATATCTCCCGTGGGTGAAAGAACACCGGTCTTGGAAAAACACATATGCATGAAGATATCGTTCAGCATATCGACACCACCGGTGATAACCATGTCGCTGCGTCCGGACAACAGTTCTAAAACCGCCAGATGGACAGCGCTCAAAGAGCTTGCACAGGCAGCGTCAACCGCACAGTTGGTGCCCCCGAAATCAAGCCGATTACAAATCCTGCCGGCGATAACGTTTCCCAAAAGTCCCGGAAACGAGTTTTCCTGCCATGACACATAGGAATCGGATATTTTATTGATTACTTCTGCGGTTTTTTCAGAATCAATTCCCGAACTTTCCAGGGCTTTGCGCCAGATGGGATGTCCGAGTCGAGCGCCCAGGGGGATTACAAGTTCCTGGGTTCCGGTTACGCCTAAAATTACGCTGGTTCTCTCGCGATCAAATGCTTCGCTTTCTCCGTAACCGGCATCTTCAAGGGCTTTTTGGGCGGCGACCATACCAAGGAGTTGGGCGGTATCAGTGGCTTCAAGTAAATTAGGTGGAATTCCGAATTCAGTCGGATCGAATGAAACCGGTGAGATAAATCCGCCGCGTTTGCAGTAAACGTGATCCGGTTTTTTGGGGTCATTATCATAATAATCATGGGGTGACCAGTGGGAGGAGGGCACATCGGTTATGGCATCCTCACCATGGAAGAGCAGGCGCCAGTAGCCTTGCAGGTCGGAAGATTTTGGGAAAATGCAGCCCATGCCAACGATGGCAATCGACGTTTTGGGCCTGTTTTTATTATTTGTTGCCTTCATATTTTTAGTTCAATATTTGATGGCGTCGTAAATTAACAAGCTGGTATATAGGCATATATTTAAAACAAAACACTAAATACTAAATACCAAACACCTGATGAATTCGACTTTTTACGAATTCATCAGTTATTTCATGAATTGGAAAAGTGAATTTCAAGTTTTAGATCTGCAAACTATAATTCAAAAAAATGGTATTTGCAAGTACTTGACAAAAAAATATGGTTGTTATATTGGTATGACAACATTACAAATATCCGTTGTGTGTTTATATGAGAACTATGCAGTCTAAAATGTTTGAAATCACACGATTTAAAATAATAATTACCCATGAAGCGGTTTTACCGAAAAGCTCCCTGACTGCTGAAATGTATATGTTCTATTTTTGATAATTATCATTCAAAGGTCAGTTGTTATGTTGATATAACAAGCAGCCATATAGGATTAAAATATGATTAAATATTTTACTAACAGGGAAATATCCGAGAAATTGGAAATCAATCTTGCCAGGTGGAAACGCTGGTCGCGGGAATTCATTCCGCCTGATCCTTTAGGAGGCATGCAAACCGGATATGCCCGACAATACCACCCTGATGAGGCCTTTAACGTACACCTTGGCGGTCATTTAGTGTCGGATTTGAAGTTTGCGATACCGGAGGCAAAACAAATTCTTGCGGATTTACAGGGGTGGCTTGCGGATAAAGGTTTTTATTTTAATGTTAAAGGCGGCGCAGTATCCCAAAATAGTATTGAGGCTCTGATAAAAGAATACATTGTATTTATCAGCAAAGAAAGGTTGCCGGATAACACTTATAAAATTTCATATACCGTCAGAGGAATTATTTCCAACAAACCGGTTCGATACCAAAACTTTGAGATCATGGAAGAGCTCTACACGGAAACCGTAATCGGCCTGCAGCCCGACAAATCGGAGGTGTATGATACGAATGCCGTTAAAACCTTGCATATCTCCGGGGTCTTAAACAATTTCGTAACACGAATGAATCTGGACCGGACTTGCTATCCGGCCCTTAACCCGCAAATTCCATGAATCATTTCTTCCCTTCTGTTTTTTAGATTAATCTTCAACAACATTTTCAGGCAGTCGTTCGATTCTTAACCAGGCTTTCACCTTTTTTGCGATTCGCTTTAAAAGCCACTCCTGTCCTTCGGGTCCGGCTTTGTCTGCAATCTGATCGGCAAGGGTCACATCACCGGCCTGGTATCGCATATAAATACCATTGATGTGCATCTCCAAATCCGTTGATAAAAATTTGGAATAGGCCAAAGCAATCTGCCAATGGGCATAGGTGCCGTCTTTTTGACGATTTTCCACCAGGGCCTGTGACTTTCCCATCTTGGCCTCAAGCCGCATGATATAGTTGATTGTTTGCGGAAGGCCCAACCACTGCGGGGCTGATTTGTTTTTGGGGCGGCCCACGGCCTTCCAAAAATCGGTCAGGCACAGCATTTCATCATATATCTGAATCTTCTGGCCCTGATAGCTAAGCTGTATCTGTTTGTTCACCATAACCTCTCCTCTGAAATAAAACACATGTCATTATAATTACAATCAGCGAACCAAGATCAAAATGTTCTTTCGTGATTCACACCTTTTCTTTAAATAATTATATCTTTGAGATTTAGTTGTTTGGGTAAGAAATAATTAAAAAGAAGATACATGAAACTATTCTACCCTTACCTCAGCTGAGTAAGCAACACCTGTGACAACTGTACACTCTTCCGAATAAAGAAAGTACCACCTTATATACGTTTCGATTGCGACGTCCGCTAAAAAAGCGGTTGAGTCGTATCGATTTTTGGCAGCACGCAGTGCTTTTGCCGTTGATGGTGGGTCTGATTGTGGAAATATATATAAAGTATTGGTTTGACAGCTTTCGCCGCTAACAGGCCCTAACAGTTTAAAGTTTGCGTATTTTGCTTCATCTATATATGTTTTTTCGACGAAAGATCCATGCCTTCCCGAGGTACATGCAAAGAGTGCAGCTGAAAACAGAAACACCAGGCAGATTCTTATTATTTGCTTCATGTGTCCACCATTTTAAAATTTATAAAACTATACCAAACAATCCTTCTATTTGAGATACGATAATGACGTATCTCAAAAATAATTACGAATTCAACAGTTCTATTATTTGGGGAAGCTCCAGTGGGGAAAAATTTCCGGTACCCGCCGGCAAGACAATCTCCTGACTGCGAAGCCAGCTTACACGCGTTACCACGGCAGCGCCGTACAAAATATTCATGGCCACGGTAACGGTCTTGCGGTTTTCAGGTTTTTCCAGGAATGATCCTTTAACCCACTGGTTAAAAGCTCCCATGGCCGGGCCGCACCATATCTGATAGTCGATTTTGCGTAAAGGATCACCCGCGTTGGCCCAGTTCGAAGATTGGCCCAGATAGGAGCGAAAAACAAGGGCCATTTTGTGTTTGGGATTTTTTTCAGCCCGTTGGATCTGCTTGGGATCATGTTGGGCAAAATAGTTCATGGTTTGCTGCCATTCTTGCTGGAAAGTACCTTTGAAGATGTCCCGTTCCAAAAGCGTTCTTTGTTCTTCAGGAATATCATCGTAACTGTCGTAGCTGCAGTACAGATCATACAGTTTGGCGGCCCGCAGCGGAAACATGGTGCCGCGTTTTAATACCTGCACTTTGACTCCCATTTCAAACATGTCGGCGGCCGGGGCCATGGTTACGTCGGCCTGACTGGCTTCTGCCAGCATATGACGGACCGTCTCGGATGTGCCGGCTTCTATGCACGCCTGATTGACGGAGCCGGTGAGAACATAGGCGGCACCCATTGCAAATGCTGCGGCGGCTGAAGCAGGTGTAGCGATTCCTCCGCCAAGTCCCACGCAAGGGGTTCTATGGTAGTCATATTTTTCAGCCAGTTCATCGCGCAACGAAAGCATTGTCGACAACAATGCAATTGCCGGTCTGTTATCGGTATGGCCGCCGGAGTCGGCTTCGGCGGTCATATCTTCAGCAACCGGTATTGATTCTGCCAGCCGGGCTTCTTGGGTGGTTATCATTTGCCTGTCGACAAGTTGTGTCAGCAGTTTTTGCGGTGGAGGTGATAAGTACTTGCGGGCAACTTCAACCCGAGAAACTTTAGCAATCACCTTGTTGGGGCAAGTGATATGGCCATGGCGGTCAACATGGATTCCCTTTACCCGGAAATAAACCAGAGGAAGGGTTAAATCGAGATACGCCGATGTACTGACAAGCCTGATTCCTCTTCGTAAGTAAAGGTCAACCGTTGCTGATTCAAGCTCAGGATCATGGGGACTGTGAATCAGGTTGAACCCGAAGGGGATATCTTTTAGGCTTTGCTGCAGCCGGTCGATAGCGGTTTCGATTTTATCAAGAGCAAGGCCGGCGGCGCCGAAAAACCCGATCATGCCCGCGAGTCCAGCGGCTTCAACCATTTCAACGGATGTGATGCCGTTGGCCATGGCGCCGACAACATAGGCATAGCGCAGGTTATAGGCCTGCTTGAAACTTGGATCCCCCAGGTTTTGCGGATGAAGGGCAGGAACATAGGCCCCCAGCGGATAACTCTGCGGTCCGGAGAAATCGCCATCCCCGATAGCAACGTTGCCCCCCTGTCCAACTGCAAGTTGACCTTCAATATCAAGCAGGATTATCGGATGTGTAGTCCTGAGAATCGCACTGTGAATGGCATGGTCTCCCATTGCCGGCTCTGTATTGCCCTGGATCCACCAGCCCGTATTTGTTTTGTTTTTTGATGAATGCACGTGGTCCCTTAAAAAGTTGATGTTAATAATTTAGCCACAAAGGCACTAAGAATATACTTTTAGCGAATTTTTAATGGATAATCAAGGTTGGTCCGGATTTTTCTTTTTAGCGGGAATGATGGGCTGGATTATGTCAACCGGGAGTTGCAGAGTTCTTTTCATAATTTCCACCAGCCTGTCTCCTGCTGCCCTGGGTGCCAGTGGAGTAACTTTAGGATTTCCCATAGGACCTTCTATTTTAAAAGGAATGGAGATAAAAGTATCTCCCAGGATGTTTCTTACCAGAGGGATTTTTTTCACAACGTACCAGAGAGATATCTTTTTGAGTTTGGTCATTGAAATTTTTTAAACTACAATTTATTATTACTCTTTTCAGGCCTACTTAACAACTTGCCGACCAGCATGGCAACCAGAATCGTCAAGTAAAGCTGGCCGGCAATAGCAATAACGATGGTGAGAGATTTGGCAAAAGCGGAAACCGGTGTGATATCGCCATAACCTAAAGTGGTCAGGGTGACAAAGCTGAAGTACAGATAGTCGTGAAATCCCGCAGCACCACTGCCTGCAAAATTAATCGCCGGGGTATCCATGTGCAAAAAGAATTTTTGCACTATTTCGGTCATAGCCAGCAGCACCGCGCCTAATATTCCGATAAGCAGATAACCGTTAATTGAATTGATGATGATGGTTATTGTGACCTGTTTACTCCTGGCGATATGCCTGATCATGAACACCGTAATAAACAGGTTGAAGCAGAAAAAAGATAGGAAAGAGATAAATCCCAACAGATCATTGGTGAAAAAATAATTAAGCCAGGATAAACATATGGTAACTGCTCCGGAGGCGATCAGGATTCTGCGGGTTTTTTCAGCAAAATCGAGTGAAAAAATACCGGAAAGAATTATAGCCGTGAAGATAATGTCTCTAAGAAGTAATCGATGAGTCGCTAAGGCTGGAAAAAAAAAGATCGTTACTATTAAACAAGTTAAGAGAATTACATTATTTCGGGTTAACTTTTTTTGTTCCATAGTACTTAGCTTAGACAGCCCCGCACCGACAGCGGCATCTTCGAAAAGCGGATAGGCCGGAAAAGTGGCGCATATTAAAGTGAGGGGGCTATTTTTTTGGTGCCTCTGGTTGATTTTGCACCTGTTCCATTTCCTCTTTGGAAAGCCATCCTCCGCCCAGCGCTTTGTAAAGTTTTACATAGGCATTGTAGAATTGCTGTTTCAATTCGGAAAGTTCCAGACCGACGGAAAAGAGTGTGCGTTCGGTTTCCAGAACTTCAAGATAGCTGGTCACCCCTTTGTCGTAGCGCAATTTTGACAGAAACGCGGCATTTTTAGCCGCCGTGTATTTTCGCTCTACCGAAGAAATCTGTCTTTTGTAGGTTTGAATTTCATTCAAGGCGTCCGCAACTTCTCGAAAAGCATTGAGTACCCTGTTTTCGTAAAAATACAATGTCTGCCGGGTTCTTTCTTTCTCAATTTCCACGCGCTCAATATTTTTATTGAAATTAAACAGCGGCCCGAACAAGCTGCCGCCGACCGACCAGACGCCTCCATCCGTGGTGACGGATGACAATTCGCTGCTGGCCGCCCCGAAAAGGCCTGTCAGGGTGATGGACGGGAACCGCAAGGCCTCGGCAACGCCGATCTTCGCGGTTTGCGCTTCCAATAAATACATCGCTTCGGCGACATCCGGCCTGCGTTCCAGAATGCTCGAGGGCAAGCCGGCGGGTATATCCGGAAGAAAGGTCTGGTCGTTCAGATCATACCCTGTTTCTATTTCTCCGGGGAATTTTCCCAGCAAAATACTCAGCGCGTTCTCGGTGTTGGCGATGAGCCGCTCGTACAACGGAATGGCCGCAACGGCAATTTCCTTCTGAATCTGCGCCTGGTTCAGGTCGAGTTCAGGGATAATGCCCTTGTCAAAGCGTTTTTGTATGATGTCCAGGCTTTTTTGCCGCGAATCAAGGGTGCTTTTGGATATGAACAGCCGTAGCCGGTAATCCAGAAGTAAATAGTATGTACCGGCAACCTCTGAAATCAAACCGATCTGAACGGTTCTCAAGGAATACTCGGAAGCCATCAATTGTGCCCTGGCGAATTCGGTGGATCTGCGGTATTTACCCCAGAAATCGATCTCCCAGCTCAATACCGGCGCAATATAGGCAGATTTATCCGTTGTTGACGACCGTGATACACCAGTAAAAGTTCCTACCCTTGCGCCCCCTTCGATATCCAGCCGGGGGTATTGATCCGCGCGGGTGAATCCGAGTGACGCGCGGGCTTCCTCGATACGGCTGGCAGCAATCATTGCGTCTTTATTGTCGGTCAACGCGGTGATAATCAATGAATTCAAAACCGGATCGTTGAACAGCTCCCACCATTTCAGGTTAGCAGCGGCCTCGGGTTCGGATTCGGCAAACCTGAAATTATACGGTGTTTCGACATCAGGCTTTTGAAAATTAGGGCCCATCATACAGCCAGTAAGAGGTACGATAATGACCAAGGCAACGATTTTAACCAGTTTTTTCATTTTGTTATCAATAAAGTATGATAAATTCGTTACAAATCGAATTTATCAAGTGTTTGGTATTTTGTGTTTTGTTTAAAAAATGAAACTATCAATTATGATGAACTCGTAAAAATTAAAAAAACAACTTTTTACGAACGTTTTTGCTCGTATTTTGCAACCTTGCCGATAAAAACAAACAGCATCGGGTAAAAGAAAACGCCTAACACCGTTGCCAGCGTCATGCCTCCTAATAATGCCATGCCCATGACGATTCTGGCCTCAGCTCCGGCTCCGGATGCGATTACCAGCGGCATGACGCCCAAAATAAAAGAAAAAGCCGTCATCAATATCGGTCTGAAACGCAGTCTGGCGGCTTTAACAGCCGCATCAAACAGGGAGAGACCTTTGTCAAATTCCAGTTTGGCAAACTCAACGATCAAAATGGCATTTTTGGCAGCCATGGCGATAAGCATCACCAGTGCAATCTGAGCAAAAACGTTGAGTTCATAACTTTGACTAAGCAGCCTGGCAAGGAACAAGGCTAAAAAAGCCCCAAAGATGGCAAATGGTGTGCCCAGCAAAATACTGAAGGGCAGCGACCAGCTTTCATACTGGGCGGCGAGGATCAGAAATACAAACAATAATGAAAACGCGAAAACAACCGAGCCCGTTCCGGAAGCGTTCTTTTCCTGGTACGACATATTGCTCCACTCAAATCCCATGTCTGCCGGAAGAACTTTTGCGGCGACTTCTTCAAGGGCATCCAGAGCCTGGACCGACGTGTATCCGGCAGCCGATCCACCGGAAAGCTCGATAGCTCTGTATAAATTAAACCGATTTGTATAATCCGGCCCCACGATTTCTTTAATGCTCGCAAAGGCTGATAAAGGAACGCTGTTGCCCAGGTTATTTTTAATATAAAACAGATTAATCTGATCTTCGTTCAACCTGTATTCGGGTTCGGCTTGAATATAGGCCTTGTACAACCTTCCAAACCTGTTGAAATCGTTTACATAGGAACCACCCAAAAAGGCACCCACTGTCGTATAAATGCTATTCAGGGATATGCCGGCTTTAAGAACTTTATCTCTGTTTATTTCCATGTACCTTTGAGGTACGCTGGCCCTGAAGGTTGTAAATACAGTACCGATTTCAGGTCGTTGAATGGCGGCCTGAATAAAGTTGACGGTATGTTTTGCCAGGTAATCCGGTGTATTGCCGCCCTTATCCTGAACCATTAAAGTGAATCCCGAACCGCTCCCCAACCCGGGGATGGCAGGCGGTCCAAAGGCAAAAACCTGGGCCTCGTTAACGGCAAAATGGAAATTAACATTCAAGCGCGCCGCAATTTCTTTGGCCGTTTTATCCCTTTTGCTCCAATCCTTGAGCGAAACAAATATAAAGCCGGAATTCGACGACATGCTGCCCGAAAGCAAACTAAATCCCGTTGCCGTGGTAACAAATTCCACCTCATCGTATTTTGCGATTATTTTTTCTACTTTCTTGGCAACGACGTCGGATCGCTGCAGGGAGGCGGCATCAGGCAATTGTATATTTACAAAAAGATATCCCATGTCTTCTTCGGGCATAAAACCACCCGGAACCATTTTGCCGAGAAAACCCATGGCAACGGTCACGATAACGATAAAGATTATTCCTCGTGTTATTTTGCGGGCCACGACAGTGGTAAAATTCATATACGAATCCGTGGCCCTGTCAAAGGCTTTGTTGAACCAGCCAAAGAAAAGTCCCAGCGGGCCGCGGTAGGGTTTTTGCTTCCTGAGCAGCAGCGAACACAGGGCGGGACTCAGGGTTAAGGCGTTAATGGATGAGAACACCACCGAAACGGCCACGGTGATGGCAAACTGTTGATACAGCCTTCCCGTTATGCCTCCCATGACGGCCACCGGAATAAACACCGCCACCAGAACCAGGGTGGTGGCAATAACGGGTGCGGTGACTTCGTTCATCGCCTTTACGGTGGCTTCTTTTGAGTCCATCCCTTTTTCAATATTAACCTGGACCGCTTCGACGACCACAATGGCATCGTCAACGACAATGCCGATGGCCAGAACCAAACCCAAAAGAGACAGCACGTTGATGGTGAAACCGATCAAGGGGAAAGCAATAAACGCTCCGACCAGAGAAACGGGTATGGCGATGGTGGGGATTAAAGCCGCTCTCCAGTCCTGGATAAAAATAAAGACAACTAAAATAACCAGAGCCAGGGCGATATAGAGGGTTACGATAATTTCATCGATGCCTGCCGTAATGGCCAGCGTGCTGTCCAGGGAAATGTCGTATCTGATACTCTCCGGGAAGGATGCGGCCAGTTCCTCCATTGTTTTCCTGATATTTTCAGCCAGCTCGACGGCATTGGAACCGGGTGCTTGATAAAGGGCTATGATGGCGCATTCTTTATTGTTTAGCCTGGTAAAAGCATTATATGTTTCGACACCCAGTTCAACCCGGGCGATATGTTTGACCTTTACCTGAGATCCGCCCTCGGTGGTTCTGATAACGATTTCACCGAATTCTTTTTCAGATTGCAGGCGCTCGGGCAATCTGACCGTGTAGGTAAACTCCGTTCCCGGGGGGGCGGGCTCTGCTCCGAATTTACCTCCCGGTACAATAACGCTCTGCTGTCGAATGGCTTCGATTATCTCAGGTACCGTTATGCCCAGATGGGCCAGACGATCGGGTTTTATCCAGATACGCATGGAATAATCGCTGGCGCCGATAACATTAACGCGTCCGATACCTTTTGTTCGGGCCAGAATATCTTTGATGTTTATCAGGGCGTAGTTGCCCAGAAACTGTTGATCGTATCTGCCGTCCTCTGAGGTCAGGGTGATCAGCATAAGAATGTTGGGAAGAGACTTTTCGGTAGTAACCCCTAATCTTTTAACTTCTTCCGGCAGTTTGGCTGTGGCGGCGGCAACTCTGTTTTGAGTAAAAACGGTGTTCATATCCGGGTCGGTGCCGATCTCAAATGAAGTCTGGATGACCATTGTACCGTCATTTGCGTTGGTCGATTTCATGTAGATCATATTATCGACACCGTTGATCTGCTGCTCTAAAGGCGTTGCGACCGACTGCTCCACACTGACGGCATTGGCTCCGGTATAGTTGGCACGTACTTCCACCATGGGGGGAGTAATGTTAGGATACTGTTCAATTGGCAGGCCTGCTAAAGATACGATCCCGACAATAACCATGATAATGGCGATGACCATGGCCACAATCGGTCGTCTTACAAAAAAATTGTCCATATCCGCTTAGATGCTTTCTTGGTCTGTTAATTTAATTTCTTGAACCGTGGGGTTTACAATTGCGCCTTCTTTTACTTTTTGCAATCCTTCATAGACGACGTTCTCCCCGGATTTCAAACCTGCGGTGATCAGCCAGAATTGTTTGGTCTTAGGACCCACTTCAACTTTTCTTTGCTGCACTTTATTGCTGTCGTCAACAACATAGACACTGTATAATCCTTGCAGTTCAATAACACATCTCTGGGGAATAAGAATACCGTCTTTAACGACTTTTACTCTGGCCCTTATTTTGGCATACTGCCCGGGACGCAGTAATTCCTGTGTATTGGGAAAGGATGCCTGAATCAGCATGGCACCGGTTGTCGGGTCCACACTTCTGTCGGCAAAGTCGAATTTGCCCGTGTGTTCATACATGCTGCCGTCTGTCAAAATCAGTTCCAGTTGCACTTCCTCGTCTTTATGGTCTGTAGGGTCTTTTTGAGAAACGTGGCGGCGGGCAAGCTGCAAATATTGGGTCTCGGTAATAAAAAACTGCACCAAAACGGTGTCTATACGGGAAACCGTATTCAAAATAACCGGATTGGGGCTGCGGCCCACAAAATCCCCTACTTTGGCTTTTGTTTTTCCGATAATTCCGGATATGGGTGAATAAATCTTGGTATAACCGAGTTGAATTTTGCCGGCCCTCAGATTCGCCTCAGCAGCTTTCACCGATTCGATAGAAGCATCATATTGGGCTACGGCAGAATCCAAATCGCTTTCGCTGACCGCTTTCTGCTCCGCAAGCGGCCTGATCCTGTTTAAATCGCTTTCCGCTTTCGCCCGCCTTGTTTTTGCTTCCGCAACCCTGCTCATCTTGGCGGCAACATCAGCCTCGAACGGCTGGCTTTCCAGCGTGTAGAGCAGCACACCTTTCCGGACCCTCAAACCCTCATCAAAATGGATGCCTTCCAGAAAACCTTCCACCCTGGCACGTATGGTAATATCTTTAAAACCGTAAATCTGACCGACAAATTCTTGAAAAATTGGAACTTCTTGTGCTTTGGTCTGATATACGGTCACATTGGGCGGGGGAAGTTGAGCCTGCTCCTCTTTTTGACTGCATGCGAAAAACAACAATGGTAAAAAACACAGAAAAGTCAGTTTTATCGTTCTCATTTTATTTTCTTTATATTGATGAAAGGTTAATAGATATGAAAGATGCATTCTTTAATATATAATTGAGTCACTATTATACAATTTTTGTTCATAAGTAAAGGCCACCCGTTATGTGGTCGTTGACTCGCATTCGCCGCAATGCCGAAAACCTGTATACACAAGGCGAAGATCCCATTATCGTTGCTGCGGAGAGCGGGGCGACTGCCCGGTTTCTGCGGGCAGCAGAGCCGGTTGTTGAATAATAAGTCCTTTAATTTCTTGAAGTTCTTCTTTGAGATCATCGATGTAAACACGATGTTTATACGCCATCATGATTAACTTTATAGAAACTACAAGTACGCCTGCTTCCAGTAACATGTCGTGTGTAAGCCCTTTAACAAACAAAGCAATAAAAAACAGAAGAAATGTTATGAATATTATTATTAATGAATTTAGATCGATATGCTTACTCATGTTGTTACCTCTTTGGTGGAAGCAGTTTGCTTTTTTGTAAATCTTTAATCACTACTTTAATCACATCATCAATGATTTGATTGACTGAGTCCGGCCTCAATGTTGCTGATTCACCGGACCATATGAGTTTTTCCGTTTTAACATCGTACAGATTCGTTGCCAGGCGGACGGTTATACGCGTGCTGGAATAGCCTGGTTGATAGCTATTGCCATAGGCCCAAAGATAGTGGCCGTAATAGCTTCGGTTAATTGAAGGGTGACGAGTGATGATTTCTTTTTCATCCACGGCAATCATATGCGTGATGATTACCGCGTCATTTTCCAATTCATTAACGGCTTTTAATATCGCATCTTTTTCCAATTGCTGTTTTTCAGAAATAGGAATGACATCCGCACTCGAGACGGCTTCAATTCCCGCTGTCTTTAACTGGGCAACAAACTTGTCTTCAAAAGAATGTCGCAGCTCCTTTTCATACGTTATCGCAATTACCAGAATGTCGGATACAGGTTTTCCCAGACTGTCGTGTGTCACGCTTTATGAGACTATCATGCCACGTTTCATGAGATTTTTTGA
>JACKQG010002509.1_pt1 | contig 23867 bp, 29 predicted proteins | sample 8237621 | NCBI WGS metagenome assembly JACKQG01 (sample SAMN15677084, study PRJNA649215) | marine metagenome | biome: marine; feature: Black Sea; material: saline water; isolation source: suspended particulate matter (SPM) from the Black Sea western gyre | collected 2013-06-09/2013-06-10 | depth... | reverse complement strand
CACCAATTTCTTCCATGTGTTTTTTTGCAGCATCAAACATCATTGTTCTACAATCAACACACGGATTAAATCCAGCACCGATTCCGTGTTTTGGATGTTTTAGCATCTCGATATATTCATCACCGAGATAAACTGTTTTTAAATTCACATTAAGATCATCTGCTCTTTCTCTTATTTCAAAACCACATCCTCGTCCACAATCAAAATCACAAAAAGGAGTTTTTATTGCAACAGCTGAAACATCAAAACCTTGTTCTTGCATCATTCTTACTGCAAGTTGACTATCTAATCCTCCAGATAGTAATGCAACTACTTTCTTTTTTTCTTTCTCTTCAGCCATTGCGATCTGGTCCAATTTTCCATATACAAACTTTACATCATACATAAATTGAGAATTGAAAATATTTCAGTATGAAGGAACGTAGAAAGAATCTTCTCAAATATGCTCAAAAAATAGACTGTGATACTTTGGTAACATTTGAGCCTGAAAATCTATTTTACATGACTGGATTTTGGGGTGAAGCAATTGGCTTACTTGAAAAAAATGGAAAAACTACCATCATTGCTCCAGAACTTGAGGTTGGAAGAGCAAAAGAAGAATCTACAGATTGTGATGTGATTACTGCAGAGCGAGGAGAAGGTCTGATTGCCTCTGTTATTAAAAAAATAAAGAAAAATCAAGTGTGTACTGATTGTCAAAATTATTCAGTAATGATGTCTTTGAAAAAATCAATTCCAAAAATAAAATCATCAACTGAACCGTTTTACAATGCTCGTATAATTAAAGATGAAAAAGAAATACAGATTCTCAAAAAAGCCTCAAAAATTATCGATGAAATGTTCCAAATTTGTTCAAAAAAGATGAAAGTGGGTCAAAAAGAATCAGAATTACAAACAATTCTCATGACATATGCAATGGAACAAGAAATGTTTGACACTGGATACAAATCTACACTTAATCCATTAATTATTGCGGGAGGTCCAAATGGTGCTCTTCCACATGCACAAGTTACAAATAGAAAATTCAAAAAGGGCGATCTTGTAGTAACTGATCTCACATTAAGATACAAAGGATATGTTTCTGATGCAACAAGGACATTTGCATTAGGAAAAATTTCATCACAAGCTAACGAAGCTTATGAAATTGTTAAAGAATCTCAAAAACTTGGTTTAAAATCTGTGAAACCAAATGTAGATTGTAAAGATGTAGATGCTGCATGCAGAAAATACATTGAAGAAAAAAATTATGGCAAGTACTTTATTCATTCAACAGGTCATGGCATTGGATTAGAAGTACATGAATTACCAACTGTGTCTTATAGAAGTAATACAAAATTAAAAGAAAATATGGCAATTACTGTAGAACCTGGAATTTATATTGAAAATAAATTTGGAATTAGAATTGAAGATTCATTGATTGTAAAAGAACGACCAATTATAATGCACAAATTTACTAAAGATTTAGTCACAATTTGAGCCTAGTCGTAATAATTAACTAAATCAATAATGTGCTTTGCTTCTGAATTATTTGATGTAATTTCTTCCGAGATTACATTTATTTTCCAATCGTAATTCATTTCCCCTTTATGTGATTTAAAATTAAAAATTACTTGATATTCTTCAGAATTTACATTTGTTACAATTAAATCTACTATAGTTTCCTTATGGTCAAAAATTTTCTCATCAGGATATTCTTCATCTATTTTGTTCTCTAATGCCTGTAAAACAGTTAGTCCATCATTATTTGGACCATTATACTTCATCAAAATATCTACAGCTTGTTGGTTTTCACCTGAAAGTTCTGGCAAACTTTTCTCTAGAGTTCCTTTTGTCATTTCCGGAATTACAAAGACCACTAACATTGCGATCAAAGCAAGGTAAATTGGAGCTCTCTTTCTAAGAAATGACTTGAAATCATTCCTTTTTGGTTTATCTTCTTCTTTCTTTTTCTTATCTTTGGCCATTTTCCTTAATTTTTAGTATTTTGCTGTTAAAATTAAAACTTCCCACGGAAATTGTATTATTCCACTTCTTTTAGTGTGTGGTTTTGTATTTTCTCTAATCATTTCTTTGAGTTCTTTTTTTTGTGATTTTTCAAGCGAATCTAATTTTTCTTTAATTGGTTTTGCAACATATTTGAGATAATTTCTCCAGTAATCATCAAAACTGCCTGGACTATACTTGAAAGTATAATCTTTCACTATCACATTTGAAAATCCTGCTTTTTTTACCTCATCTCTAAATAATTTTTTTGTACCAAATCTATCCAGGTCTGGAGTTCCTGGTGGAATATACTCTGGAATAAAATGAGTTACAGCATCTAAAATATTTCCAAAATATGGTACTTTATCTTTATGACCATGTACAGACATGCCTAATTTACCTGCTTTTTTGAGACTTTTTCTCATATTTTTTAAAGCTTTTGAGGCATTTGGAAAAAAAAACAATGCATATTGACATGTAATGATATCAAATTTTTCTTTGAATGATAAATTCTCAGCATCAGCATTTACAAAAAGCAAATTAGATGTTTTATCATTCCATTTTTTTGCAATTTTTATTGCAGTAAGAGAAGTATCTGCACCAATCACATATCCTGTTTTACCAACTTTTTGTATCAATTTTTTAGTTACAACCCCTGTTCCACATGCAACATCCAGCACTTTGTTTCCTTTTTTGATATCTACTAAATCTACTAACTTTTTTGTACTTGCAAATGGTCCTTTATCTTCAGAGGCCCATCTTTTATGATATCTTGGTGCAACTTCATTCCAAATTGTCATGTTTCGTTTTTTATATTCAAATTGTTTCAATTTCCTTTAAACTCCTCCAAATCTGATTTTAATGTTCTTCCTGTTTCATGATAGTATCTATGTTCTATCTCTTTGAGTTTTTCAGATAATCTAAAATTGTCTGCATTTTTCTTTTTTTGTTTCATGATAGTATCTTTGTACTGTGAGATTAATTTTTTGATATCAGAGTTTTTCATTTTATTTTCTTTTCAATTTCTTTTCTGATAAATTTCACAATTTTTTCCTTTTTCTTCCAACCAGATGCAGTTGTTTTTTCATCATCTACAAAAAATACTTGGTTATAGTCTGTATTTTTTTGATATTTCTTACCTATGTCATTTGCAATGATGATATCTGCACCAGAGTCTTTCATCTTTTTTTGAGCAGATTTGATCAATGCATTTTTTGATAGATCAGTCTCTGCTTTGAATCCAATTAGAAGTGTATCTTTTTGTAATTTTTTTACCTGATCAATAATTTTTGGTGCCTTTTTGAGCCTAATTACAAGTGATTCTTTGTCACTCTTTATCTTGGATTTTGATGTATTTTGTGGTGTATAGTCTGAAGCTGCTGCTGCCATGATTACAATATCATATTTTTTCTTTAGTTCTTTCTTTGTTTCATCAAACATCTCTTTGTTTGTTACAACATTGATTACTTTGGCACCAACTGGTGGTTCTTCATTTGCAGGACCATAGACTAGAGTTACTTTAGCTCCTGCAGAAATTAATTCTGATGCTAAAAGAGATCCTGTTTTTCCAGAACTCAAATTTGTTATTATTCTAACAGGATCAATGTACTCTATTGTAGGTCCTGCAGTCATTAACACTTTTTTATTTTTTAATACAGATGAAAAACCAAATTTTTTTAATACATTTTCTAAAACATCTTCAGGTTCTGGAGATTTTGCTTTACCTTCAATCATCTTAGGGGAAAGAAATTCAATTTTGTTTTTCAAAAATTTGATATTCTTTTTTACGGCTGAATTTTCATACATTGCTGCATGCATAGCAAGACACATCAAAATAGGAATTTTTGAACCAAATCCTACTGTAAGTACTGTTGATACAGGCGTATCATCAATTCCATTAGCTAATTTTCCTAATGTATTTGCAGTTGCAGGATATACGATTAGAAGATCTGATTGATTATAATCTGCTAATCTAATATGTTCTAATTCTCCAGTAAGTTTTGTTATTACTTCATTACCTGTAGCCCATTTGAAATATTCAGGCTGAATTAATTTTGTTACTGCATTACTTGTAACACATTTTACATCTGCACCATGTCTCATTAGTAATCTTGCAAGTTCAATTGCTTTGTATGCTGCAACACTTCCTGCAACACAGAGTACAATCTTTTTTCCAGCTAGTTCCATTCCATGTGAACTGACTATGTCCAAAGATGGATGATCTTTTTTCTTTATTTTTTTTTTAACTGCCAATTTGTTCACGTAATTTTTTCAATTCTTCTTCATTCATGGAAAATGAATTCTCTTTAGAAGGAAATTCTCCAGATTCTACATCTTTTTTGTAATCTTGAAGTGATTTTACAATATCCTCAGACAAATTCATATATCTTTTAGCAAATTTAGGTTTGATTTTATCATACATTCCTAACAAATCTTGAACAACTAGTACTTGACCGTCACAATTTACTCCTGAACCGATTCCAATCACAGGAATACTAACTGTTTCAGAAATTATTTGAGCCACTTCATGACTTACCATTTCTAAAGCTATGCTGAAAACTCCGGCATCTTCAAGTTCTTTTGCATCTTCGATTAATTTCATTGCAGTATCTTTGGTTTTACCTTGAACTTTGTATCCTTCTGAAAGCATTGTAGTTTGTGGTTGTAATCCAATATGACCCATTACAGGAATTCCCACATCGACTATTGCACTAATTGTTTCAGCCATAATTGAACCACCTTCAAGTTTTACTGCATCTGCTCCTGCCTTGATTAATCTGCCTGAATTGTTAATGGCATCCTCAATACTTGCTTGGTATGACATGAAAGGTAAATCTGATACCAATAAGGAATCTTTTCTTGCCCTACTAACTGCTTCAGTAAACATACACATTTGATCCATGGTTACAGGAATTGTATTTTCATATCCGAGCATCACCATCCCTGCGCTATCTCCAACTAGTAAGACATCAATTCCTGCTTTATCACACAATGATGCTAAAGTGTAATCATAACTTGTAATTACAGAAATTTTCTTTTTCTCTTTTTTCATCTGTATGATATCTTGGACAGTCTTATGCAATTTTGGCTCTCCTTGTCAAATTGTTTTTCATTTGAATGATATTATCTTGAAGATTTTTTTTATTATCAAAATCGTCGATAATTTTTTGAAGAGCCTTTTGATTCTTTTTTGATAATTTTTTTGATTCCGTAATTAACAAATCAATTGCTCGTGTAACGTTATCCACAATTGTAATGTTTGCAGTCTGTGAAGTTCTTGAGAGAGGATTTAGATCAAATGTGATAACAGTTTTTCCAGCTTTTCTAAGCGCCATGGTCCTATCTCCATCTTCTAATGGTACAACTACTACATCTGCTACAAAAATCCCGTCTTTGTCTACAATTCTTCTTGCTGAATCAATTCCTGGAAGTTTTTTAGATGAAGTAATTTTAGAACCTAAAATTTCATTTGCGCCATTTTTTTTAAGAATTTTAATTATTGCCTGTTTTCTTTTCTCATTTGTATAGAATAGATTCACTTCTAATTTTGCTTTAATCTGCTTTGATAGTCTTACAATTTGTTTTGGACACAATGCTGCAATATTTCCGTTAACCGAAATTACAGGCATTTCTGCTACAAGTAATTGTGCTGCTGCAGCCTTTATGGCTTGTGCTGCAGCCTTGCCTGTCTTTTCTCCTAGAAGATAATCAAAAGCCTCTCCTCTACCTTGAGCTAAAAGACCTTCTTTAGCAACTAGTCCGTTATCAAATCCATTGACAAGTTTTTCACGAATTAATAATGATTTAGCTCGTGGATGGGATTTTGGAATTAACGGCATAATTTTCAATTAATTATTTAAAATTCTTGCTCCAGCATCATCTAATTCTGATTTAATAATAATTCCATCAGAATATTTTTGTAAAATCTCTAAAACTTTAATTTCTTCTTTTTGTGGAATCATTGAAAAAATTGTTTCTCCAAAAAGTGCAATTCCACATTTGATATTATTTTCAGACAACTCGTTAACTAATTTCTGCATTCTTGGAGTCATAACATCTACATATTTTGCAAATTCTAATGACATGTCTTGAAAATGTTCATAATTTTTTGATTCTAATAATCTGTTTACCATTTTTCCACCAAGTCCATTGATTTGAGATAAACGCTCTTTGATGAATTTGTTTGTAGATATTGGAGAGAAACAAATCATAATAATAGAAATTTTTTCTGTATTAATTTTTTCAACTTGACCTATTCCTGGTGCACCTGGTTTAACACGAATTTCAAATCCTCCATGATATGATGCTAAAACATCTCCTAATCCAGTTTTACAATATACTTCTGCATTATGTGCAATTTGTCCAATTATTGTTTTTTCTAATTTTGTATTAAGAGCTTGATCTAATGCAAATGATAATGATAATGCAACTGCACTACTAGAACCTAAACCATATCCAACTGGAATTGATATGTTATGTCTGATATCGAAAAACTTTGTTGAAAATTCACCTAGTTTTAGAAATTCATTTAACACATATTCTGAAACATCTGTTTTGTCTGATTCATACCCTATTGTTGTGATTTTAAAATTTGATTCTTGATTTTCTCTTGTCTGAATTTTTACTGTAGTGGTAACCCCTTGTTTAATTGAGAAACCTGCTCCCATTGAGCCTAGATTTTCTAAATTGTCAAGATTGTCTTCTAAATGAGCCTTGAAAAAACCCGTAATATGTGCAGGACAAAATGCTGTTGCCTCCATTGATCTGAGTTTAAACTTTACACAAAATATAAGAATATGGCTTAAATTAATTAAATTAGTATAAATTGACTAAATTTGTTAGACGCCTACAAAGAATTGGAAGTAGCATACTGGTATCATTACCTAAAGAATGGGTTGATGCAAATAATCTGGATAAAAGTAGTCAGGTGGAAATTGAAACGGGTCAAGATAGTATTTCAATATCTGCAAATAAAGAAACACGTCGAACAAAGAAACTTGTAATTTCTTATCCGTTACCCAAAGAGGAAAATGTTGTAGCTAACATTACAGGAGCTTATCTTTTAGGATTTGATATTATAGAAATTAATTCAAAATCAACTATTCCTGGTAAGGATAGAGAAGAGATTCGTAATTCAATGAGACGATTAGTTGGAATGGAAATAATTGAAGAAGATGCATCTCATATTAACATGCAATTTCTTTTAGATGCAACAACTCTTAATCCTGCAAAAATTCTCAAACGAATGAGTTCTATTGCACTTGGAATGTATGATGATGTATTAAATGGATTGATTTCAGATGACAAATCTAATTTACAAACATTATCAAATCGTGATGTTGAAGTTAATAGACAATATTTTTTACTTGTTCGTTTAATTCGAAGTACATTAGTTGATAGAAGATTAGCTAATGCATTTAATTTAGAAAATATTGATGTACTTGATTATAGAGTTGCAGCAAACGTTCTTGAAAATGCAGGTGATTCCATAGTTGAATTATCAACTTTTATTTTTGACTTTTCTTTATCAAAAGAATATTCACAGAAAATCTATGATGTAGTGATAGATTTCAATAAAATTGCCGAAAAATCTATTGATGCATTTACAAAACCTGATAGACTTTTAGCTATTGAAGCTATATCTATGCATAAACAATATGAAGATAAACTTAGTTTATTGAGAACTTCGTTGGGAAATAAAAAACAAATCCCATTAGATTTTTTAGATTTGATATACATGTTTGAAAGAATTGCACAATCTTGGGCTGATGTTGCAGATCTTGTACAGCCTATTTATAATGAATAATTAGTACAATTTTTTCTTTGCAGCATATGCTAAAACTGCACATATTGTTTTTGAATCTTGAATTTTACCTGTCTTAATCATTGATAGGACCTTTTTGAAATCTATTTTCACTACGGATAATATTTCATCTTCATCAAGTTTCAATTCTGATATTTTCTTTAATCCTGAGGCTACAAAGCAGTGAATTATCTCTGCGTTATATCCAATTGATGGATAATATGTGATGAGTGGCGTCATTTTCTTTGCTCTATAACCTGTCTCTTCTTCTAGTTCTCTAAATGCACATTTTATTGGCTCTTCTTTTTTTTCTAGTGTTCCTGCTGGAATTTCTAAAACATAACCATGTGGAAATCTGTGTTGTTTGACTAGGATTACTTTTTTTTCTTCATCAAAAGCAAGCATTGCTGCTGCACCTCTATGTTTGATGTATTCTCGTTTTACTTTTCTACCTTCTATGTTTCCATCATAAACACTAAGACCTAAAATTTTTCCTTCATAGATCTTTGTTTCTTTCATATGGTATAGTAAAAATTATTCTTATTTAATTTGTTTGATATGTTAAATGTAATTTAGGTGATTTTTTGAAATCATTAATAGCTTTTTCAATCCATTTCACATAAAATGAAATCTTTTTTGGAATGAATAAATCAGCTGATTTTATATTTTTAATATTTCTAACTTTTTGCGTTAATTCATCCATTTTGTAAATATTATCACTGTACATAAACAGAACAATTTGATTTTTTGCTATAAATGGAATTTGTAAGTATGATTTAGAAAATGACTTGTTCAAATTTTCTAAAGTTTCTTTTAAATCCCCTTCTATCCAGGTCAATATTGCATGAGGAATAAAATTTTCAATTTTTATAGGATCATAAACTAATGTAAACTGTATTCCATCATTTTCATGCAATTTTTCAATACATCTTGTTATTGTTTTAGTTGACATTTTTGTATTTTTTGCAATTTGCTCAATTCTTTGTCTGGGATCTTTAATCAATTCTTCCAGAATTTCTAAATCTGTTTTTGTAAGATTTGAACTAAACCCTGGATTTTCTGCTTCAAAAATTGATAACACTCTAACATCTTTCATCAATTTTTTTGCAAGTTCAATTTTTTGTTCCATGTTTTCTTTTACAGAAATTCCACAAACTGTTATTCCTCCAACACATGGGACTACAAAATATGGTTCACCTACAAGACTTGCTTGCTCTAAAATTTCTTTAATATTTTCACCTGATACGACAAAGTACAAGATACCATAACCTAAAACAGGAGGTTCAACTTTGATGAAGAATTCTTCGATAATTTTCTTCGCTTGCATTTTTCGGATTCTTGCTCTAACCGCTCCACCTGAAATTCCTAATTCTATGCCTATTTGCCTATCCGATTCTCTACAATTATTCAATAATCTGTTAAGGATTTTCATATCTAAATTGTCCATTTTATCACTTACATTGACTCCTTAAAGTATAGAAATAACTAATACATTATAAAATTGTCTATACTGTTAGCACTATACATCATAGACATTATATATCAGACTATTTTATTTATTTCGTGGATTATAGGATAAAACTTGCAAAAAGAATGCTGTTCAATCAGAAAGGAAGTTTGGTTGGTGCTGTTTTAGCAGTAACAATTGGAATTTTGGTAATTCATGTAAACTTTGTAATTTTTCAGGGCTTGTTTGATGCTATTGTAAGGGACATTCGTGATTACAACACAGGTGATGTAATCATAACTGATGAATCTGATTTTATCGATAAATCTGATCAATCTTTAATTCGATGGTTTGAGCGAATTCCAGTTGTTCAAGCCGCGACACCGCGGCTTTCTACCACTTCAGAAATGAACATGACTAAAAATGGAAAGCTAATCGAAGAAACTAAAATTTCGTTAGTTGGCGTTGATCCATTTAATGACATTAAAGCATCCACAGTCCATGAAACTGTTACAGAAGGAAGTTATGTTTTTTCAAGAAACTCTATAGTATTAGGATCTAATGTAGCACGAGATCTTGGAGGAGCTCAAGTTGGTGATAGTGTTAAAGTTCTAGTGAACGATAGATGGGGCCAAGATCAAATAAGACGATTCATAGTCACTGGAATTGCAGATTCACCGGGAGGTCAAGGTTTTGATTATTCTGGAGTTATTCACATTGATACTTTACGAGATATGATGAATAGACATGGAGATACTGGTTCATTTATGGTGAAACTTCATGATAGTTCTAAAGCTTTTGAAGTTAAAGAATTCTTTTTACGTTCATTTCCAAATGAAGACTTTATTGCAGAAACTACAGAAGAAGCATCAGAAGCACAACTAGAAGGTTTTAGATCAGGTATTGCTATGATTAACATGATTGGATATTTTGGAATGATGGCATCTGCATTTGCAATTGTTACAATACAAATGATGTTAGTAAATGGAAAAACAAGACAAATTGGTGTCATGAGATCAATTGGAGCTAAACGAAAAGATATTTTAATAATTTTTATTTTCCAAGGAATGATTATTGGAGCTATTGGTGCTGGTGTAGGTACAGCAGCAGGATTAGGTTATACTGTATATGCAAAGGAAACTAAAATGTCATTTAATGGAAGTCTTCCTTTAGAAGTAACTTACAACTGGGAAAAGATTATCCAAACTGCATTAATGTCATTTATTTTGGCAATAATTGCGTCTTTATATCCCTCGTATAGAGCTACAAAACTACTACCTGTGGAGGCTATGAGAACTGTCTAGCGTACTTGAAATCAATAATATGAGTAAAATTTACGGCGAAGCTGATAACCGAGTAAAAGCTCTTGATAATGTTACATTTTCAATCAAACAAGGAGAATTCGTTTTAATTGTTGGCAGCTCTGGATCTGGCAAATCTACATTACTAAACATGATTGGATTATTAGATCATCCTACAAATGGTAAAATTTCAATTGATGGAATTGACACTACTACACTTAATGATGATAAAATTTCTTCATTTAGAAATAAAAAACTAGGTTTTATCTTTCAATTTTCAAATCTGCTTACTGATCTCTCAGTTTTAGAAAATGTTTTGTTACCTTTACAAATTGCAGGTAATAATACTGCTGAGAAAGACGCAATAGATTTACTGAAAGCAGTTGGACTTGAAGATCAAATACACAAACGTGCAAATAAAATTTCAGGTGGGCAAGCCCAAAGAGTTGCAATTGCAAGAGGTTTAATCAATAAACCATCTATAGTTTTAGCTGATGAACCAACTGGCAATCTTGATTCTGTAACTTCAGCAACTATTGTTCAGCTAATGAAATCTATGGCAAAAAAACTCAATCAAACATTCATTATTGTTACACACGATAGAGAACATTTTGGTAATGTTGATAGAGTAATTACAATTAAAGATGGTAAAGCATTTGAAGGTGATTTGCCATCAGAAATGGAGATAACAGCATAATGAATTCTAAAATTATTTTATCATTACTTGTAATTGGTATATTACCAATTATTTTTGATAATTCTTATGCCCAAATTACTTCAGGGGGATTTGGTCAGTCTCCATTTGAAAGAGACTTTGGTGATGTAAAATTTTTAGATGCATATTTTGGCACTCTAAATGACAAAATTGAAGTTGAAGCAGGAGACAGTAATGTCCCATTTACAGTTGTATTTGCTAATGTAGGTACTCAAGATATTACAGGAATTCGAGGTCAATTGTCTTTACCATTAGGATTTTCCGCATCTGATGGTCCAGGCTCGATAATTCATGCTGATAGTGATTCAAATTCATTGGCTGGGGAGAATTTTCATCTTACATTTTTTGTAAATCTTGATCAAAATACCCAAATTCAGCAATATCCAGGAACTGTAAAAGTTGATTATTCTAGATTAAGAGAATCTGGAGTTAGGACAGCATTTGCTGATTTTGATTTTAAAGTAACTGGAGACAGTGTGATTAATGTAAAAGCTATGCAACCATTTCTCACATCTTTAAGGTCAAATGATGTAGTAATTGAAATTGCTAATGATGGTACTGCATCAATTTCTGGCGTAGATATTGTTGCCACAAATACGTCCACAGAACTTGCATCTACATCATCATCAACTACTAATGTTGAAAATGTTGTAATTTTAGAATCAAGTTGGGATATTGGAAATATTGCTGCAAAATCAGCAAGATATCTTACTGCAACAGTATATGTTCCTGAATCTCTTAAAGGTGATACACTAAGAATTCCTTTATCAATTCAATATTATAATGCACATGGAGACTTGCACGAAGTTTCAAAAATTGTCGATTTTTACATCAAGGGATTAATTGATTTGACAATTTTCAATGTAGATGTCATAGAACTCTCTGGAACACAAATGGTAATTGGAGAAATAATTAACGAAGGTAATGAAGATGGATTATTTGGTTTTGTCTCAATTGAATCAAAAGGTGATTCTAACATTAAACCAACCACTCAATTTATTGATGAAATTGAAGTAGATGCACCAGTACCATTTAATCTTCCAATTGAATTTGAAGGTGAACCAAAATATGGTGAACATGACATTACAATTACTTTAAGATACAAAGATAGTACTAGAGATGAGATATTTCTGACTCATGATCAAACAATCACTGTCAATGAACCATCAAATGGTAATGATGATGCAACTGATCCAACAATGATTATTATTCCAATTCTATTGATAGCAGGAGCTGCATTTTACATAATTCGTAGGCGTAAAAAGGCTACAATTGATGCCAGTTAAGGATATAATTTTAAATTTAAAATGGAGAAATAAGGATAATTAAATTGAGATTAACTGTTATCATCCTGATTGCAATTTTATCTGTAAGTGCTATAGTAATTTCTTTAGGTTTTCTAATTTCTCAAGAATACATTGATGTTCCTGAAATAACTAATCAAAATGAACAATTAGAATCGTACAAAAATGAATTAGAAAAAATTAATCAACAAAATCAAAAAATTCTAAATGAATTAGAAAAAATTAATCAACAAAATCAAAAAGTTCTTAATGATTTAGAAGACGAAATTAAAAATTCAGATGATGTTCATATAGATCAAATTAGTAACGAGATTGAAGTGATAAAACGCGTAATTGAAGAAAACAAGGCAGAATTAGAACAAGTAATTAAAAAATTGTCTCAAATGGAATCTAATCCATAGTAGAACCATGATTTCCATTTTTGGGAAATTTACATCATAATTATATCATATCTTAAGTAAGTAATAATTGGTATGGCAAAGGGCATTTTTCTATTTCTAGCAGGTAGTATTGTAGGATTTATCACAACACCATTACTCTAAGTATTTTTGAGAATTTTCCTAAATTCATATAGTTACTAACAATGTTATGTTTATTGGAAATCCATCAAAAATTAACAATTGTTGGAGTAGTCTTGTTAGTTGCTACTTTTTTAATTAATTACTATCATCAAGAAACTCATCCTGGTATTGGCTTTAACTATGCATATGTTACCGGAGTTGGAATGTTGATCGCATTTTCAATTAGTTTTGTAATGTTTACAAAAAATCAGATAAAATAATTTTAGTTTACAAACAATAAGCAATGTAAGCAAATTTGAATAATCAAGTTTATTGACATTCAGTAAAAAAAGACTCTATTTTGTGCCTCTGACAAAACTTTAAGATTATAAACAATTACTTGATCTTGCGATCATGCCTGGTGATGAAATTGAGGTTCCAAAAGAATTACGTGAATTCATGTTGGAAGAAGCTGAAGAAACATTTCTTGGGCAAAAAAATGGAGCAAACAAGCAATTTCGTTATGGCAATTTGCACATTAGAGAATACAATGATAAATTCTTAGTTCATAATGATAAAATTGATCCTAGAAAAGATCCCATTGGACATTTAGTTTATGATGCACCTGAAGTCTTGATTGGTTTGGCATGTGCAATTTTTGGAGGTTCACAAATTGCAAAAAAAGTAATGAATAAAGATTCAAAAAAATTCACTGTAACTTCTGGCTTATTTTCATCAATCATTTCTGGGTATATGGGATATTTGGTTACTAAGAAAATTAAAAATTATTTAGAGTAAATATTATGTCAACTGTTAGAACAATCAAAGTACTCGTTAAACTTCTTCCATCAATTCTTGCATTGCGTAAAGATAGAAAGAAATGGATTAATCAAGAAAAAAGTCAAATTGATACTGAACAATTTAGAAATAATGCTCGTAAGGTACTTGATACCTTTATTTCATTAGGTCCTGTTTACATAAAATTAGGACAATGGCTTTCTTCAAGAGCAGATATTTTACCTCAACCTTATTTGGAAGAACTTTCAAAACTTCAAGATAGTGTACCTTCTGCTCCTTTTGATCAAGTAAAACCAATTATTGAAAAAGAACTTGGTCCTATTGATGAAAAATTCGATGAGATTAATCCTGATTCTATTTCAGGTGCTTCACTAGGTCAAGTTTATCGTGGAACTGTTTCAGGTCAACAGATAGTTGTTAAAGTAAAAAGACCTGGAATTGAAAAAGTTGTAGCAGAAGATCTCAAAGTTTTAAAAAAAGTCCTTCCCTTGGCATTAAGATTCGTTGATCCTAATTTACGCTATTCAGCAAAAGCTATGCTTTCTCAATTTGTTGAAACAATTCATGAAGAAATGGATTATACTAATGAATTACAAAATCTCAAAACAATCAAAAAAGACATGGCAGATTCGACCAATGTTATAGTGCCATCTGTTTATGATGATTTATCTTCAAAAAATGTACTAACAATGGAATATCTGCCAGGAATTAAGGTAACAAATGTACAAGCTCTTGATGAGAAAGGCATCGATAGAGAACAACTAGTCATTGATGTTCATAAGGTCTTTTTCACAATGCTTCTCAAGCATTCTATTTTTCATGCCGATCCTCATCCAGGTAACATTTCAGTCACAGATGATGGGAAACTTATCTTGTATGATTATGGAATGGTCGGACGAATAAACAATGAAACAAGATTCAAACTGATTCGACTTTATCTTGCACTTGTTGAAAGAAATCCTTCAAGGGTAGTTAATGCAATGAATGAACTTTCAATGCTTACTCCAGGCTATAATAGGGCTGTAATTGAAAAAGGAATTGAACTTTCAATTCGTGCAATGCATGGAAACAAACCTGATGAAATGGAAGTACAAAGTTTGATGGAGCTTGCAAATCAAACTATGAGTAAATTTCCATTTGTATTACCAAAAAATTTAGCATTGTATATGAGAATGGCATCAATCATTGAAGGAATTTACAAAACACATAACGTTGATTTTAAATTTGTCAAAGTCTTAAAAAATATTTTACAAGAAGAAAATTTAATTCCACAAGCATATGTTCAAGAATTAAAGATTTCATTTGAAAATTTTTCAAAATCAATTGATTCTGCAATTCGTTTAGGACCTGAAATGCAAAAACTAATGGATGAAGCTCAAATTTTTATGAAAAAACGAAAACCAATGGCTTTATTGAGTGGAAGTATATTTGCATCTGCAATTTTTATTGGTTCTGTATTTCTTTATCATTCAAATGAATCACTTGGACTTGTTGGGATGATTAGCTCTGGTTTGATAATGACAGCTTCTGGATTTTTTAGAAAATATTAAATCATTCTATAGAGATATCTTTTCCTTTTTTTGTTACAGGAATAATTAATGTTAGGATGCCATTTTCATATTTTGCAGATTCTATTTTTTCTTCACCCTGTTTAATTTCAATTGGAAGTCTAATTTTTTTATCAATAATATTTGGTCTTTGGTTTGTTATCAAAGATTCTGACTCTTTTTCATCAATAATTTTTTTGGCATTAATAGAAAGAACGTCCCCACACAAAGACAATTCGATATCCTTCTTTGCAAATCCAGGAATATCAATTACAATTTTTAGATTATCGTCATTGAGATACATATCCATTGGCGGTAAAACAAATTCATAAAATTCTCTTGATTTGTTTCCAATTTCTTTGATTACTTCTTTAACAAGTCCCATTTTGTGTTACATGCTCAATTTTTGGATATAAACTTTGATAGATTTTTAATCAATTAATTTCTCTGTTTTGATAACTTATGATTATTGTAATTGAGGGAGGAGATCAGGCAGGAAAATTAACACAATCCACTCTATTAGAAAAAGCTCTGAAAAAACAAAAGATCAAAACCAAACTATTTCATTTTCCTGACTATGATACCCCCATAGGTAAAGAAATTAGAAAATATTTGGATGGAAAACGAAAATTTGCTCCTCAAGCTATTCATTGTCTTTTAGCAGCAAATCGATGGGAAAAATTTGATGAAATTTTAGCAGCTAAGGAAAAAAATTCTGTCTTAATTATGAACAGATACTATCACTCTAACTTGATTTATGGATTAGCAAATGGTTTGAAGCAAAAATGGCTTGAGAGTCTTGATGAAGGTTTACCAAAAGCTGATCTTGTAATCTTACTTGATGTTACACAAAAAGAATCATTTTCAAGATCTCCTCGAAATGAAAAAGGAAAAATTATGAAAAGAGACAAGTTTGAGAAAAATGAACAATTTTCAAGAAAAATATCTACAATTTATCGTACCACTGCAAAGAAGAAACATTGGAAAATTATTGATGCATCAAAATCTAAACTAGAGATACATGAAGAAATTCTAAAGACATTTTCAAAGAAACTTGGGATATGAAAAAAAACTATCTAGACATAATCGATCCAATTCATCACTTTATTCGTGTCTATGATTATGAACTTCCAATCATTGACAGTCCTCTTTTTCAAAGATTAAGACGGATTAAACAGCTTTCTGGCGCACATTTGACTTATCCTTCAGCTCAGCATAGTAGATTTGAGCATTCACTTGGAGTTATGCACATTGCTAGTCAAGCTGGTTTTGCATTAAACGAAAAAGGATTTCTAAATTCTGATGATGTTCAGATTTTACGTCTTGCAGGTTTGTTGCATGACATTGGTCATGGACCTTTTTCTCATTTGTTTGAGGAAGTAATTCATGAAAAAAAAATTTCACATGAAGATTATGGAAAAAAAATAATTTTAAATTCTGAAATTGGTGATATTTTATCAAAAACTGGATTTGATAAAAAATTAATAACAAAAATTGCATTTGGAGAATCAAAATTTCAATATCTGAATGAAATTGTCTCAGGGGCTTTGAGTGCAGATATGATGGACTATTTACTTAGAGATGGCTATTTCACTGGGGCTGAACATGCAAAGGTAGATCATACAAGAATAACACAATCACTTGACATTCATAAAAACAAACTTGCATTGGAGCGTTCAGCATTGTATTCTTTTGAATCAATGATGCATTCTAGATATCAAATGTTCAAAGCAGTATATTTTCATAAAACTGTACGTGCGGCAGAAGTTATGCTTATTCAAGCCTTAAGATTGTCTGATGATGAATTTGGTTTTACATCTTTTAATCTAAATGAATATGTAAAATTAACAGATGAATTTGTTCTATCTTCTTTGATCTCATCAAAATCTTCTAAACTAAAACGAGCTAGGCAATTAGCAGAAGATTATCAAAATAGAAAATTACTAAAATGTGTATTTGAAAGAATACTGACTAGCCAAACAAATTTGAAAAAAACTCGAACCGATGAACTCAGAATTGAACTTTCCAAGAAATCCAAAATTGACGAAAATGAGATTTTTGTAGATAGTTCTGTTACTCCCTCTATCCCACTTGCACCATCCAAAAATGAGTCAAAATCAATAGTTTTGATTTCTCATGAAGGCACAAAATCATCTGCAAAAGAGATGCCAATTTCTGAAATACCCGTGGTTTCAGCTATTTCTGGCTTCATGAACATACTTAGAATCTATACACATCAAAAAAATAGAAAAAAAGTTGAAATTGCCGCTAAATCAATCCTTGGTGATCTGAAATGAAAAAACGAATTGTGATAAAATTATCAGGACGGGTGTTTGGTATGGATAATGCCAAAGCTCTCAAAGACTATGCTACATTTCTAGTAAAAATTAGTAAGATTTGCCAGCCTATTGTTATTGCTGGTGGTGGTACTATTGCACGACATTACATTTCTCATGCAAGATCCTTTGGAGCAGATGAATCAACTCTTGATGAATTAGGAATTGAAATTTCAAGATTAAATGCAAAATTATTGATTTATGCTTTAAAGAATAAAGCGTACTCACATCCACCAACCACTTTGCAGGAAGTAAAACATGCTGTAGATGGTGGATTAATTGTAGTGGCAGGTGGCCTTCATCCCGGTCAAAGTACAAACGGCACTGCCGCATTAATTGCTGAAAAAGTGCAAGCTGAGCAATTTCTTAATGCTACTGATGTTGATGGCGTTTATGACATGGATCCAAATAAATTCAAAAAAGCAAAAAAATTCAAACGTATTGAAATGAAAAATTTGAGAAATATGCTGGTTCATGAAGATTCTGTAGCTGGCGGTTATGACTTGATGGATATTGTTGCTCTAAAAATTATTGAACGTTCTAAAATTAAAACACGAATTCTAAAAGCTACTCCAAAAACCATTGAAAAGGCAATAAAAGGTGGCGATGTAGGTACAGAAATTATTCTTTCTTCAAAATAGTTATTCTGTATTGTTTTGAATAGTAGGCCTTGTTTCAGACCAAATTTGGATCTCTTTTTTAGGATATTCTAAAATTCCTGCTTCTCTAAGTTTTTTGTAAATTGATATCGCTTCTTCTTTCTCAACAGCCTTGGATTGAGCCTTTGTAAAGCCATCTTTATCAACAATTACTGCAACATGTCCATCTGCAGAACTGATAACTGCAGCAAATTCTTCTTCCCCAACTGGTTGAAATTTTCCATCCACTTTTTTAGTAGTTAATGTGAGCATTGCAAATCCAGCTACTTCAAACATCTTCATTTGTGATTTATTTGCAATTTGTTTTCCTTTTTGTACTGCTTGAAAATATTGCACAATTTTTTCTATCTGGAATGGTATAATAACTATCTCAACATTTAAGACATCAAGAGGAAATGCATATACTATGAATCCTAAAATTTTTGTTGGCATTGCAGTTGTTGTATTAGCTATAATTTTAGGCGGAATTCTTTTAGTAGGCCCTACAATTGTTATTACTTCTCAAGAGGGGACTGAAAATCAGGGTGTTTCAGTAGCTAAACCACTTCAAATTGAATTAGAAGATCTTTCTGTTGAAAGAGTTTCAGAAAGAACAGCTACGATCAATATTGCTTTTAAAATTTCTAATCCTAATCCACGTGCAGTAATTGTCCAAACTATGGATTATCAATTATTTGAAACTGATTATTCTGAATTTGAACAAATTTCAGGTGGGGAAATTGGAAGTAGACCTACAGGCATGGTCGAATTTGGATCAAATTACTATACTCTTCTTGGTGAGAACTCAATAATTCTAAAGGAAACTATTACTTTGAAAGGTTCTGAAAATACTTCTGAATTATGGAGAATTCTTAATGAAGATGATCAATCTTGGAGAGTTTCCGGTACTGTCTTTTACAACCTAAGCTCAATGACTAGTGGTCAAGAAAACACACTTGATTTCGAATTTACAAAATAACCTCTATAGTATCATAAAATCTTAAAATTATGATAATATGTTTTTAGAGAAAAAATATTGGCAAAGTTATAAAAGCCCGTTTCATTGTTTTTTATCAAATGGCAGAAGCAGGTATGGCCGCATTTGGCGCAGCAGCAGGAGTCGCAATTGCACTCGCAGTAGTGTGTTTCGCTCTTCGTGGTAAAGGACATCCGGAACCACTAGATTAAACAAAGGAATTTTTCCTTTACAACATTTTTCTAATTTTTCACTAATCTTTCTTGCTGCCAAAACCTAGCATTTCTGCAAGATCCAATTGTTTAGTATTCTTCTTTTTCATGAAACACCTTTCATAATATTGACATTCAGAGCATTCAGTAGAAGGCTCTAAGATGGGGGTTTTTTGTTCTTTAAGAAGATCATTTAGAACTCGAACTCGTCTGATTATTTCTTCAAACATTTTTTTATTTCGTGAGATTGAAAATGTTGTTTCTTTTCTATCTCCAGTAATGTAAACAATAATTCCATCTGGTTTGTCATAAATCCACATACATGCATTAAGATAAAGAACATCATTGGCTTGAGGGGTTTCTAATTCATTTGTTGCCCCTCTGAATATGAAGATTGAATCATCAATAAGCATGTCAACTTGACCCTTGAGTTTGATATCATCAATAGCAAATTCTTTTGGGTCGCTTCCATATTGTAATTTTCTGAGTAGCCCTGAAAGAAGCTCATTAAATCCTCTTCTTTGAACCTCTTGAGGATCAATTCTATCATAATATGATCTTCTTAGGCATTTTACTACCTCATGTAGATGTATAGTCTGAATATCTGCGGAATCGATGTTGATTTCTAACTCTTTTCCAATAGAGTCTAATGCATTTTCAACAATACTTCGAAAATCTCTATCTCCCATCATGATGAATTATTTTGTTATTCTGATCACTTATAGTTTAGCTTAAAATTTGAGTTAAAAATTTTGAAATTTTAGCTGAAAATGCTAAAATAACAAAATGCATGGCAAATCCTAACACTGCACCTACAGCAAGATTTCCTGTTCCAAAATATATTCCCAAAAATATTGCTAATGGGGGTATTGAAAAAATCATTGCTAAAAATGTACTAACCCAAATAGTATTGATTAATGTCTCTGTAGAAATATTCTGCTTTTTCTTTGGAAATTTGATCATTTTGAAAACTATTCTTTTACAATCAATTTTGACATTGTGATATCTGTAGCAATTTTCTGCTCAACTGCATAAGCAATAGCTGCCAAATTCCTTACTTCAAAAGCTGTCAATTTTGTAATTCCTATGATTGTAGCAAAACTAAACATTTTGGTAAATGATCTTGCTGATGAATTGTAAAGTGACATCTCAAATGATCTTTCAAATTCAGATATGGCATCTAATTCGTTTTCAGTCTCTGGAATTAAATTCTTATATTTTGTATTTGATAATTCAACAAATGCATCTCTAATTGTTGCAGCTGACATCATTCTTACAAGTAATTCTTTAGGAACTGATGGAGTTTGTGAAACAATCAAATCTTCAATCTGTGAATCATCTAATCCCCAGAACTTACCTCTAATGACACTGAGAAGATTGTAGAAATCAACATCCATTCCAACTAATTTTATCACTTCTCTGTCTCTAGTATTTTTCAAAGCACGTCCTAATTGTTGATACAAAATTTTATCAAAATATGTATCAAAAACTTGGATATTTTTTGTTTCATTATACAAAGAAGCTGCTTTTGAAATTTCATCACCAAATTGAACTGAATTTAGACTGGCAACTGTTTCTTCCAAATCTTTTGAAACTAATGCTTTGATAATTACATCTCTTTGTTTGATTAATTCTTCTGCACGGAGATTAATGTGAGTTTCAATCTCTTCTTGAGATTTACCTAAAACTTTACCTTTGAGAATTTGTTTCAAGTTTGAAATAATAAATTTCATATAATATGCATCTAAAATATCTGAATCTCCTGCAGTCTTTGCAATTGAATAATGAACTCCTGCTAAATGACCTCTTAAACCAGATTCGATGCTTTGAGAAGTATATGGTTTTTGGACATCAGAAATTGCATCTCCGTAAATTGTATTTTTGATTCGAGTCATTAACTCCTCAAGATCCCTTGATTCTGCCAAAGTCTGCAAATCGGCCTTTTTTAGTAATTTTCCTCTCTGACTGTATGATTTTACAGATGCATAGACATTCTTACCCATTAAAAAAACATGATGAGTAACCGATTTTAATGTTTGGCGATATTATTGCCCATCTGGAATAATTTTATTTAGGAATTTCAATGCCTCGTCTTTTTCTTGTTTAGAGAATTTCAAAAATGCATCTAAAATCTCCTTTTGGATGATTAATGTTTCATCTGGAATTTGGCTTAATTTTGAAAGATTAAAGGGCAATAATTTATCGATCTGATTCTCACAAAATGCCTTTACATATTTCTGAAATATTGAATGAGTAAAATTTGGACTAGATTCCAATAGGCTAGTAAGAATTTCTTTGAATTCAATTTCATCAGAATCAGCTAGCGAAAAAAATTCTTTCATGAGGTTTTCTTTATTTTTGACTTCAGTAATTGACAATGCAACTAGGATTCCTTCTTTTGTCAAATGATAATATGGAATTCCCTTCTCCTGTAATGCTTTTGGGCCTCTTTTCAAAGGTAATCTGCCGTCTTCTTCTGCTATTCTCATAGGAAGTAAGATTTCATCTAAATCTCGAAAAATTCCAGAATAGATATTCTTCCAAGATATGTCATGTTTTTTTGCAATCCTTTGAGATATACCAGTTCTTGTTCTTTCTGCAGGATTTGCATTACTTCCAAGTATTGTGATGATAGATCTTTGTCTATTTGCTTCTCCTGTCAGATCATTACCTTTTGTTTTGAATGTATCAAAAATTGCTAATTTTGTATTAGATTTGACTTTCAATTACACACCTTTATCATAATATTCATATTTTATGTTACTATCAGAAAACACTGAAATATAATAATTTACTTTTTTGCATGCTTTCAAGTCTCCAATGCTTAAATAATTTCCAAATTCGATTAATTTAATGAATTCTAGGAACTACAAGTATGCTCTATTACTTGTAGCCGCAGTATCTATCACAGCAACTGGTGCTATGTCTCAGGCATATGCACAAAGTGTTGAAGATGGTATGGACGGATATGTTAAAGGAACCAGTGGAATTTACACTGGTAATCCTAACGAATGTTGGTATGATGATGGCGAAGGCGGCATGCTACCTTGTCTTATAGACACAGGTGATACAGCATGGATGCTGACAGCAACATCATTAGTACTCTTCATGTCTCCAGGAGTCGGTTTCTTTTATGGCGGATTAGCCAGATCAAAGAACATCGTCAACGTACTTGGTATGACCTTAATTGTAATGGGTCTAATGTCAGTACAATGGGTTCTATGGGGATACTCACTAGCATTTGGCGGAATAGATTCTGATGCAAACTTATTCATGGGTAACTTGGACTATGTTGGATTTAACATGGTATCAGCTTGGGCACCATTAGGTGAAGTTGGTCCTTGTCAAGATACATGGTCAGCAGCTTATCAGATGAATGAAATGAAGGACGGCGATTATTGTAGTCAAGGTTGGCCAGGTACAGTACCTCACCAACTCTTTGCAATGTTCCAAGCAACCTTCGCAATCATTACACCAGTTCTAATTATTGGTGGTTTGATTGACAGAATCAAATTCAGCGCATTGATCGTATTCGTACTCTTGTGGGGTACCTTCGTTTATGATCCAGTAGCACACTGGGTATGGGGAGGAGGCTACATCGGAGGAGGTTCACTTGACCTCGATCCAGACTTATCGCCATCTTATGCATTAGACTTTGCAGGTGGTACTGTAGTACACATTACTTCAGGATTTGCAGCATTGGCAGGAGCCTTAGTCCTTGGCAGACGTCTTGGATATGGCAAAGTGCCAATGGAGCCACACAATATCCCAATGGTAGTCCTCGGCGCAGGAATACTCTGGTTTGGATGGTTTGGTTTCAACGCAGGTAGTGAAGTAATGGTCGACGGCATTACCGTCAGCGCATGGACTGTTACAAATACAGCAACTGGTATGGCTGCAATCACTTGGGTGCTCATGTCTTGGGCACATACAGGAAAACCAAGTGTTGTAGGAGCTGCATCAGGAGCAGTAGCAGGATTGGTAGCAATCACACCAGCTTCAGGTTGGGTAGGTCCAATGGCTGCGATTATAATCGGTATTGCAGCTGGTACAATTTGTTATGCAGCAATAGCATTCAAGAGTGCACGCAAATGGGACGACGCATTAGATGTATGGGGAGTACACGGAATGGGTGGTCTTACAGGTGCAATTTTGACTGGTACATTAGCTAGTCCACACGTTTGGGATACTGGAGACGGTATCGGAGCATGGACTGGTACTGCAGAAGGAATGGAACAGCAAGCAATCAGCATCATTGGTGCTGCAATATCAATAGGCTATGCCTTTGGTGTTACAATTGTAATCCT
>JACKQG010002508.1_pt1 | contig 23868 bp, 22 predicted proteins | sample 8237621 | NCBI WGS metagenome assembly JACKQG01 (sample SAMN15677084, study PRJNA649215) | marine metagenome | biome: marine; feature: Black Sea; material: saline water; isolation source: suspended particulate matter (SPM) from the Black Sea western gyre | collected 2013-06-09/2013-06-10 | depth... | reverse complement strand
AAAAACTAATATTGCCCTCCACCATATTCAAGTATTATCAAATTCAGTAATTATGATACTCATTTCCTTATGAATGAACGAATTTGAAACAAGAATTTCTTTATCGTTTATATCATAATCCGAACCATCCATTTTGCTGACGCTTCCACCTGCTTCGGTAACGATTAAAATACCGGCGGCAGAGTCCCAGGGATGCAAATCAAATTCCCAAAAACTGTCTACTTTACCGCTGGCCACATGGCATAAATCCACAGCGGCAGCTCCCAATCGCCGGACACCTTGGGTTATGTCTGTGAAATGTTTGAATAATTTCATGTTCCTTTCCCAAACTTCTCCATGTTCATAACCGAATCCCGTCACTAAAAGGGATTGACTTAAATCATCCGTTTTCGAAACGGATATTTTTTCTCCATTGCAAAATGCACCTTGATCTTTGATTGCAGTATAAATGTTGTTAACGGGCAATTCGATAATGCAGCCGACTATTGGCTCATTTTTATAATGCAAAGCGATGGAAACAGCAAATGAGGGAAAACCATGGACAAAATTGGTTGTACCGTCCAAAGGGTCGATGATCCACTGAAAGCCAGCATGGGGAAGGGTGGAGCCGGATTCTTCAGCCAGAATACCGTGTTCGGGAAATTCAGCTTCTATGTGTTCCCGAATGATATGATCGGCATCCCGATCTGCTTTCGTGACAAGATCCGTCTTTCCCTTAAAATCTGCAACCCGGGGAGTTTTCAGGGCAGTTAGAATAATTTCTGCGGCTTTTTTAGCAGCATTTTCAGCCACATCCATGATGTGGTTTTGATAAGACTTTTTCAATTGGTTCATCACAATGTCCTGTACCTAAAAAACTTAAGAGATAGATCATGTAGTATTCCACATTTTAATTTTCCATCTCACTTACCCCACCTTTCCAGGTAGGGACTTACAATCGGAAAAGAATAGGGCTTTAGCCCAACTCCTTGAGCCAATTATTTTGGGCTGAAGCCCAAAATAATATAGTCTTTTTATCCCCGTCCTGAAGGACGGGGTAAGTATTACAACTTACCCTTTTATTAAATCAGAGATTAAAACTATGAAAAATTGTGGCTCTAGCCTTTATTATAAGTAAATTATTTCTTATAGGGAACATGTTCCTTACTAAAATAATCTTTTGTCATTACCTTGAGCGCAGTCGAAAGAAAAATAATGGAAATGAGATTGGGAAAAGTCATGATTCCCAGGGCTGCATCGCCAAATGCCCAGATGGCTTCCAATTCTGCAATGGCTCCAATAAATACGAACAATAGAAATACCCATTTATAAGCCATAATAGCTTTTTCACCAAAAAGATAAACTGTGGATCTATCACCGTAATATGACCAGCTGATGGCTGTTGAAACAGCGAACAATAATACAGAAACAGTTACGATTTTATCTCCAAAACTGAAAAGAAATCCCAGGCCTTCTTTAAAAGCATAAGACGTGAGAAGACTGCTGTTGAATAGACCCACGTTCAGAATATCTTTTACTTGCTGACTCACGGGATCCGTAATATTCATATAGAATTGTGTATGCTGCCAGGCGCCGGTTGTAATGATGACAAGTCCCGTTAATGTGCAAATAATCAACGTATCAATAAATGGACCCAGCATGGCGACAGATCCTTCTCTGATAGGATATTTTGTTTTTGCTGTGGAGTGTGCAATGGCTGCGCTTCCCTGACCCGCTTCATTGGAATACAATCCTCGCTTTATACCCCAGAGCATGGTTAATAAAATTCCGCCGCCGGTTCCGGCGATGGTTGCCGGTGGATTGAAGGCCATTTTAAAGATTAATGCAAAGCTTGCGCCTATTTTGTCAATATTGACCAACAATATTAAAGATGCAGCAACCACATAAATGACTGCCATAATCGGTGCAAGATAACCGGTCACATGTCCGATGCGTTTAATACCGCCGATGATAACCAATCCAATCACGGTTACAAGCAGAATTCCATTAATCACTTGTTGGACTGAAAGTTCGAATCCGGTCCATACATGGTGTTTTAGCGTTAGAAAATGCTCTGTCCCCAGGAACTGTGACATTTCTGAATATATTTGATCTGAAACAGTAAATGCTTGGATTGCATTACCGGTGGCGAATGAACAAATGATTGCAAAACTGGCAAATGCTACCGCCATCCATCTCCAGTTTTTTCCCATCCCATGTTCAATCGTATACATGGGGCCGCCGGCTGTATGGCCATCACTTCTGATTTCCCTGTATTTCAACGAAAGAGAACATTCAGCGTATTTTAATGTTGTACCAAAAAATGCTGTCACCCACATCCAGAATAACGCACCGGGTCCGCCGTAATAGAGAGCAGTGGCAACACCGGCGATATTTCCAATTCCCACTGTTGCTGATAATGCAGTGGTTAATGCGCGAAAGTGATTTAAATCACCTTCATCTTCAGGATTGTCATAAATACCGCGCGTTACATTGATTCCGTGTTTAAGATATCGAAGTTGAGGGAATCCCAATTTTATAGTCGCATAAATTCCTGTTCCCACGAGGGCGAATATCATGAGTGGAATGGGAGAGAATGTTGGAAACGACCAAACACCTTCAAAAAATTCTGTTCCAAATAACATTAATAATGTCAGGATGATTGCGAAAGAAATAATACCTGCTTTTGTTCTATTCATAGTTACCTTGATTTGATTAAAATTTGATGCCAAGTTTACATGACTGTTTCCAGACTGGCAAACGGCTTTTCGTAAAGATAATTAAAATTTACTGCAATATGTTCTTCATTAAAAATTTCAAAAGTAGTCCATTCATATATATTACAGTTTCATTCATTCTTGGATTGTTTCTTGGAGGAACTGACATATCAATTATACTTCCTTTATTCATTGCGGTAATAGGAATTGGGTTATTATTTATAAAGGGAGATATATTTTTTGTAAGCGGAATTTTATTTTGCACTGCATCATTTGGCTGGCAGATGATGTTTCATGAAATATCAGAAATGAGTACAAAACGGTTAACTGCAAATCAATTACACGAAACGACGATTCCATTCAGTAGTGAAGTAATGGAAATACAATCAACGAAAAAGGGATATAAATATAAAATTTCTTTGACTGAACATCATGAAATAGATGTTTGGTTTTTTAACAAGAAGCAATTGTCTTGCGAAATCGGTGATACGATTTCAAGTGTGGGTGGATTCCAAGAAATTCGCGCTGTGCGCAATCCCGGAGAGTTCAATTTTTTGAATTATTATAATCGTCAGAATATATATGGATGGATTTTTGCTGACGATCATTATGTTATTCGTATTGATCAAAATGAAGCATTTCAGCTCAACAAAATCATTGTTGAAGTTCGTGATAAAATTAGAGACTTTTTTAAAGAGTATGCACCGGGTGTTGCCGGTGATTTATTGAGTGCACTGATATTGGGTGATAAATCGGATGTTGAGCCATCCATTAGAGATTCGTTTGCAGAAACGGGGGTTATTCATGTTTTGGCTGTTTCCGGATTGCATGTAGGATACGTGCTTATCATTTTGCTTTTACTAAAAAATATGCTCGGACTTCCATGGGGTTGGGACAGGATTGTTGTCATTTTAGGATTATGCATTTTTGTTTTGATTACGGGAAGCAAAGCCAGTGTTGTGCGGGCGTCAATAATGGCCGGTCTTTATATATTGGCGCCTGTGGTTAATCGACAAGTAAATATTTGGAATATTATTGCTGTTGCGGGATTTATTATTCTATGTTTCAACCCATTGGATCTTTTTGATCTTGGATTTCAATTGAGTTTTCTCGCTGTAATATCAATCGTTTTCTTTTATAATTGGTTGAATGAAACGCTACCTGAAAAAATCAGAGTTAATAACATCCAAAATACTATTATCCGTTTTGTTTGGGGTTTATTCCTGGTTTCATTTGCAGCTCAAATAGGCACGCTGCCATTAACGTCATTTGTGTTTGGGAAAATTCCAGTCGTAGCATTGATTGCCAATGTGTTCATCGTTCCATTGATCGGATTGTTAGTGGGAATTGGCTTTGCTATTTTATTTTTAAACTGGATACCTGGTATCGGCTATGCTCTTGGAAATACAGCGTGGTTAATAGCAAAAATCATAACAACCATGACATATTCATTCTCCGGTTTAAAATACAGTTCGTTTCAATTGACATTTTCACCATTTCACATATTACTCTATTTATTGATTATTTTATCTATCGTCTTACTTTGTAATAGCCAAAGGAGAAAATTTGGTCTATTAAGTTTGTTGCTTGTGAGCAATTTGCTTATTTGGAAATGGGTAATAAATGAGAAAAAGATGGATATTATTTTCATGGATGTGGGACAAGGAGATGCAGCCTTAATTATTTTCCCCAATGATAAAACGATGCTCATTGACGCCGGTCAGCGGAATCAATATGAAGATATGGGAACTGAAGTTGTCATGCCTGTTTTAAAATATTTAAACATTGAAAAACTCGATTGGGTTGTCATGAGTCATCCCCATAGCGATCATATTGGCGGTTTAGTAAATCTGATAAATGAGGTTAAAATTGACACCCTTTTGGATTCGTTCATTCCATATAAATCTTGGACATATAAAACAATTATAAGAGGAGCAGACAAAAACGAAGTTTACGTTAGTCATCCCCACCAGGGAGAAGTAATGAAATTATCTGACAACGTAATAATCGAATTTTTAGCGCCAGATTCAGTTTTCGCTGTTTCAGAGCATAATGTAAACAATGCAAGTATTGTCTTTAAATTATCCTATGGAGCAACCAGCGTATTATTTACCGGAGATCTGGAGTATGAAGGGGATCAATTTTTGCTTCCATATGAAAATATGCTAAATGTAAACGTTTTAAAAGTCGCTCATCATGGATCAATCACAAGTACGACAACATCCCTGTTGGATTTCATCCAACCTGATATCGCTGTTGTTTCGGTAGGTAGGAAAAATAAATTCAAACATCCATCTTCAATTGTAATGGAAAGATTAGAAGAACGAAATATAGATATTCATCGAACGGATACGGACGGCGCTCTCTGGTTAAGGTCTGACGGTGAAACATTTACGGAAGTCTTATGGAAATAATCGCAGGAGTTGATGAAGCGGGCCGAGGTCCATTGGCAGGGCCGGTAACTGCAGCGGCGGTTATTTTGCCGGAAAACCACTCCATAAAAGGTTTGACTGATTCTAAAAAACTGTCAGCTAAACAACGGGAACAATTATTTGACGAAATAAACAAAAATGCTATGAGTGTTGGAGTCGGAATCGTTGATGTTAAGGAAATTGATAAAATCAATATTTTGCAAGCAACGTATAAAGCCATGTACAAAGCATTAGGAGCACTTAATCCCAAACCGGACAAAGCCTTGGTTGACGGCTTTGCTCTTCCGAATCAAATTATTCCCAATGAAGGTATAATAAAAGGAGATGATAAAGTGGATTGTATTCGCGCAGCATCAATCATTGCAAAGGTAACGAGAGATCGAATAATGGAACAATATGACATCATATTTCCTGAATACGGCTTTGCAAAGCATAAAGGGTATGGCACAAAACTCCATCTTGAAAAATTGCGCGAACATAAAGCGTCGCTCATTCACAGAAAGTCCTTCAAGCCGGTAAGTGAAAATTTGCCAACCATTACGTGGTTGCAGAAAAATCGCAAAATAGGGCAGTGGGGTGAACAATTAGCGGCGATGGAATATTACAAAAATGGATATAAAATCCATGCGTTGAATCATCATAGTGCTCCTTATGGTGAAATTGATATTATTGCCGAAAAAGACGATGAAATCGTTTTTGCGGAAGTAAAAACGGCTGCAGGAAAAACATTTGGGGGAATTGAAAACCAAGTTGATGAAGTAAAATTGCAGCGATTAAGCAACGCCATTGATAAATACATTATGGATTTTGAAATAGAAAAGGATATACGTTTGGATGTTTATGCAATAAGACTCGGAAAAAATGGCCCCAAATTGAAACATTTCAAGGCTATAGAACTTGAATAAATGAAATTCGTATTTTAAATCATTCCTAATTTCACGTATGAACAAAAATAAATTTATACAAGAAACGCGATCACTATTTATGATCATACTCGTGGCTTTTTTATTAAAGGTCACTTTGATTGAAGCGTATATCGTGCCGACCGGAAGCATGGAAAAAACGATCATGATAGGTGATTTTTTAATTGGCAATCGTTTCGTTTATGGAATGCGCACGCCGGACTGGGTTGGTATTCCTTACACAGATATTGGATTTGATATACCTTATTTCCGTTTTCCCAAGTACAGAGAACCAAAACAAAGTGATATTATTATATTTAAATATCCCCGAGATCCTCATGTGAAATATGTAAAACGATGTGTAGCAGAACCGGGTGATACATTGGAAATCAGAAATCGTAAAGTGTTTATTAACGGCAGTGAGTTTCAACTTCCAGAACATGGACGATTTATTTTACCCATAGCGTCAACACAGCAGAAGGATCAAAATATTTTCATGGGGAAGGGTAATAAAGATAATTTTACAAAAACAATTATACCGAAAAAAGGTGATCGAATTCCTATCGAGCCTGAAACAGCCTTATTGGTGATGCAATTAATGCTGATGGATGGCCATGAACTAAAGCTAAAAAATAGTGTAGGTGAGTTTCATTTTACTATGAGAGATCCATCTGACCTTTATCGCCGCAAGGGATCTTACGATGTGTTCGATGATTATTATCCCAATGGAGATTTGCTTAATCCATGGTCCAGAAACATGCCCCGGGGAGAATTGTTTTTTGATGGGCTGCCCATTATGGATTTGAAAGAATACGAAGTTGAACAGAATTATTATTGGGCTATGGGAGATAATCGTGATAATAGTCTCGATTCGAGATTCTGGGGTTTTGTACCAGAAAATTATATATTAGGCGAAGCATTATTTGCTTATATGTCATTGAATTTAGATACATGGGTGCCGCGATTTAATCGTATCGGGACAATTTTAAGATAAAATATTTCATCTTGTTCTAGCATTTACTAGTTCGTATTTTTTCTTATTCAGGCGCAACCAAAAACAACGAGGTAAGGAATACAATGAAGCGCATTATACTATCGCTTTACATATTTTCAATATTAATTGCACAAAATGAAGTTGCTGAAAATGCAGCTGATACAACGAATACTGTTGTTGATACGACAGCTTTAAATGAACAATCAAGTATAAATATCGATGAGGATATGAATCTAGATCTTGGTTTGGATTTTGGCTATAAAGGATACAAATGGGGGAGCTCAATTTCCACATTGCCAGGATTAGATAATTTTACTGATGCTCAAACAAGCGCTGACCAAAAATCAGCTAAACTTTTTGGAGCTTTAGGTTTAGACACTGTAGTTGTGAATTATGTCTATTCGGATAGCGGTTTTTGGAAAGTTGAAATAGACTATGAATTGAATAATAATGATATTGATGATCAAATTGACAAATTTATCAGATTAGAAAAAAATATTTCTGAAGTGTATGGGAATCCATTTTCAACGGAACAGACTGTAAATGGACCGTCAAGTTCATATAGTAATATTCTTCATATCAAATATTCACGTTCTTTTTATAGATCGTCATGGAATATTTCTCCAGCAAGAATATTATTGATCTTAAACGGCATTATTCAACAGCCCCAGACAGAAAATAGTATTCTTGAAGGTGAGTTGAGTATTTTAAAACTCGTTTATTATAATCCTGATTATATGCAATCAGCGGGAGATCAAGTAGAAAACCAGGTATTGCCATCTATTTATGATATTTATTAAAAGACAGCAATGATTCGTACATTATTCTTTATAATGTTAAGTGTGCAATTTTCATTATGCCCTACACCTCCGCGAATGATGCGATCTTTTCGTTATAATACATCCCAATCTAAAGCGCTTGAAATAAGCTATACTGTATTAGAAAAACTTGGTTATGAAATAGAATTCTTTACAAAAGAAAGCCACCTGATAAAAACTTACCTATCACCAATAAAAAAAGATTTGCGCCGATACGATTATGCGCTTGCTGTGCATGTAGAAGATCAAATAAATGTTTTTATCATAGCACAAAAGCATGTTTTCAAACGAGGATCAGAGACATCAATTGGTGGGGGTAAATCAATTACCGAAGTTGATGCAGTTGATTGGCTGCCATATTCATTACAGCAGAAAATATTTTGGCCACTGATTGAAGAATTTTCAAAATACGGTCTAAAGGAATATCAAAATATCACTTTATTTCAATCAGAAAAAATAAACATAGCTAATGTTTAAAATAGCATTTGGTCTTTATAGTTAGAGTGTATCAATTTCAATAGATTTATCAATAGCTAAAATCACTTTTTATTATGTCAGATAATGGTATTTTAAACGAAAAATTGAAAACCCTGCTTCAAGGTATTAATGAACAATACGGTTCAACTTTAACAGATGAATTGATTGTTCGCTTGGAAAACACGATTATAGATTTCAATGAAGAAGTGGATGCATTGATGAATGAATTAAAAGAAAATGCGACAATAAAAGAAAAAATGATGGCAGATATAAAGTCAGGAAAAAAGTCAGAAAAATCAAATGAACAAACTCCTGATATAGATTCTGAAGAAGACGCTCAAGAAATGAGCGAATGGGAAAAAAGACTCGAATCACTAAGTTGAGGAATAAAAATGTCAGTTAAAGATAAAATTATATTTAGTTTACTTGCGGTTTTAATAATTGCCGGTGGATATTTTCAATATATGTCCGGTGAAATGATCAAGCGAATGGATGTATTAAACACGAATGATGCAGAACATGTAGATGTTGTTCATAATGAATTTCGTGAAGATTTACGGAAATTAAATCTGCAATTTATTGGCAGGGGAAAGCACGTCCGTAAAGCACAGCAAGATATTATTGCCAATACAAATTTGATTAATGCAACTGCAGATTCTCTTGCTGATTTAATTTCTGAAGTCCAATTTAACCTGGATGAATTAGATCGTGATGTAAGTAAACGGTTTGTGGATGTAGAAATGGATTTATCTGATTTGGAAGATGATTTTAATAGAAATAGGCGGAAGACAAGTCAGACATTATCTGAAATTCAACAGTCCATTACTTTATTACAGACAGATATGAATGAAGTTAAAGATAAGGTTTTTGAAAAAGATAAGAAGGAGAAAAAGAAATAAACAGTAGAATTATTTTATTATTTTATAAAAAGGGACATTATTTGTCCCTTTTTTATTTTTGTTTAATGATCGACTAATCGATAAAATTTATTTAGGATTCCTTGCTTGAAATGAATATTCTGCTTAAAGAGTTAGTTGAAGTAAATGAATATATGAATAGTCGTTTCACCGTATATAAAAACGAGAAGTCAGCAGAAGGAATGAATGAAGTGTCAGTATAAAAATTGGGGTAGATTTCACAATGACCTCGGTGCAAAGTGAAAATCTACCCCTTCCACATACCAAAGGTACCAAACCAGCACCTTCGTGTTTAAAGTAAAAGTTTAAACACGAAAAATGCAAGAGAAAAATGAACAAAAATAGTGCCGGGAGCCGGAATCGAACCGGCACGAGGAAAGCCTCATTGGTTTTTGAGACCAACGCGTCTACCAATTCCGCCACCCCGGCAAAAATTGATGAATAAAATTAGACTATTTATTAAAATAATATCAATATATTTAAACGCATTTTAAAAGGAGTTTGATCATAATGAGCTATACAACAATAGCAGACATGTTTATTCAGAGTATTGAAAAATATGCAGATAACCCTGCATTTTTTGATAAGATCGATGGTGAATGGAAGGGTAAGACGTATAAAGAAGCGGGTGAGATAGTAGAAAATCTTGCAAGTGGATTAGCATCATTAAGTGTTCAAAAGGGGGATAAGATTGCCATCCTCTCTACCAATACATCCAAATGGGCATATGCTGATTATGCTATTACAGGATTGGGAGCAGTCACAGTGACTGTATATCCAACTTTGACTAATCCTCAAATAAATTATATTTTCGACGATTCTGAAACTCATTATGCATTTGTTGAAAATAAAGATCAATTGAGTAAAACAAGATCATTATTACAAAAATGCGAACACATGAAAGCATATATACTCATGGATGATTCTGATACGGACGAGGATGATGTAATTAAATTCAGTCAATTATTAGAAAAAGGAAAAGCGTTTAAGGATGAAACGAATTTTAATCTAAAAGCAATTGCCAACACAATTAAACCTGATGATTTATTGACATTAATATATACGAGCGGTACGACAGGCAATCCAAAGGGTGCCATGCTTTCTCATAAAAATTTAGTATCTAATATCTTAAGCGGTAGAAAATCTATTCATATTGATGAGAATGACGTTTTCTTATCATTTCTGCCTTTAAGCCATGTTTTTGAACGAATGGTAGGCCATTTTACAGGTTTCTCATCCGGAGGTCGTGTTTATTATGCTGAAAGCATCGATTCTGTAGCAGAAAATATGGGCGAAGTTAAACCGACAGTCATGGCCAGTGTTCCTCGGCTTTATGAAAAAATGTATGCTAAAGTACTTGATAAAGTGAGTAATGATCCTCCAATACGTCAAAAGATATTTTGGTGGGCGATTGGTGTTGGTAAAGAATCTATGCCATATATTTGTAAAAACAGCCGTCCAGGCGGATGGTTAGGGTTCAAATTTGGACTAGCTGAAAAACTGGTATTTTCAAAGATAAAAGAGCGAGTTGGAGGCAGGTTAAGATTTTTTGTTTCCGGTGGTGCGCCTTTATCCCAGGAAATAGCGGAATTTTTTGCCGCTGCAAATATAATAATCTTGGAAGGATATGGTTTAACCGAGACAAGTCCTGTGATAACAAATAATAGACTTGAACATGTAAAATTTGGAACAGTCGGACAACCAATCGATGGTGTTGAAGTAAAAATTGCTGATGATGGTGAAATCATTTGCCGTGGGGATAATGTGATGCTGGGATATTATAATAACGAAGCTGAAACAAGAGAAACAATCGATGATGAAGGTTGGTTTCACACAGGCGATATTGGAGAATTCGATGAGGATGGATTTTTAAGAATTACCGATAGAAAAAAGAATATTATTGTTACTTCAGGAGGAAAAAACATTGCTCCGGCTCCTATGGAAAACGCCCTCGTCGGATCAAAATACGTCGAACAAGTAGTTGTTGTAGGGGATAGGAGAAATTTTATTTCTGCATTGATTGTGGCAGCTCCTGAAGCATTAAATGACTGGGCTAATAAGAAAGGAATTTCTGATCAAATAATAAGCAATGAACAAACAATCGAATTGTTCGATGATATTGTCAATAAAGCCATGGATGGATTTGCACATTACGAAACAATAAAGAAATTTAAATTAGTCGCAGATGTATGGTCTGTGGAAACGGGTGAATTAACTCCTACTCTTAAAGTAAAACGTAAGGTAGTTGAGGAAAAGTACGCAGATTTGATAGATAGCATATATCAAGTATAACATTCAAAAACTTAAACTAATTCATTATCTTCTTATTTCATGAGTAAAATTTCAATACTAGGTACAGGCAGTTGGGGTTCGGCTATAGGGGAGTCTTTAGCACAAAATAGTCATGATGTCATTCTTTGGCAGCGGGATTTTCAAAAAGCGAATTCGATGCAAAATGAACGTAAACACACCTTCATCGATAATTTCACTTTCTCCGATAATATCAATTTTACTTCTGATTTGGAGTTTGCTCTAGACAAAGCAGACTTAATTGTTGTCGCCGTTCCATCCCACAGTGTTCGTGAATTAATATCACACGCTAATACATTTATAAGTAACAGTGTTATAATTGTCAATATTGCCAAGGGATTAGAAATCGATTCATTATTGACAATAAGTGCAGTTATTCGTCAGGAAACAGCAGGAAAAGATTTGCCTATTGTTTCGTTATACGGTCCCAGCCACGCAGAGGAAGTTGTGAAGAAAATTCCAACAACATTGGTGGCTGCATCAACAGATGAAAATGCACGTAAAATAGTGCAGAAAATATTTTCATCATCTGTGTTGCGGGTATATACAAATAATGATATTCTAGGTATAGAATTAGGCGGTTCATTAAAAAACGTTATTGCAATCGCTGCAGGAATATGTGACGGTATCGGATTTGGCGATAATACGAAAGCAGCAATCTTAACAAGGGGAATCGCTGAAATGACTCGGTTGGGAGTTGCTATGGGCGCACAAGAAAAAACATTTGCCGGATTGAGCGGTATCGGCGATTTATTTGTAACATGTTCCAGCAAGCATAGTCGAAATCGCTTTGTAGGTGAGGAAATTGGAAAAGGTATAAAATTAGATGAAATATTATCTGAAATGAAAATGGTTGCGGAAGGAGTTAATACAGCAAAAGCCGTTTTTCAGTTATGTCAAAAACATATTGTAGAGATGCCGATTTCATTGGCAGTATATAATGTTCTTTATAATAACAAAGACCCTCGTGAATCCGTTAACGAACTTATGTCTAGGGATTTAGTATCAGAATAGAATTCCCACTTTTACCCTCATCCCAACCATCGTAATTTCGCCACCGTAAATAACGCCCACATAGCTCAGCAGGATAGAGCGACTGCCTCCTAAGCAGTAGGCCAGAGGTTCGAATCCTCTTGTGGGCACAGTAAATGAAAACGAAAAGGAGAAAATAATTAATGCTTAAAGCAAGAAAGAGAATTTCGAAAAAAGAAATTAAACATGATCCATTTTTGGAATCAATTTATCAAACGAAGGAATATTTTGAAAATAACGTTAAGGCTATTACCCGAGCAGGAATTGGATTAATTGCAGTTTTAATTGTTGTATTTATATTCAATAAAAATTTAAATGCAGAAAGAAATGCGTCTGAAGCAGCATTAGGTAAAGCAATCGTCAATTTAGGTATTGGTGATAGAGATAATGGACTTTTGCAATTAGAACTTCTAATTGATGATTATTCCGGGTCTGATGCAGCTCAACGTGGGGCATTTATGTTAGCCAGGTTATTTTATGAGCAAAAAGATTTTTTAACTGCAGAATCATATCTCTTGGATTTTCTGGATAACCCTGCAAAAGAATTTCATGCCGGTGCTTTAATAATGATGGCAGATCTAGAAAAAATAAATGGAAATACTTCCTCTGAAGAAGATTATATAAAAGATGCTATTAAATATGCTTCAAGTGACTCTGAAAAGGATAAATTTTCATTAGTGCTTGCTGAACATTTCTTGAGAACCGGTAATTATGATGCTGCACGAGAATTGACTGAGTCCATATATAATAAATACGATAAAAACTCTAATTTGTATAATAAATCAGAAGAAATATTAGGACATCTCCACACATTCTCTTCCGACGAACAATAACCTTGTAAACATCACCATTAGGTTTTAATTTTGCCGCCGTAAAAGTGGGTTCAAGGCCCACTTTTCGTTTGTTTACACATGGAAGAATTAAGACATAAAATAGAGCAATTACTCCCAGAAGGAGTTTTTCTGATGGATATGAATGAAGATCCTCATAAGGGATTGTTGCGCTGTTTTGTAGATAGCGAAGCATCTATATCGCTGGATGTAACGACAACTATTGCGAAATCGATTCGGAATTCAGGTTTGCTCGAAACTATATTTCCCGATGGAGCTTCTTTAGAAGTAACAACATTAGGTCTTTCTGAACCATTAACACAGCCTTTTCAATACAGAAAAAATGTAGGCCGCTTAATGAATTTAACCTATGATAAAAAGGGCTATCGTAAGCATGCAGAAGCAGAATTAGTGGGTTTTAAAGACAGTATTTTATTTCTTAAAAATGAGAATAAAGGCCATTTCCAATTGGCATTAGAAAATATATTACAAGCAAAAATAATTGTTCAATTCAATTGATACGGAGGAATTTTGATTAATCGAGGACTAATAGAAGTTTTTTCAGAAATAGCACGAGAAAAAAATGTAGAACGTTCAGAATTGGGTAGCATTATTGAACAATTATTCATGTATATAATTGAAAAAGAGCGCGGTGAAAATTCAAATTGCAGTGTTATTGTTAATTTGGATAAAGGCGAAATAGAAATTTATGCAGAGAAAGAAATTGTAGAAAATATTGATGATCCTGTACTAGAGATTTTACTGGAAGATGCTACTAAATTAATGCCGGAAGAAAAATTCGAAGTAGGCGATATTTTTGTTGAAGTAATTGATCCAAGGATATTTGGCAGGCGGATGATTAATACTGCCAAGCAGTTTTTCAATCAAAGATTGCAGGACGTAGAGAAACATTACATTTACGAGGACTATTCTCAACGTGTTGGTGAAATCGTCATTGGTGTTGTTCATCAAGTTCAACGTGATAATATTTTTATAAATATTGAACAAGCTGAATTGCGTTTACCCAAAAAAGAACAAATACATTCAGAGCGATACCGTCGAGGTGATTCCATTCGAACAATTGTTAAATCAGTCGAAGTCAACCCTCGCGGACCTGAAATCATCGTTTCGCGAAGTGATAACCATTTCCTTTACAAAATGTTTGAAATGGAAGTTCCAGAAATTGAAGACGGTATAATAGAAATTTTAGCAATTGCCCGTCATCCTGGGGAACGAGCAAAAATAATTGTTAAATCACAAGATAGACGTATAGATCCTGTTGGCGCATGCGTTGGTATGCGTGGAAGTAGAATTCAAGCTATTGTTCGAGAATTAAGTAATGAAAAAATTGATATTATTAACAACAGTGAACAATCTGAAATTTTAATATCCAGAGCATTATCTCCTGCAAAACCAATCGATCTTTATATAGATGATGATCGGAAATATTGTGTCGCACTATTTAACGATGAGGAACTGGAATTTGCAATTGGCAGAGGAGGTGTTAATATTAACCTAGCTTCCAGAGTCACAGGATTTAGAATTGATGCATTTGGTAAAAAACAGTATGAAAGGCAAAAGGAAGATCAGGCTACTTTATTGAAAATTGTACCTGAATTTCCTGATGATTTAGTTGCTCCCTTGGCCGACAATAATATAAAAATTATTTCAGATTTATTAAATGCCGATGAAGAAGAGTTGTTAAAAATAGATGCAATTAATGATGAAAATTTGGAAAAGTGTTACTTGGTAATTCAAAATTATATTGAACGAATTGAAGAAGAGGAAACAGAAGAAGAGGAAGATATTGAATTAAAAGAAATACTTAAAAAAGTTGACGATGCAAGTAAATCAGATGTTATCGAAGAGACTGAAAAGCAGAAAAATAAAAAAGAATCAGAATCTACAGAAGATGAAGTTGAAGAAACAGACGATACTAAAGATGATGATAAATCTGAAACAGAGACCAACGATGACAATGATGAAAAAATAGAAGATGAAATTGAAAACATAAAAGAAACAGAAGAAGTGGGAGAGGCTGGCTAAATGGCTAAACGATCCAAACGTGTATTCCAAGTCGCTAAAGATTTAAATATTTCACACACGGAAATATTAAATTTTCTTAAGGGAGAAGGGATTGATGTAGCAAGTCATATGTCGCCCGTTGATGAAGATGCAATGGCTCTAATTGAAACTGAATTTTCCAAAGATAAAGAAAACGTAGATCGATATCGAAAAGAGCAAGTACGTAGAGAAATTCATAATACACGTATAATTGAACAGCAAAAGATTTCCAAAAGACTAGACCTTTTATCTTTGGATGAACAACGAAAAATAGAAGAAGAAGAAAAAGAAAAGGCTGCTGAAGAAGAAAAACGAAAAAAGGAAGAGAAAGCGCTTAAACAACAAAAAGACAAAAAGAAAGCCAAGGATACTCAAAAGAAAGAAGAAAAGCCTAAAAAACAACGTCTGAGAAAAATCGATATTTCCGAAATCGAAGCTCAAATCGGACAGACGTCCAGATCCAGAAAAAAAGTAGTGGACAAAAAAGAAAAGAAAGTACAAAAAAGCGTAAAGGATGCAGTCAAGCAAACTCTATCCAAAATCGATACAAAAACAAAAAAGAAGCAGTATAGAAAAGACAAACTAGTTGTTGAAGAACTGGATGATGAAATCAAAAAAACAGTTCGTGTTGCAGAATTTTCTAATGTGGATGAGTTGAGCAAGATTTTTGATGTAAATGCTAGCGATATTATTCAGGAATGCCTTGGATTAGGTAAACTGGTTACGATTAATCAAAGGATGGATTGGGATATTATTGAACTTCTTGCAGATAAATATGGGTTTATTCCTGAAAAAATCACAGATATTGGTGAAGAAATATTTACTCTGGAAGATTCAAAAGATGACAAAGAAAAAGCAACTTATCGTCCACCCGTAGTAACAATTATGGGGCATGTTGATCATGGTAAAACTTCCATTCTTGATTACATTAGAAAAGAAAATGTAGTCGCAGGTGAATCGGGTGGTATTACTCAACACATTGGTGCGTATAAGGTTGAGTTGGAGGATGATAAGGAAATTACATTTTTGGATACGCCTGGTCATGAAGCGTTTACAGCTATGCGAGCCAGGGGAGCGCAGGTGACGGATATTGTTGTCGTGGTTGTCGCTGCAAACGATGGTGTTATGCCGCAAACGATGGAAGCAATCGACCATGCAAAAGCTGCCGAAGTCCCCATTGTTGTTGCTATCAATAAGATCGATTTGCCTGAAGCAGATCCAGAAAGGGTAAAGCGAGAATTATCTGATCATGAAGTATTGGTCGAAGATTGGGGTGGAAAAGTCCAAGCTGTACATGTTTCAGCAAAAACAGGTGAGGGAATTGATGATATAATGAATTCAATTCTATTAGAAGCTGAAGTACTTGAGCTAAAAGCCAATGCAGATACATATGCTCGGGGTACCGTTATTGATTCCAGGCTGGATAAAGGACATGGACCAATAGCCACTGTTCTGATACAAAAAGGTACGCTCAATGTAACTGATCCATTCATATGCAGCAGTTATTCAGGAAAAGTGAGGGCGATGATGAATGAACGCGGCCAACGTGTAAATAGTGCAGGACCGTCTGAAGCTGTTCAGGTTTTAGGATTTGATAAGGTTCCGCAGGCTGCTGATGTTTTTGCAGTGTTTGAGAATGAAAAAGATTTAAAACGAATTGCATCAGAACGTCAGCGTATGAAGCGGGAAATCCAACAAAGAAAAGTCGCTACACAATCACTAGATGCAATGTCAGCTCTTATTAAAGATGGTGCAATTAAGACTCTTCCATTGGTCATTAAAGGTGATGTTGATGGCTCAATTGAAGTGTTGGCTGAATCACTTGAGAAAATTAAGCACGAAGAAGTGGGAGTACGGGTTATTCATAAAGCAGTCGGAATGGTTAATGAATCAGACGTACTTCTTGCAGCAGCTTCCAACGCAGTTGTGATAGGATTCCACGTTCAAGTCAGTTCGAATGCTAAATTACTGGCTAATCAGGAAGGAGTGGAAATTCGTTCGTATACAGTTATTTATAATGCTGTTGAAGAGATTAAACTTGCTCTTGAAGGATTATTAGAACCTGAAAAAGTCGAAAACATACTTGGTCGCGCGTCTGTTCAGGAATTATTTAAAATTCCAAAAATTGGTTTTATTGCCGGAAGCAAAGTAGATGAGGGACAAATAAAACGCGGCGAAATGGCACGAGTTATTCGTGAAGAAGAAGTCATTCACGAAGGAAAAGTCATCTCTTTAAAACGATTTAAAGATGATGTAAAAGAAGTAAAAGAAGGAATGGAATGTGGAATTGGAGTGGATGATTTTTCAAAATTTAAAGAGAATGATGAAATTGTCGTATTTGAAATTCAAAAAATTAAGCGGAAACTTGAAACAACTTGATCTACAAAAAGCCTTATAAACGCACTGAACGCGTTCGTCTACTGATTCAAAAAATTCTCGGCGAAATAACTACCAAGCATATCGACCTTTCACATTTGGGTTTCATTACATTTACACGAGTTGACATATCTCCAGATCTTCGCCACAGCAAAGTTTTTTATAGTGTTATTAATCGTAAATTTCCAGAGGATACCATCAATTTGGAATTGAACAAATTGGCAAAATCATTTCGTAAGTATTTGGGACAGGAAATTCGACTAAAAAACACTCCTGATATAACGTTTTACCTAGATGAAGCCATTAAACATGAAGAGCATATGCAATCCATAATGAAAGATTTGAAAATAAGTAAATCATGATTTTAAATATGTATAAACCAAAAGGGTGGACATCATTCGACGTTGTTAAAAAAGTAAGATCAATTATTAAAGAAAAAAAGGTTGGACATGGCGGTACATTAGATCCATTTGCTGAAGGCGTACTTGTTTTAGGAACGGGTCCTGACACTAAAAAATTAGGAATGATTTCTGATACGAATAAGGAATATGCAGCTACTTTAAAATTAGGTTCAAGAACAGACACGCATGATATTGAAGGACAAGTAGTAGAAGAAAAAGAAATTCCGGAGTTAACCCATGACGAAGTAGAAACTGTTTTGAAGTCATTTATTGGTGAACAATATCAAACACCACCCATGTATTCAGCAAAAAAAGTAAATGGACAGAGATTATATACATTAGCCAGAAAAAATATTGAAGTCGAGCGTGAACCATGTTTGATAAATATAGTAGACATTGAATTGATCCATTTTAATTCACCCGTAATAGAATTCAAAGTAACATGCTCAAAAGGAACGTATATACGTGTTTTGGGTAGTGATATTGCAAACCAGTTAGGAACAGTGGGGCACTTGATTGCTTTAAAACGTAAAAAAGTTGGTGAATATTCAATCGATGAAACAATTCAGATAGATGATTTAGTAAACAATGGATGTATTAATAAATCTTGAAAATATAAAAAGCGAGGATAGATCCGTTTTAACCATTGGTTCATTTGATGGTTTACATAGAGGTCATCAGGAAATCGTAAAAAAAGTCGTGTCAAAAGCTCAATCACAGCATGTAAAATCTGTGGTAATTACGTTTGATCCTCACCCTCGGCATGTACTTGATAAGGACAGAAAATTGCCTTTATTAATTTCCTTGGAAAAGAAATTGTCATTACTGAAAGAACTCCAAGTAGATAAAGTGTTAGTCATTCCATTTACAGAAGAATTCTCTAAAATTTCCGCTGAAAAGTTTATGGATCAAATCGTTATAGAAAATTTTAGTCCAGACCATATCATTATAGGGCATGATCATCATTTTGGCTATAATCGTGAAGGATCACCAAAGTTTATAAAGGATTATTGTGTGAGTCATAACTTCACATGTGAAGTTATTGAAGCAGTCGTAGATGATTCAGTTGTTTTATCAAGTTCCCATATCCGACAATTAATACAAGAGGGATTTGTTCGCCGCGCCTCATTTGAATTGGGTTGGGTGTATGGGTTTAAAGTTCACGTAGTGCAAGGGGCAGGACGAGGAAAAGAATTATCGTTTCCAACAGCAAATTTCATTCCCATAGATGAAAATCAACTATTTCCCAAAAATGGAGTTTATTTTTGCAGGGGAAGGATTAATAGTAATTCACTGTATGGAATGTGTAATTTAGGAGTACGCCCAACGTTCGATGAAAATGATTTTGTTGCTGAAATTCACTTTTTTACTGAAGACATAAATAATTTATATAAACAGGAAATAAAGATCGAATTTCTCGAGCGAATCCGAGATGAACAAAAATTTGAAAATGCTGACCAATTGGTACAGCAATTAAATAAAGATAAACGTTATTGTAATCAATTAATACAAAAATATTTATAGGAGAAATTATGTCAATAACAAAAGAACAAAAAAAAGAGATACTAGATGAATTTGGTAAGCACGAAACCGATACCGGTTCTGCTGAAGGCCAAATCGCATTGTTGACGAAACGTGTCCGTGAATTAACTGAACACGCAAAGCAGCACAAAAAAGACCATCATTCACGTCGTGGATTGGTCATGATTGTATCAAAGAGAAAGAAACTAATGAAATACCTGCGTCGCAAGGATCCAAAAGGATATGTGGAGTTGGTAAAGAAGTTGAAGATAAGAGGATAAGAAGAGAAGATGATAAGTAAAGAAAGAGAAATCGCAGGAAAAATAATGCGATTAGAAACGGGCAAGGTTGCTCGTCAAAGTAATGGTTCCGTTATGGTAACCTATGGAGAAACAGTTATACTGACTACGGTGAATGCATCAAAAGAGCCAAGAGAAGGAATTGACTATTTTCCATTACAAGTAGAATATAGAGAAAAACATTACGCGGGTGGAAAAATTCCCGGTGGTTTTTTCAAAAGGGAAGCAAGGCCTGCTGAACATGAAGTATTAACAAGTCGATTAACTGACAGACCTATTCGGCCCTTATTTCCAAAGGGATTTAAGAATGAAGTCCAAGTCATGATTACTGTTTTGCAGAGTGATGGCGAAAACATGGCAGATACACTTTCCGGTGTAGGAGCGTCAGCTGCTTTAATAACATCTACCATTCCGTGGAATGGGCCTATTGCAACGGTCCGTGTTGGGAGAATTAATGGCGAATTTGTTATTAATCCAACTCGTAGTGATTTATTGAGTTCTGATATTGAAATGATTGTTTCAGGAAACCAGGAAACAGTTGTCATGGTGGAAGGTGAAGCTGAAGAAGCGACTGAATCTGAAATATTGGATGCATTAAAATTTGCCCATGGAGTCATTAAGGAGATTATAGATCTTCAAAATGAGCTTCTTGCTGAAATGGATGTGCAAAAAGATGAATTTGTTTCTCCGGAACCTGATGCAGCTATGGTTTCAGCAATTGATGAAAAAATTGGAAACCAAATTTCTGATATAGTAAATATTGCTGATAAACATGAAAGGTCTGATGCTAAAGATTCTATGACTGATTCAATTATTGAATCGTTAGAAGAAACTTTTCCTGAAGAAGAAAAGGCAATTAAATCTATAATTTCCGATCGCTTTAAAGATGCTTTTCGCGAGCAAGTACTTGCTACGGGCAAAAGAAGCGACGGAAGATCAACGACTGAAATACGACCGATTTCAATTGAACCCGGAATTTTAAACCGGACACACGGATCAGCCTTGTTTACTCGTGGAGAAACACAAGCAATGGTTATCACGACATTGGGATCTAAAAGTTCAGAAATGATCATAGATAGCATGGATGAAGATTATAAGAAAAATTATTATCTTCATTACAATTTCCCTCCTTATTGTGTAGGGGAAACGGGACGTATCGGTTTTACAAGTCGACGTGAAATTGGGCATGGAAATTTGGCCCAGCGTGCACTTAAACCTGTGCTTCCGGAATATGATGATTTTCCGTATACAATTCGCATCGTGTCTGAAATAATGGAATCAAATGGATCGTCCTCAATGGCGTCTGTTTGCGGTGGTTCATTATCATTAATGAATGCCGGTGCTCCATTAAAAGGTCATGTTGCTGGAATCGCAATGGGATTAATTACGGATGGAAAACGAAACGCAATTTTAAGTGATATCCTGGGAGCCGAAGATCATCTAGGCGATATGGATTTTAAAATTGCCGGAACAGCTGATGGTATTAATGCAATTCAATTGGATCTGAAAATTGAAGGAATTTCCTTTGATTTAATGGAGCAAGCTTTGGAACAAGCTCGTGAAGGTCGTTTGCACATTCTAAACTTAATGAATGAAGCATTGCCTGAGGCTAACGAAATATCCGAATATGCACCACGAATTTTTTCAATTGCAATTAATCCTGAAAAAATTGGAGCATTAATTGGTCCCGGCGGTAAAAACATCAAAAAAATCATTGAAGATACAGAATGTGAAATCAATGTTGATGATGATGGTAATGTTACCATTGCCGGTGCTAATGCTGATAAATGCAATGATGCCATGGAGCTCGTTAAAGCACTCACATTTGAACCTGAAGTGGGTCAGGAGTTTGATGGAATTGTTACTCGGTTGATGACATTTGGCGCGTTTGTCGAATTTGTGCCTGGTCGTGAAGGGTTAGTTCATATTTCTGAACTAAACTGGGAACGTACAGAAAAAGTCGAAGATGTGGTAAAATCAGGCGATAATATTCGTGTTAAACTCATCAAGGTCGATGATCAAGGTCGTTTAGACTTTAGTCGGAAAGCGCTTCTTCCTAAACCAGAAGGTTTTGTGGAACGACCTCGAAGAGATTCTAGCAATCGTGGGAGACGCAATAGTGGCGGATTTAGAAAAGACCGTAATAGAGGTGGCGGACGTAGATAAATGATCATTGGAGTCCCAAGAGAAATAAAACAAAATGAAAACCGAGTTGCGTTAACTCCGGGAATTGCCCTAGAGTTGACACAACTGGGACATGAAGTTATCATTGAAAAAACCGCTGGTTTATCCAGTGGTTTTTCTGATAACGATTATGAAGATGTTAATTGTCGAATCGTTGAAACACCTAATGATGTGTTCAATAATGTTGAATTGGTAATTAAGGTTAAAGAACCCCAACCGGAAGAAATTGCCTTGTGTTCAAAAGATTTGACTATGTTTACCTACTTTCATTTTGCAGCTTCCGAAGAATTAACAAAATCATTTTTGAACACAGGTGCTACAGCCATTGCCTATGAAACAATCATGACAGATGATGGTAGTTTACCCTTATTGATACCCATGAGTGAAGTCGCTGGTCGTATGTCAGTTCAGGAAGGTGCTAAATTTCTTGAAAAAGTGAAAGGTGGAAGAGGTATTCTTTTGGGTGGAGTTCCTGGAGTTGAACCGGCAAAAGTAACCATACTAGGCGGCGGAATCGTTGGATCAAATGCTGCGTTAATTGCAGCCGGATTGGGAGCAAATGTTTTCATTTTAGATGTTAATTTAAACCGACTACGTCATTTAGAAGAAATTATGCCCAAAAATGTGCGTACTGTTTACAGTAATCAATACAATATCCGTGAACATTTAGCGCAAACAGATTTACTTATTGGTGCAGTGTTGATTCCCGGAGCAGTCGCTCCGAAATTGGTGACAAGAGATATGCTAAAATTGATGAGACCGGGATCCGTTATAGTCGATGTAGCTGTTGATCAAGGTGGATGTATTGAAACATGCAAACCAACAACTCACGAAGATCCTATTTATGAAGTAGATGATATTATTCATTATTGTGTGGCAAACATGCCGGGCGCTGTGCCATTTACATCAACAACAGCATTGACGAATGCAACGAACCCCTACATACAAAAATTAGCAAATGATGGGATTCTGAACGCATTACGTAATGACGCTTCACTATTGCATGGGTTAAATATGATTAACGGTCACGTAACCCATAATGCTGTAGCAGACGCATTCGATTTAAATTATACACCACCAGAAAATACCTTAAAGAATTGATTTAAATTCTTTGCACCGACGGTATCTCTGCATTAATTTAAAGTATCGCTTTAAATAGAGATACCATGGGATCTGCGCCAAAACAAATAAAAAAACTTTACTATTCCATTGGGGAAGTAAGCAAACTCACAGAGTTAAAACCCTATGTTTTACGATATTGGGAAACAGAGTTTAAGCAACTTGCGCCTCCTAAAAATAGAGCTGGGAACAGGACATATAGACAGAAAGATATAGATATTATTATACAGATTAAGGATCTTCTTTATAATAGAAAATTCACAATTAAAGGTGCCATAACTCAATTTAGTTCTGGAGAAAAAGCAGAAGAAATGATTGGCCAGCAAGAGACGACTGGTTTAGATGAAAATAATAGTGAAATTTTGGTTAAAGTAAAGCAAGAGCTGGAATCCATTTTAGACTTTATACATAAAAATTAATCGGAGCGTGGCGTAGCCCGGTAGCGCACTGCAATGGGGTTGCAGGGGTCGCAGGTTCAAATCCTGTCGCTCCGACG
>JACKQG010002507.1_pt1 | contig 23872 bp, 22 predicted proteins | sample 8237621 | NCBI WGS metagenome assembly JACKQG01 (sample SAMN15677084, study PRJNA649215) | marine metagenome | biome: marine; feature: Black Sea; material: saline water; isolation source: suspended particulate matter (SPM) from the Black Sea western gyre | collected 2013-06-09/2013-06-10 | depth... | reverse complement strand
GGTGGTTACAAAGCTGCGGCAAATAGCTGCGGGTTTGCACCGGCGTTAACAATTGGGCACATAAGACCGAATATGTGTCATGACACATATTCGGTCACCAGCTTTTTCGGCAAGCCGCGCTTGAGCACGGCCTGTTTCAGGATGCCCTCGATATCGAGGGCCGTTTCAGAGAGACAAAAAGCGGAATGTGTAATCAAGCGTGAGGCGTCATCCATCAACGACACCAGATAGACTTTACGCAGCTTCCCGTTCACCGGCACCTTCGGTCCGTGCATCACATCACCGTACCAGATATCGCCCGCACACTCCGCCAGATAGGCACGATGCTCTTCCACTTCACTGGGGCCACCGGTCGGACGGGATAAGCCATGCGCCTGCAACAAACGGTGCACTGAGGCGCGTTTTAACTCACCTTTGGCCACCTGTCCCCGACGCTCCATGAGGCGGATGACCCGGTCAATAGAACGGCGCGGGTTCTCACGCTTGGCTGCCAGAATGGCTTCCTGGTGCTCGGGGAGTATCTTCGATTGTCCCTGGTCTGAACGAGACTTGGGTGTGAGTGCCTCAATGCCGCCACGTCTCCAGGCGTAGTACCAGGCTTCAATGGTCTTCTCGCTTAAATGATTGTTGCGTGAACCGGGGATGTTATAGCTGTGCGACGCCAGCATCTTGATGGTTGACTTGAGATCGCCGCGCGGCAACTGATCACGACTGATCAGCGGTCCGAGCACAGTGCTGCGGAACAGGGCGACAGAATGAATGACTTTCATGGGGTACTCCTGGTGTTTTAAAAGAAAAAACAGGAGAACCCAATTATCCATTCCGTTCCATGGGCAAAGTCTGTGGGATGCGCGTAGGCAGGATGCCGCCTGATCCCACAATCGCTTGACTTCAACACATCAGGGGACAGTGACGCCTTCATAGGCTAACCAGGTCATGGCTTGCGCCAGACTCATACGAGCCAGGCACTGTGACCAAAAGCTTTTCAACCCCATACTGCGCCCAAGGTCAGGGAAACGACTGCGTAGCGACAGTGCGTGCTGATCAAAACAGGTTTCCAGTCGTTGCCACCAGCGCCTGATGGTGCGGTAATAGGGCCATGTCTTTTTTGCCACCTGGTGAATGGATTGGCCAGCGATCAGCAGGAGCAGAACAACCTGCTGACTTTGCCACCAGTAATGACGCCTGGGGGACAGGCAAGTGGGCAGACGTGAGCAACTGCGACGACAGCCCGGGCAAAAAAACCGAAGGATCAATAACACCCCGAACAACAAGGACAGGCCCTCTCCTTTAGGCGCATTGCGTTCATAGTGACCGTGATGGTGGAGGCCCGCCTTTCCACAGTGTGGACAACAGGTCGGACGGTAGGCATCAGGATCGTTTAGAACCCGATATTGATGTTGCTTCAGGGTATCAATTTCTGGCAGTATGTAGGTCAAGGTCGGTCTCTCCTGTTTTGCGATTATGTTTGCACGTATCACAATAACACGGGGAAGGCTGGCCTTTTTTGTGTCTTTCTATATCAGCTTCTAAAAGGAAATGTTTTTAATTTAACCCTGGCGGGTCATGGGAACTGTAAGCGGGGGGATCCTATACCAGGAAAAGACGTAACAGTGTTGTGTAAAACCTTGAACTACGTTTTCAGTTAAAAAAATATGATTTATTGACTCCTATGATTTATTTTTGTCAGCTTCTAATTGAGTAAAAATATGCGTTATCCAGAACCTCTATAAATAGAGTTGAATTACATTCCAACTAAATTAAGACGCTACCTGATATGCAATTTGACAAGATAAGAAACTTTATGGATTGTCCATATAACTTGCCAGGACCTCATACTAGTAAGGCTCATTGGTAAAAAAGGTGCCTCAGCCACAGAGTCCCTGACCTGAAATATCTCGTTAAGCGCTCCTTCCCCACAAACCAATAGTGCCTCCACCTGCCTTATCGAGAAAACATAGGTGTTCTCGATAATTTGACCAGCATGACTCTCGGTAATCGTTGCGACGACCGATGCCACCGAACAACAAAAATTCCGGTATGCCAACCGGATTTTCAAGAACAGATCTCGCAAATACCTGATCAGGATCTTCAAAATTAGTCCAGTTACCACCGAAGCCATGTCCCGGCTGAATTACAGCAACAACTTTTGGGGCCATTGAGTTAGCAACATAGAGTGCCTGAAATGCTGCAGCACCATCAGCACAAAGATAAAGGAGGCTGAAACGGTATGGTCCATGACTGGCGGAAACATCTTCACTTCGCTGGAATAACAACCAGGAGCAAAATGGCGTCTTTATCCAGTCCCGATAACGGGGTGGTGCACCATCTGAACCAGTTGGCGGTGTCGGGCGCCATCCTCTCGGTGTCAACTCTTTCTCGGCTACCGAACGATTTGCGATAAGGTCGTAACCGAGAAACCCAGGGTTATCCAGAGCGTTCATGAATTCTTCGTGACTGTATCCATAGTCCACATAGATAAAACTGAGAATATTTCCTGCAAGATATCTGACAGGATCCCCATCAAAACCAGACGATGGATAGAAAAGTGAATCTTGTAACACTTGATCCAGTGGAAATGGCTCACTCTTGATTGTGTCGATAGATAAATTGGTTAACCAGTTAGGTACGGCTATGTTAGGTAATAGACTCAACATTACAGGCTTCTCCTTCGTTAAATATTCAATTTTTTATGATAATCACTCATCGTCGCATAAGCGCTTTTTCCCGCGCTGCAGCTTTTCAAGAGAGGGTTTCATTTGATTTAGAGTTATGGTTTACGGTTCTGGTTGTATCCAGATTTTTGCTGGATAGCTTTCAACAGATTCGTTCTGGAGCTTGAATCGTTTGATGATGGGGCGGTAATAGGTATTCCACTTCCGCTCACTCAAGGTCATGCCGGGTTTCTCTGCGGCAGATTCGCGGCTGTGAATAGCCACGCGGTAACCGATATCTCTGGCCCATTGGCAGATTGTTGCAAAACCATGAGTATGCCAGTCTGAGGATTGCTTTAAGAAAGTCCTGGCGGCATCGTTATCAATCTCGCGCGCAGCTTCAAGGGTATCTGACTGCACCTCATCAACAAAGCAGAGCTTGTTTTCATCATCAACGTGTACCCTTAACCAGCCTATAGTAGTGGCGGAGCCGGGATGCCAGGAATCACCCGCTATTTTTTTCAATTTTTCTGAGACTTCTTTATATTCTTCGCCACGTTGACGAAACTCCCGATGAATGCCGGGATTACGCATGGCTATAGCAATTTGTGGCTGGTCAAAAAGGCGCTGCATTCCAGTCCAGAGTGAAAAAGATAATGCATAAGGCGTTGCGGTTTTAACAGACTCCAGTTGATCTACGCTGAGTTCATTATTTTCAAGCAGCGACAGCAATTCAGGTTGGTATTTTGCCACTATCGAGGGTTGGCTTTTTTTGAATTGACTCCATGAGATATTTTCCTTGCCGTCGTTTCGTAATTCTTTTGCGACCCTCAAACATTTTTCCTGGTACTCGGAAACAAAAGTTGGCGAAACCCCGCGAAACAAAACATCTAGCATTTTCCGGCGTAGCTCGGCCTTTTTACGATTTAATTTACTTTTATTGGAACTTGAAATGGCGACCCTCACACCAAATAGGGATGCATTAGCCATCACGGTGTAAATGAAGTCTCGCTCAATATGATCAATTTCTTCATCTGATAAATGCATCCAGAATACTTGCAAGACGCCGCTTAACCAAAGTCTAGAATTAGCCCGACTGGTTTTTTCATCAAAGACGGGGACCGGAAAACTGGACAATTTCCCAGGCCTTACTTCTTGTCGGTCACAATACAGGCCAACCAGATCCTCCGTTAATCTGACTACCTGTAAAACGGTACCTTGAAAACCGTATTTAAACTTTTTAGGACAGGACCATTCACCAGCCCCTGCGCTAATCGCCTGGTGTTCGTTAACAGCCTGCCATGCCTTTTGTGCATTCTGAAGAGGAAGCTTGTTGTTGCGACAACCCTTCTCCGTTTTTTTCAATGCCAGGGCAATATCTGACTGAGATGGATTAATCATAATGCACTTACCGGCCTCAAGTAATTTAAAGTCGGCTGCGGTAATTTCTGGTCTTTTGTATTTCCTTGCCATCGTGGTTCCTTTATAGATGGGATATAAAAACAGTGATTGGAACGATCTCTTGCTTCACGAAGTAATCGACTCTGCTTATTAAATATTTTCGGCCATCATCGCGACTGAAAATTATTTTATAGTTTTTTATTTGGTAATTACTCCAAATATTTCTTTGGTCAGAAGTTAATTCTCCTGAGGAGATTTGAAGTCTGCCCTGTATTTTTGATGCTCCGCCTTGATGTCTTCTATCTTTTGTTTTGAATAGCCCGAAAGAAACCCTGGTTCGTCAATAATCTCATCAAAAAGCCGTATATAGTTCATACAACTGGTGTAATCTCCTTGCGAAAAGTAGAGTTTGGCAAGCGATCTTGCCGCCACATAAGAGTGGGGATTAATCTCAAGTGCTTTTTTGTATCCTTTAGCAGACTCTTCATAGTTGTGTAATTTTGAATTAATCAAGCCCAGGTTTCCAAAACCATTTTCGAACAGTGGATCTAATTCGACAGCTTTTAAAAAGTATTGTTTTGCTTCAGTTAAATCTCCATTTGTTTTTGCTGCTACTCCTGCCATTGCCCATAACCTGGGACTCATAGGATTAAATTTTATTGCTTCGAGCATGGACATTTTAGCGGCATCGTACTCTTTTAAAGAAAGTTGAATTTTAGCAGTGTTGATATGGCTCCTAATCTTTTTGTAATTATTCGTATTTTCTGAACCCGATACATCACCCAAAATTTGATCATATTTTTTATATTCATCTTCGCTTAATTCGACTGACTCAAGTACCCTTCTAAAAAATACCCGCATATCCGGGTTATTCTCCATCCTGGTATCCAGTTCTATTTCGAAAAAAAGTTCGTTTAATGCTTCTAACGATTCCCGACATTGATCATATAGCTCATCGAGTAACTTCCGTCCTGATACTTTCGCGCGCTCGCTTGAGCTATTTACCAATGCCGATGTTATTAAAGCAAAGCCTGTAGGCCAATACACCCCGGCTTCATGGTAATAACGCTCGACTTGTTCCTGTATGAAGTCCTGGTTGCCATACTCCTCATTAACGAACATTTGATCTACAAGATCATAAAATGAAGCGACATCTATAATTGTGTTTTCCAGTGCATTTCTAAGTTCATTGACAATTTGATTACTTACCATCTGAATGAATCCATTTTTTTATTCGTTGACATAAAGTCACCTGCGATGAAAATTTTATTCGATCACAGTTGCTTTAAGTAAAGTTGAAATAATTTCTGCCTGTTCAATATAAAACCGAAATCAGGGGGAAATCTCTGACTGCAAGTCATTCATTTAATATTGATATCGAAAATCAAAGTTTCCGATATCAGCGCTCTGAGAATTTCGTCTATTGGGTTTGTATACGGTGCATCCCTGCACCACTTCCCATGGATGAGTTATTTCAAAACTTCCTGAGAACTCAATTGCAGGCGTGAAACCGATCGCTCTGGATTGCTAGCTGAATCCAGATTTGAATCTTGACTTAGCGTCAGCTCTGCTCATCTATGAAATGAGCGGAGCAGCTTTCCCCGGCTTATGGTTGATATACTCTCACTCATCACCCTGGCTCCATCCTTCAACCAGACTAACTTCAACCGCCATAATTTCATAGGTAGGTGCGATGGTCATCGTATAGAGCGGATCACGAACCCGAATGGCATTCCTCGCATTCAAGTGTTCAATGTGACTAGACGCACGGCCTACTGTAATGTAAGTTTCGGCATCATTGATATTATCCGATGTATAACCAACATAATTAGTTACGTATTTTCCTGTTCCGAAACAACTTTCGCCTGGATCAGTTACTAAAAGACCATATCTCATGTGGGACCTCTCTCTATTGTTTTTAAATAATTTATTAACTTCTTAATAAATATCTGCATATCCAGGCTGCCCTTCAACCTGGTTCTTTATGTATCAATTACTCCCGCCTACTCGAAACACAGGCGGGAATGAAAACTAAATTGCAGTCGTGAAACCGATCGCCCTGGATTGCTGGCTAAATCCTGGTTTGGCTTTTGATTCCACTACCAGGCCACTTACCAGTGAATCCATTGTAACGGCCTTGCCCAGTACCTTGAGCCTCCTACGCACCGTGTTGAAATCACCCGGAGTAATGTTCACGAGCTGGCTTGCCCGTTGTTCAAAAAAGTGACTAGATACCACGCCAGAGTCCATTGAAGATTCATTTTCAGAATCACTGGCCATCTCAAACAACATTTTTTGTATCTGCTCAGCTGTCATATAATCAAGTTCAATCTTGAAATCAAAACGCCTTTGAACAGCACTGTCTAACTGCTGTTTAAAATTAGTACAGGCAATCATGATGCCGCTGAAATTTTCCATCTGAATTAAAAATTCATTGGTCATGCTCGCTTCCCATCGCTGTTCAACAGATTCCCGACTGGACAAAAAGGAGTCGGCTTCATCGATCAGTAACACTGCATTTTGATGCGTCGCATCAGCAAAAGCCCTTGCTATATTTTTCTCAGTATCACCGATCCATCGACCTAGCAGAGACGATCCTGTTTTGACAATCAGGCTCCGCCCGGTGGCTTGAGAGATATATTTTGCAAATGCTGTTTTCCCGGTTCCTGGCGGGCCGGAAAGAATAATCCTGCCCTCTGATGAGTGGTTGAGTCCTTCTGCAAGTTCCTGTATGTCAATATCAGCATTGAGTAAAGAAATGTCATAATATTCACTATGAGCAATACTGTTTTCTGACCTATTACCCGACCTTTTTCCTAAAATATTACCAATCATTCTGTCCATGTGTGACTGAATTTCAACAGGATCTCTCAGGCTTAAAGTAGTGGCCACTTTCGTGAGATTTTTAATGATATTTTCCGTCACATTATTATTTCCGGAGAGCTTATCCAGCCAGCGATTATCCAGATTGAACTCGCCCAGGTGCTGGTCTATTAATTGACGTCTTGCATACTGATGTGAAAGCCTGACGTCGAATACCATATCAAATTGATGTATCAACTTATCTTCCAGCAGCACGGTATCGCTCATCGTCCAGATAATCGGTATGACATTCTCAGCTAATCGATCCGGCTTGATATTCTCCCCAAGCGAATCCAGCCGGTATATATAATCGAAGGCATCTTCTAACAGGACTACAGATTCTTCATCTTTACCGAACAAGTGCTGCACCTGCAGGTTATGATCAAACCTGACCTCACTTTTTATTTCCACCTGTGATGAAAATGTATCGTCTATTTCAGCCTTCTGACTTTTAATATCAATAACCTGACCACTAGCATTCGCAATGACAGTTTCAGCCAGTTTCCGGCAGTCTTTTTGAGATTTTCCAGTAAGCAGGATATTGACTGATTGTATTTTTTTCCGCAAAACCTGAGCCAGGTAATTTGATAGCAGATTCACATCCTGCTCCTGATCAAAAATCTCCGCAGTATCCAGAGCTTCTGGTGGATACTGCTGGACTTCTCCCATAAACCAGTCAACAGGATTTTCAATAGCCTGCTCCTCATCAATCATGGAAAAGATATTATCGACTAACCAGAAATCTCTCAGTTTACCGCCACCTTCCTTTCTTCTGGTTACCTGCTTTTTAATCAGCATCGAATTTTTATCGATCACTTGCTTAATATCCTCAACCGTTAAATCAAGTAAAATTGAGGCATAGTGATAAAACTCTTTATAGGTAAAACCAGAATCGAAAATAAGCCTTGAACTTTCATCCAACGCCTGGTTACTGCGGGTGTAATAAAGTAAACGAATGACTGCGACCTCATTCGTATTCAGAAGAAAGTCTCTAGCCAGTTGCTGCAGCTTTTTTTCAACCCTCGACTCCTGATTAATAGTCGTTTTACCCTGCTCCAACAATAGCCTGGAAAGTCGTTGTTTAGAGAGGCGCCCGTATTTATCCAGTGTTAATTTAGGCTCGGCCGTTATTTGAAAGGATAATTGTTCCGTCACAAAATTATTGGTTGTTTTTGCCCACCTCTCCCATCCTTCGAGTTTCAATAGAATTTTCAAGGTAAACAACAGGGGTACGTTGGTGTATCTCTGGTTGTTCGTATTTAACGGTGTAATGCTTTGTTCAGTTAATTTTTCTTTATTCATATTGCTTTAAATTCTCCTAAGTAAAAAATTTAAAAAATAAAGTTACTCCAGGCTTCTGTTCAGCCATGCACGATGAGATACCTAAAACAGAGCCTGAAAACGAATAAATTTAGATTGTTAAAGAGCTTGGCAGGCTGGAACGCAGCCTGGTGAGCAGAATGAGATGGTTAATATCTGCTGATGACTAAACTTTACAAGTCCGAAGGACAAACATTGTCAATGAGTTCCTGTAGAAAACAGCTGCAAGAACTTTTAACGTTCAAAAAAATTAGAGATTTGAATGAATTTCTGATGTTAAGTGTTTTACCACCGGTGATAGACAGGAGCTGTCCATGGTAGGAAGACAATGATCACTCTATTAATTAATGAGGATTATTGATATGCCGCTAACTACTATTCAAAAACATAACCTTGGTGTTAATTTAGTCAGTGACTACCTGAATTATTTAGGTCATGAACATATTATAAATACAAGTAATTCTGATGTAGATATTTGTGTCCCTGAAACTGGTAAAAAGATAAAAATATTTTGTAATTTTTCCCGGTTACCCAATATTAAAATCTCAAATAGTTTCGAACCTCAAGAAGGTATTTTATATTTAGTCGTAACACCTACTAAAAGAAATAATGTCGGGTTTACCAGTTGTGGCGGGACAAAAAAGGAGATTGAAGTTTGTATTAAATCATTTTCTTCACCGGACGCTCCTAAAAATTTACTGACCGGGAAGTTAAAAAGTGCTCGTATTCGTAAATACTTAATCCATTAATAGATTGTTATGGGGCTGATTTTCAGCCCCATAACTTGCTTTTTTTGATTAAGAATCCGGTAGCAGATGGGATCAACCCAGTTGCATCAATTTTCGCTTTTGTGAAAGACAAATGTTGTCCTGATGATAAGTCATCATTGTCGCTCTCTTAATAAATGAGGCTAATTAACACAATGATGAATAAAAATGAAAAGCAAAAATTAGTAGTTGATTTAATCAGTAATCATTTAAATTTTCTGGATCATGACTTTAGTATAAATGAGGCTAATGCTGAATCAGATATCAGTCTCTCTGAAACTGGTAAGCAGATTAAATTATTTTGTAACTTCTCACGGTTGAAAAAAATAAGTCTACCTAAGGGACTGGAACTAAAAGAAGACATTCTGTATTTAGTAGTAACACCTACTGATAGAAATAATGTGGGGTTCATCGCTTGTGGGGGAACAAAAGATGAAATTGAAGGTAACATTGAATTATCAGATTCACCGAAGTTAGCTCCAAAATTACTGACAGAGAAATTAAAAAGTGGCGGGATTCGTACTTATTTAAATCAATAATAGTTTTGTTGGGGCTGATATATCAGCTCCAACATTTTTACATTCGATTTTTATGATGAAAGTTTTTTTCTGACTTTTCTTTTTTATCGACTATAAAAGATTGTAGTCCACCATGTGAAAGGGATGTCATGCCAAAAGTCAGCAATCAAAACCGAATAGCTCAACTCGTATTCGGATATCTGCAAAATTCTTTTAATAGTCAAAGTAAAGGAATCCCTATTTCATTAGCTAAAAACGATGCAGGCAGCCCTAATCTATTTGACTGGGCTCTTAGTAGCGAGGGATTGCCACCAGAACTTAAACCTAAGAGTGAGAGTGAGAAAAAGAGAGACCACGCGTTAAGAAGATCATTATTACGCGCCCTGGAACTTCTCATGGAACAATATCCGGGGGCCATTGGCTTTAAAATTCCAGCAAGCAATAAGCCCAATCACTTTTATACCCTAAAACCAGGCTGTACTTATAAAAGCGAATTTAATAATTTACCGAAAAAAGCGAAGTATTACTCAGTAAAAGGCGATGTCGCGATATCTTCCTTAAATATGGCTTTCGCAGAGCTTATGCAACAAACAATGGGGAAGGAGGACTTCAGCCTCCTTGAAAATACAGTTGCATATACGCTTTCATATTCGACTGACGAACTAAACCTGGCAGAAGGTCAGTTTCATAAAAACTGGCTGTCGAAAATTGAAATCACACCAAGATACCAGTCACTATACCCACCCAAACCGGGGGGAGATGCTGAAGAAATTTGTAGAGCTCTATTTCTGGAGTGTTCATTCAAAGCATCCTACCTGAACGGAAAAGAGACGACCTACTGGCCTGTCCGCCTGGTAAGACAGGAAAGGATTTTATATGTACTGTGCCGAACCGAAGAAAGTGGCTTTTATGAAGAGTATGCTCTGCACCGGTTTTCTCACATCACTATTGATTATGATGAAGAAGCTGAAAATAAAATGACCCGGGAAAGACCTGACTGGATTTCGTATGATGCCGATGAAATAAACGAAAAAAGAACGCCGCCTATAGTGCTTGATGGCCATCAGAATATAGCAACGTTGATTCTTGAGTTTTTTGGACAGCCTGCCCAACACATGTCTGAAGTTCACTTTCATCCTGCTCAACAGGAAAATTTATATCCTACAAGATTTGAAATTCTTACCCCATCCGAACCTGGCAAAAGAACTGAACACTCGCGGATTACTGCTTACAATATTCTTTATAACTATAATTTCCTGACCTGGCTACTGGGTTTTGGGTCACAGGTAAAAGTTATATCTCCAGTCTGGTTGAAAGATGTAGTAACAGAGCAGTTACGCAAATCTCTGGAAAGGTATCAGAATTAAAACCATTCCGTATTCTTCTAAATATGGATAAAGAGTAGATTAATTAATTCAAAACACAAGGTGTTATTAAATGTGCAACCTAGATCAAATACAAAATCGTATTGTTCCCGCTTCTCACAACTTTGGTACAGTTGTTCACCATTATCTAGAATATAGGCAAGATCATAAACCGAACAATATTAAGGGGTTTAGGCATTGGCTAATCGATAATACAAAAATTAAACAAGAGAGTACTGCAAAAGCTTACACATCGGCTTTTGGTCCCAAACAATGCAATATAATAAATCTATCGTTAACTAGACTTGATCAAATAGTCAATTACCCAGATGGTTTCGAAACTGCCAAGTTTTTAAGTCGATTGATCCCAGAAAATATCAATGATGCCCCTAAAAATATTAAGTGCGCTTTTGTTATCGGAATGTGCAACCGTACTCGGCAACTTACCCAGGCAGAATTTATAGCAGAAGTTATAAATCGTGGCTGGACACCAAGTGAAGATGCTGCAAAAGCAATCCAGACTGTAGGAAATTCTGTTCTAGAGCATTTTAATTTAGTGGATGAGGAATTTAGACCAAATGGCAGGTTTGCTCTGCTTTTTGGTTGCTGAGTGAGGGTTACGTGTCTTTTCAAAAGGCACATAGCCTGCAATCCCCCGTGTCATTTGAAGCCCCCTTTGACTTGCTACCTCATCCTTTAAAACTAGCCGAACGTAATGTCATAGTTACTTAAATAAAGTCTCTTCTTACTAAACTTTGGGTATCTCCACTATATGTTACCCACATTCATAATGCTGTAATTAAACACGGCTTCTAATTCATTGTTTTATTCTTCATTCGTAAAGCTTTAGGCAATTTATAGATGTGCTGACTTCCGATAAATCTCGGTAATGTCAAACTTTTAAAGTCCACCAGCAGAGCCGGTGGTTTACTTTTTGTTTATCGATAATTTTTCCTAAAGTCTTCTCTGCTTACTCCTTTCATAAATAGGAAAGATTCTAAAGATCTTAAACTTTTAAATTCACTTTCCTCACTGAGCTGATCAAGAACACATTTTAAAACACTAGATACAAGTTTGGTTGACTGCATCCATTTATCAGGTCTCGAATTTATATTCTTTATGTCAATAAATTTCCTTTTTTGTGTGTGAGAGACTTGGGAATAACCAATTTCGTTAGTAAACACTTTAATACTACAAGCTCTCTCCTCACAGAAAAAAGACATATATCCAGAGATTGAACATGATACTCGACCATCAAATATAATTAAATCTTGCGGAAATAATACTGCCCATACTTTTGTCCAGCCAGAGTTCATGAGAGTAATTTTTGCATAGTTTCCTTTGATAATAGTTTCAAAATTATTTTTCAACGAAGGCAGTAACTTATTTTCCTTTCGTAGCTTTTCAATAGTATTTTGATTTCCTTTTAATTTTCCTTGACCGTAATACACACCGCCCCAGTCCATTATTAAACGTACAGATTCAAAAGCTTTTTGTTCATTGTCTGTAAAAATTGCATCTCTCAAAGTAATTGCAGCAATCTCTAATATTTCTTCAGATTCTGAAGCAGTTGAACCCTTTAATAATTTTTTATTAGATAGCCAGGCAACATCATCTCTAATAGAATATTTCCAAACATAGTTAATCTTTGGCTCTGAATTTAATTTTTCAGCCAAATATTTTATGAAAGCAATCAAAATATTACTCTTATCGCTCAGATCAATTTCCTTTATAGGCAAATTTTGTTTTAATTTTTCCTCTGCCTCTGCCTCTGCCTCTGCCTCTGCCTCTGCCTCTGCCTCTATAAGTTTAAAGGACCATATCTTTTTTACATTATTTTTAATTATAGATTTTGCGTTTCGTGGATCACCTGTAGAAAAAAGTAAATAGTCTTCCTCATTTACATTTATCGGTTTGTAATATTTTTGTAAACACCTAAGTGTTGCATAAGTTATTCCTGGAATTGTTTTACTATTTAAATTTGAACATATCTTGGCATGATTATGTAAATCTACATAAGTAAATACAGCCTTGTTAACTTGATTAAAGCTTTCAAACAAAGTATCAAAATCTGACATGCGAACCCCACTATTTAGCCCGGATAATTCATAAATAAAGGCGAATCTCGTCTAACCAATTGATATAATTGGTTTTCCGCCAAGAAAGCTTCGGAGAAGCTAAACGAGACCGCCTATGAACGATTCTACCCCAAAGCAATTACGATTTCCTCCCATTGCCGGCCTGAGTATCCGGGGAAATTTTGATGGTGGTGCCTTATCGTCTGATCTCGGCCCGATTTTATTACGCGGCATTGATCAGCAGATTGGCCTGACTCAACGCCTGGCAGCGGTGTTTGATGATCAACGTCATGCCAGTTATATTCAGCATTCCCTCCGTGACCTGTTTGCACAGCGCATTTATCAGGTTGCCTGTGCGTATGAGGATGGTAACGATGCTAACACATTACGTCACGACCCTATGTTCAAGCTGGGGCTTGATAAAAAGCCACTGGATAAAGGTAACAGTTTAGCCAGTGCACCCACTTTCTCTCGCTTTGAGAATGCCGCATCCCGCAAGGATATCTATCGTTTGTCACAGGCCTTTGTGGATCAGTTTATTGCCAGCTATACCCGACCACCAAAGATAATCGTGCTGGACATGGATCACTCTGAGGATGCCACCTATGGCCAGCAGGAGATGAGTTTTTACCACCATCATTATCGTAGTTACTGCTATCTCCCTCTTTTCCTTTTCGAAGGGCTTTCTGGTAAATTCATCACCGCCGCTTTGCGGCCGGGCAAACGCCCGACGGGTGCAGAGAATGCCATGATCATCAAGCGTGTCTTAAAACGATTAAGGGTGGCCTGGCCTAAAACCCATATCGTGTTGCGAGGTGATGGCCATTTTTCTAACCCTGAACTGATGCAACTGGCGATTGATGACCCGTTAACCGATTTTATTTTTGGCATGACGGGTAATGCCGTCCTGTCAAAAATAGCGGCACCCTATTTAAAAGCCAACCTGCACCTGCATGATATTCGTTGTCAAAATGCAGCGCTCTCCAACGCTTGCCGGCCTTATAGTACCCGTACTTACCATGACGTCGAATACGCTGCAAAAAGCTGGCCGCAAACTTTTCGGGTCATCTTGAAAGCAGAAGTCATGTCACTTGGTGAAAACCCGCGTTTTGTCGTCACTTCACTCGATGCCCCAACGGCAGAATGTATTTATCGTGACCTGTATTGCGCGCGTGGACAGGATGAAAACTTTATCAAGATGGTCAAGAATGACCTGTATTGTGATCGCACGTCCGACCACACTTTTTTAGCCAACAGTATGCGCCTGCTGTTTTCCTGTGCCGCCTATGTGTTGCATCACGCGCTCAGGACGGAAGTGCTCAAGCACACGGAACTGAGCCAGGCGCAACCGTCGACGATGATTACAAAGCTATTTAAAATAGCGGTGCGCGTGGTGCAATATAAAGATCGAGTCAAACTTCAACTACCCACCCATTGCCCTGTAAAAGAGCTATTGCATACCGTAACCGAGATACTGTATCAATCCAGACCGCCGCCACTGAATTGTTTTAGCTAAACCAATCTGTATTCACAAAAATCGCAGTGGTTCTCATTCGGGAAGGGTAGCTTGCGCCTGAGATTTACAGTTTTTCCGGAAAAAGGAAAAGATCTCGGAAAATAAGGTGAACGACTCCGGTAAAAATTACAAAACTCCCCGGATAATTAATATGATTGATCGAGTATCGATGTGGCTTATACTGAAATTTCAGCTTTTTTTGGGTTTATGAAACATTCGGGTTAGATGTATAATTAATTAACCCAATCCCGCCAGGCCTCAAAAATCATTACCATGGCCAAAGTATCAAGCTCACAATACCGCAATAAAGCCACATTCAGTTTCTCTCTTTCCACCGCCGACATTTCGCTAAACTGCAATACGCCATAGGCAGTTAAAGCGGCACCACCATCTCTAAGTTCCTGTCCATCACTGATCAGGTCTAACTGTTCCATATCCAGATTATCAAAAACAGGTTCCAGTGATTTATAAGGGTCACTGACCCTTCCCCCGCTACTGTTAACCCATCGATGATCTTCTGGAAAATTTAGACTGGTCAATTCATCATTTTTATAGACGGGTTCCGAATATTTATTCTGTAAATATTCGGAACGATTCAATACTGAGGGTAATATGGCCTTGATCGAATTAGAGCCTTTGGTCTCGGGGTCAAAGTAATAACGCAGCACCATTTGTTGCAGATCGACCATATCACGCTGAGATTCCCACTGTTCCCTGGAATCATGCTTTGGGTGGGTGATGCTTTTAATAAATTCGCATAATTCTTCCGTATCGGCCGGGGCATTCGGATCAGTCTGCAACTGATCCAAAATACTACAGAGGATGGTGTTTTCATGATTGTGATAGCGGAATACGGTTCCGTTATCATTTTCCAACTGCTGCTTTAAAGCACGCATAAACTGGTAGTTGGGGAATTCCCCTGGAGTGGTATTAATAAACTGACCTTTATGTTCGACCTTTCCACTTTCCAGCATGATGTGGTGCGAAAACTGGAAAGCGACCTGCTCATAGGGACTTCTACCGGCATTAAACGGAATTGCGGTTGCACTGGTTTCAAAATCGATGAAATGTAACGGGTAACTCCAGCTGGCCATTTCTGAACTCAAACCCTCTTTATCAAAATAAATATCCTGGTCATTATTTTTTACTTTATTGATTTGCAGCCATTGTCGTTGAGAGCGCGAAAGCCCTGGTTTATTGTCGTCAATTTTTTCTTCCAGGATATCCGGATAAATATCGCGTAATTGGTAGACACCTGCTTCCAGTAACTTTTTCAGATTGCCATTCCACAATTCTGTGACCAGCGCTTTGCTTAGATCATCACTGGTCAATCCAGTTTGCTCTGCCCAGCATTCTTTAAAGCCGCTTTTTTTCCCTGATTTTTCCTGTTCCGGGGTACAGGTGAATTCGCAGCTTTTGCAGGTTCGTGATAATACAGGCGTTAATTTTTTACCCTGTTGGTAGGCTACTGATAGTTCTTTAATACTGCCCATAAATGATATGGCTGGTTTTTCTTTTGTCGCCTCACCCCGGTAAATCATCTCGATAAACGAGTCTACCGCTATCTCCACTAAAATCGGCGAGCTCAAGTCCCGTTGATTGAGTGTCGCACTCACTAAAACGCCTTTTCGTCTGTTGTCATCTTTTGTAACTTTAAACTTTTGATTCAATCCACTAGTCGGACATGCAGATGATTTATCCGCCAGCATGAGACTCCCCGTTACATTCCTTTCAGGAAAAGCCTTTTGCACCACGTATTTCTGAAAAGCGATATCTTCCAGGTAAGGGATCCAGTTTTTTTTAATGGGCACCTGTATACCCATAAACTGTTGCGTACCCTTACCGTCAGAACTCTTCGCCTTTACTTCAATTATTCGGATTGTATTTCCTGTTTTGACCAGAATATCCGCCCGAATAAACAGATTCTGGTAACGAACAGCGGCTTCATAAATGATGATATTCTCCTGCTCCAGCAACTGGCTGGTTTCCGAAAGAGCAATATCATAATCCAGGCTGCTCACTTCATGTCCGCCTGGAAAATATTGTTTGGCTAGTTCGCCTACCTGGTAACCGCCATTGGCTAAAGCCTCTAAAAAAGCATCATCAAGTTTATTGTCAGGGTACAGGTCTTTTTTACCCGTATAGAACAGTTTTGTCGGGCATTCCCTGCCCAACTTAAAACGGGATTTGGTTAAGAATCTTTGTGTAATCATGAGATCTAATTTTTTAATTTTTCATTTTCCAGATGGCGCGTGTTATCACGGTTGCGTTTTTTCTCCATGTTTTTATTGAACGATTCCCCAAGATCTATATCCATTTGATTCGCCAGGCAGACCACTATAAATAAAACATCGGTTAATTCATCGGCTATTGCCTCTTTCACATTCGCAGGCTTTGTTCCTTTTTTAAAGCTCTGTTGCCCATATTCCCTGCCGATTAAACGCGCCACTTCCCCTACTTCTTCGGTAAGGTTCGACAGGTTTGTCATTTCATCAAAATAGCCAAATTTCTTAATCCAGTCATCCACTTCATTTTGTACTGATTTTAGTTCATTCATAATGGCTCCATAGTCTAATTGAAAAGTGACAGGTAAATATCTTGAGTTGTATATTTACCTGCTAAGGCAATCTACTTGCCGTATACAGATTTGATTTTTCACTAAGTATAGTTGCCAACCTGGACAAGTCCTGTCCATTAAGGCCGTTAATGTTTTATGAATAAACTATCCTGCTTCATAAGAAATTATCGACAGTACCATTGCTGTACCAGTTTCTAGATCCAACGATTAATTAAACCCGGCAAGCAAGGAAAGATATGACAGATTATGATAAAAAGAAGCCAACTATTTTGGCATTTTCTGAAACCATTGGAACCATCGAGGGAATCTGTTTTGACCTTGAACACGGTGAAATATTTGCTCTATGTTTTGAAGATGTCTTCGTTGTAAATCTCTCTGGTGAATTAATTATCACCCAAAAGTTACCAGGAGAATCAAGAGTGATTGGTCAACAACGTACACCCAATGGTTGGCAGTACTTGTGCCAGGAGAGTTCAGGTCTGACTAACTACTCCCTTTCAGTGGATCAAAATTCAGAAGTTAAACTCCTTGAATCCATCCTGGAAGAGTCAGCCCAAACAGCCGCCTGGAGCCCCTGTGGTCGGTACGTGGCAGTTGGTTCGGATGGCATTACATTCTCTGTCTGGAACACGGACACAGGAGAGCTGGTTATGCAAAAATCACTTAACTGGGGTAATGAAGATCCCTTTATAATTCCACCAACGCTTTCAGTAATTGGCTGGAGTAAAACCGGCAAAGAGATTATTACCTCTACTGGATCCATGATATCGAACAACGTGCTCATCTGGGATTTTCCAGCGAAACGGTTAAGGACTGTCATAAATTGATCATTCTACGACTCAATAGAAAAAGGATTTCTTGTTCCAGGGTACTGGTAAGCCGCCCAATACCTATCTCGACCAGGTTTTCATAGCTCAAAGAGTCTATACCCCGTTCGGATACTCAGCCCGTCGCGAGGTGGGTCTAAATTCAGTGCAATTACCGGGGCAGTTTTATATGTAATTGAACAGCACTCTTAAATAACAAAATTGTGGCGTCAGTTAACCGTCATTTTCCTCAGCGGAAGTAGGAGTATCATCGTGCTTTAACTCAGCAAACTTTGCGGCCATCGTCGAGTTACCCTTAGTTAGTTTCTTAACAGTCAAATCGTCCGCCTTGTTGTTGGCAAGACGAAGATTGTTTTCAGAACCGAGCAGCGCCTCTTTGGTCTTCTGAAGATGGTCGATGGTTTTGTCGATCTCCTCAATAGCCGTCTTAAATCTCCTGGATGCCAGTTCGTAGTTTCGGGCAAAGCCAGTCTTGAACGACTCGAGCTCGTTTTCAAAGTTCGTGATATCAACGTTTTGTTCTTTCACTAGCGCGAGCTCTGTTTTGTACTTCAGTGAGTTCTGGGCGGCGTTTCGCAGCAGCGTAATAATCGGGATGAAGAACTGTGGCCGGACAACATACATTTTCCGATAACGGTGGGATACATCAACAATGCCAGAGTTGTAAAGCTCGCTATCCGGCTCAAGAAGCGAAACGAGTATCGCATATTCACAGTCCTTTTCATTCCGGTCCTTGTCCAGCTCTTTGAGAAAGTCTTCGTTCTTTTTTTTGGTTGCTGTTTCGTCATTCTCGTTTTTCATCTCGAACATGATCGAGACGATCTCAGTGCCAGACTCATCTGAGTCGCGAAAGATGTAGTCTCCCTTGCTGCCAGCTCGTGCGTCGTTGTCTTTCTCGAGATATGCCCTCGAAAACGCCGTTGCTCGAATGCGGTTGAACTCGGTTTCGCAGTGCTGCTCGAGGGTTTCGCCAACCATCTTGGTCGACAGGCGAGCCTTCATCTCCCGGAGTCGCCCTATCTCGTCTTCACGATCCTTGATCTGCGTCTCGTACTTGTCCTTCAGCGATTTCTCGGCTAACTGTTTCTCAAGCTGCGCTTGCGCAAGACCGTTTTTAAGTTCGTCGCGCTCCTTTTCGACTGCATTGACCGCCTCGGTAAGCACGAGCTTCTGCGCAACCTTGGTTGAGTCGAGTTGGGCCTTCAGGCCCTGAATTTCCGCGTCCTTTGTTGCAGCAGCTTTCTGCAGTTCACTCACAAACCTCGCCTCGGCAAGCAGGGAAGCGGTCTGCTTGTCATGTTGTGCTTGCTTGAGTTCGTTCGCGAGTGCGTCATGCTCTTTTTCCAGGGCGCTTAGCGCTTCCGCCACGGCGAGCTTCTGTGCGACCTCACCGGCATCGAGCCTGGCCTTCAACTCCTGGATCTCAGTATCCCTGGTTGCGGCCGCCTTCGCCAAATCACTGGTGACTTTTGTCGTCGCAAGTTCAACGGCATTCCGCTTGTCCTGCTCGGCCAACTCGAGCCGCTCCTGCAACTGCTGCTCAAACTCCTTGTCGCGAACCTGCTTGAGAATGTCCGCGTACCCGGCTTCGTCAATCTTGAATGCTTTCTTGCAGTGCGGACAGATGATTTCATGCATAACTTTTATCCTTCGAGACTTCATGAGTGAGTGACGACTAACATACAAAGCTAAGTGGTCATTGTGAAAGAAAGTCAAACATAAGACCCACTTAAGCGAGCTGTTCGATGTGAAACTCAGTTTTTTTATAGCACTTCGCTTGTCTTCTCTTGTAGCTCACTATTCCCGATAATTCTGCCTTAATGCTCGTATGGATATCTATAACAGCTTTTTTGGTAGGTTGGGACTCCTTCCCGTGACGCAACCGGGTCATCTGACATAACTCATTTACCAAGTGCCCCTTGGCTGTTCCACTATTACATATTTTTTTATCACTACCCGTCTCTATTTATTATTTTATTCTGTAGGATTTATCCAATTTTCTTTGGCTTGAGAATGTCTGCTATTGAGAAAATATACCTGTAATTTCCTGTATTCTATTTCTTTTTTAACCTAAGTCTAACCCTCTTAATTATTTTTCATTAATGTCAGCTATGTCCATGACGCTGCCCTACAGGTATTTGAAATTATTACTCTGAATGAACATTGTGGAGTCGATAAAGTGAAGATTCGTGAATGTCTGCTATCTAAAGATACTGCTGATTAAAGGATAAACAAAAAAATCGATTTCTTTCTGCCAGTCTATAGCAGGAAGTTTTTAGTCCCCTGCCCTAATCTGTGACTATAAAACCGAAAAACGTACAACAGACTCCAGTAAAGGCAACTTTCTGATTTGGTAATCTCTGGAAAATGGTTTATCGCTGGGTATTAGTTCAATGCTGGCCAGTCCCATGAAATGTAGAAATCTATTCAGTGTCCTGAGGCTATAACAGTGCCGCACTTCGTCTTCTGCACTTCTGTATGGCAGGGACTCGCCTTCATCAATCACCATCGGGAAGGCCTGCAAAAAATAATCTTCATAAATGAAAAATGGCTTCCAGTCATCACCGTGCAGTTTTAACAAATACAGCGAAAACAGAAATGACTGCTGTATGAATGGAATCTCCTCGTGCCCATCCCTGAATGCCCAGTTAAATTTCTGGCAATAGGTTTTGAATAACAGCGGGTAAAGCCCTGCGAGGCCTGTCTTGCCGTTCAACTGCTGATACTTTCTGGTTAAAAAGAACCGTCCTTTGGTTTTTCTGAGTAGTCCAGACAGCTCCATCAAAATTCTGGCCGTGTGTAAATTTTCGAAGTCTTCTTCGCTGCTGATATTCATGCGATGCAGGTAATCACCTGCGGGTAGGTACTGAAGGTAATCGACTTTCGCCTGTTTGCAGAGTTTCAATGGCAGATTGCCCTTAGCAGTGGCTTTCAGGCCTTTCTCATCGATGGCGGCTGATATTGCCTGAATCAGGTGCAGTATCGGCGCTTCGGGTTCGCTGGAAAGCGTTTCAGGGAAGGTGAAAAACGCAGGGGTATCGAATGGGAAGTGCAGCATTCGATGTACGTGTTCTGATGACAGACCCTGAAAATCGTCCAGTGGCTGCTGATTACGCTGTTGCATGAAGCTATCGGCGAGCGCCTGTACCTCTTCGATCGAATTGAAGTCCTGCCCTGCCAATAGCTCTCGGAATTCTTCGCTGACAGCCGATGCCGGTGTCAGGCAGCAGTGTTTGTATTTTTTTCCGCTGCCACAGGGACAGGGATCATTACGCCCCGTTTTCATATTTCGCACATACTGGTCTGCTCTAAATGTTGCTATATTAGCGCACTCGTTTCATAAACTCAGCTATTCAACACGACGATGAATGAACATAATTGTAAGGCTCTTCCAAAAACCGGTGTTTCTATTTACGTAGACGAAGATGAGACATGTTGGTCGCTGTATATCACTCAGGAAGCGACAGAAGCGGATCTTCAACAAAGCTCATATTTTGAAAATGTGGGCGATACTATGTGGCAAACACGTCTGCATATTCTGCATTGCCCCTTTTGCGGTGAAAAGCTTCCTGAACTCGGATCAGTCGATCAGGCCAATTATGGTTATTTTCAGCATAATGATTTCAGCCGATGGAGATAAGGTGCCGGCAGTGACAGCCATGCCAAGCGTTATGCATTCTCCCTGTCCATGAGCTGTCGTTCTCGATCCTCCAGACATTCAGATACAATCAACTTCCTTTCTATAGCCCAGCTCGATTCAAGCAGCTTGATCAGTAAGCCTGTGTAGCGTCGTATGTTGGCTTCACTGCCGGGTGAACGTTGGATTTCCTGCATAATCCACTCTTCAAACTGTACTTTCCATTGAACGATGCCAAAACTGATCAATCCTGTACAGGTATGAAACATGTGGGCCAAGGGTGAGCACATAAACTGCTTAAACACCTTGTGGACAATCTTGCGATCATCACTGTCCGTTTCCTTAATCCAGTTCAGGAACGCGCTTTCAAATTGTTCGGGGGTGACTACGTACACTAACATGATGGTTCCTTAATCAATTAATAGCACTCAAGACTCAGCAGCCTTTTTGGCCCGGGGATGAGCAGCCAGGTAGGCCTTTGACAGATGGTTAAAATCTACATGGGTGTAGATCTGGGTCGTGTTGATATCCGAATGTCCAAGTAACTCCTGGATGACAAGAAGAGGAGCACCACCTTCTAATAAATGGGTAGCAAAGGAATGCCGTAACATGTGGGGTGTTACCCTGATGTTCAGGCCCTGAGATCTGGCCAGTAGCTTTAGCCGGTCCTGTATCAAATAGAGAGATACCCGCTTGCCCTGTTTACTCAAGAACAGAGCACGAGTTCCATTTTGCGCTTCAAATTCAGGTCGTTTTTTAAGCCATTTGTTAACGGCGGTGACGGCGTATCTGCCAACGGGCAGGTAGCGCGTTTTATTGCCTTTCCCGGTAACGATCATTTGCCGACCGAGTAAATCGATATCGCGCAGGTTGACTGAAGCCAGTTCGGATAAGCGTAATCCGGAAGAGTACATCAGTTCAAACATCGCTAAATCGCGGATTCTCAGTGCATCATCCCGATCACTGGTTTTCAATAACTGGTTTATTTGTTCGCTATAAAAGTGAGCCGGTAATTTATAGGCATACTTTTGCGCCCTGACCGCCTGAGCAGGATTATGCTTTAACACTTGTTGATGTACCAGGTAATCAAAAAAACTGCGTATCGATGACAATGTACGCTGGATACTATTGCCTTTAACACCCTGTCGAAAGCGTTGGCTGATAAAACCCAGAACCGTCGAATGAGTAACCTCCAGCCAGTCCAGGATGCCTTCGATGTGCAGGTAGTCTGAAAATAAAGTAAGGTCTGTTTGATAGTCGTGGCAGGTGTCTGCTGCATAAAACTGTTCGATCTTTTTTCGTTGAAGAAAGGACTGCAGGTAATGCTGTGGTGGCATATTGACTCCATTCAATACTGGATGCGCTGCATCAGGTGATAGGTCTCAAGTGAGAGCACCTGAGTATAGACCAGCGTACTATTGATGTCTGCATGCCCTAGCCAGCCCTGTAGCACCGGTAATGGCGTGCCGTGAAAGATGGCGTTCACGGCGAATGAGTGTCGAAACGTGTGTGGAGTGATTTTAATGCTGGGCTTGTTATCCATGCCGGCGACCAGTCGATCAAAGCGTTTATTAGCCGCTGAGCGGGTGACCGGAAACAGCAACTGGTTCTTACCGATGTGATGCGAGGCCACGTAACGTTCGAGCTGGCGGATATAGTGCGGATCACACAGAGGGACTAAACGGGGTTTGACGCGCCCTGCTCTTTTCGGTCGCCCGCGTGTTTTAAGCGTATCGACCGACACATAAGGCTGGGGTGACTCCAGTGCAAAATGACCGGGGGTCAGCGCCAGACATTCACTGATACGTGCTCCGGTATGCCATAGCGTATTGATCATCAACAGCAGATTATCCTGGCGTACCGAATCCATTAGCTGGTGGATCTCCGGTAACAGCAGATAGGCCGGTGTCTCGGTATGCTTTAACACAGCGGTTCGCTGCTCTAACAGGAGCGACCAGTCAATCGTGAGGCTGATATCGAGTGATGCAGTCTGTGAAGTGAGAGTCTGATTTTCCATCGGATCTTGTCATCTGCCTGAAGTACATCAAGAAAACACCACCGGGCAAAGCTTCAAATTTAAACGTTTGCGCGGCTCTTTGGAACGGGATCGGTTTTCGGTTTAATCGGTTGCGAACGGCACCAGATGTCCGCTTTATGCTTTAGGTAATGTATCGTAAATCGCCGATTTTAAACAGGCGAAATTGAAGATATTGCCGTTAAGAGGTAAGCGAACAGGTGAATTATAGCAATGTCCACATAAGAGTATTGAATGTGGACAGGCAGAAGTTATTAAGGTTTGATCAAATGCAATAGAAATACTGCCATCATGATCAGCAATAGCTTGAAGAAG
>JACKQG010002505.1_pt1 | contig 23877 bp, 35 predicted proteins | sample 8237621 | NCBI WGS metagenome assembly JACKQG01 (sample SAMN15677084, study PRJNA649215) | marine metagenome | biome: marine; feature: Black Sea; material: saline water; isolation source: suspended particulate matter (SPM) from the Black Sea western gyre | collected 2013-06-09/2013-06-10 | depth... | reverse complement strand
ATCCCATGCGACAATTGCGGTGATTTATTCGACAAGCCGCGCTCCCAGATCCGTCTGACGGATGGGAGTGTCCTTTATTATGAGTGATTTCATAAAAAGTCAAATCATTAACGCAATCAAAGAAGAACCATTAGTTAAATCTAAACTAATAAAGAAAATAACTAATAAAGCATATTGCGGTTATAAAGATAATATTTTTATTAGCTATTGTTATGCAGTAAAAAGAAACTTTAATAAATTAGTAGATAATGGTACTATAATCTTTAAACCAGGAGAACCAGTTGCTTTGCGGTGAATGTAAACATTTTAATGATCCTAATGACATTGGTGAACGTAATAGAGAGTGTGACAAAGAATACTTAGTCGACTCACTAACGGAAGGTTGTAAAGAATATGATCCTAAAAGGCTATTATCATCTTAGTGTAAAAGGTCCAAATCCCGATGGTAGTACAACTATATTCCACCCTAAAGTCGGTGAAATTAAAGTATCAAGCTACTATTATAATTTTATGCATGATGAATGGACTGTTACTCGTTGGATAGAAAAGCCTAAAAATGAATAAACCTCGTAAAGAACAAGCCGCATTTAATGTAGATCCAGAAACTCACCGCATTATTATGGAAGCTTCAAAAAAATCTCAATTAAGTATTAGAGAAATTATGAAATTTTTTGCCAGTAAAATAGAATCTGGTGAAATTTCTTTTAGTATTCCCGTTAAATCAATAATCACATTAAATGGAGAAAACAATGGCTAAAGAATTTCAACCAGGACCACCGGAGCCAGAGTATGAACAAATACCTTGGTATAATACTCTACCTACAGCATCGGCATGGCTACTTCAAACAGTAATGATAGCAATTACATTAGGTATTCTAATTGGCGGTGTATTACATATTGAAAAATTAGTAAAAAAGAATACCGCATTAATTGCTAAACAACAAATAATATTAGATAATATAGAAGAATGGACAGTACCTGTTGAATAGTGGCAAAGCCGGAGGCCCGGTCGAAGGAGAAAAAATAATGAAGAAAAAAATAAAAGTGCCCTGTAAAACGTGTGGCGGAAAGGTGGAAGTTAAGCGTTGCTGCAAAATAATAGACGGCTGTTGTAGTAATATTGAGGATGATATAGATGGTTGGAATTTTATTTCTTGGTGTTCTTTTCCTTGTACCAGAGAAGGAGGACAATTACTCAGCAATGCTGAAGAAGAAAAAAGGAAAAAAGAGAAAGAGGCGTACAGAGAAAAACTTAATGAATTAAGACAATCCTTTGACAGAAAAAATACGTGTGCTCATCCCAGAAACTTTGTCAAATTTTCTTCTATATACAACTACGGGGACATTCATCATTTTCATTGCTTAGTGTGTAATAAGCGTTGGAGAAAGGAATGGGAGGATAGTAGAGGACTAAACCACGATTATGGTAGAGGGGCTTAATTAAGGGAGACATTTTAAAAAGAAGGAGTTATGGCCGAATCAGCCTGTGAAATTGTTATATCTGGAACATGGACAGTACCTGTTGAATAGTGGCAAAGCCTCATAATCCAAGACAAAGTATATATGATCGTGATCTAGAGTGTTTAAAATGTACCTTACCAGATTGCGATGAGAATAATATTTTGTGCTCTGTTTATGATGCTAAAAAACGAGAAAGACGACGCAAGAAAGATAGACAAAGATACCATTGTCCCAAGCGGCAAGAACAAAATAAAGCCAAACACGCAAGATGGCGTAAATCACCAAAAGGCATAGCTTATAAAAAAAAGTATGACAAAGCTTATATAAAAAATAATCCGGAAAAAAGAAAAGCAACACAAGATAGATATTATAAAAACCACCATGAAGATATACTAAAACGTCAAAGAGAAAGGTATAGAAATGCTAAACGAAGAATTACAAGAGATGTTAAACACACTCCAACCTAAAACAAATAAATGGATCGCTAACCTAATTAAAGAATGGTCCGAGAATGATGCAGCAACTCGGGCGATCATACAATTAGGAAGCTCTTGGGATACACACGTTGCTGCAGAAGCTTTAATTCGCAAAGAAGGTGTCACTACTGAGACGAAGGAAGGCACCATTAAAACACACCCTGCCGTAAGAATATCACAGACTGCTATGGACAACTATAAACGCCTATTAAAGTTCTTAGGCATCGAAGTTGACACTATCATACAAGGGGAGGAGAAAGATTAATAATGCGAGAAATAGTAAAGCAAGATTATAAGTTCAAAACTGACCCTTACGATCATCAAGCGCAACTTTTCTATAACACTCGCGATTTACCACTTTATGCTCTTTTATGGGAGCAAGGCACCGGCAAAACCAAAGTCATAATTGATACAGTTGTATACCTTTACAACTGTGGTAAAATCGACTCTTTCCTTATAATAGCTCCTAATGGAGTTCATCATAACTGGATAGATGTAGAAATACCTATACATTTACCTGATTATTGTCCTTATTGGTCTGTCGGATGGGAGACGTCTAATAAAACAAAGGCCTATACTAAAAAGCTACATAGACTTTTCGACGACAAGGAGGAACTTAAGATTCTCGCCATGAACGTTGAATCTTATTCTACTAAGCGTGGACGAGAGTTTGGCCGCAAGTTTGTTAATAATAATTCAAATACATTAATCGTTGTTGACGAATCCTCTCGTATTAAATCCCACAAAACTAATAGAACAAAAGCTATAGTCCTCCTCGGTAAACACGCAAAATATAAGCGTATCCTTACAGGAACCCCTGTCACCAAATGGCCTCTTGACCTTTTTACTCAATTCCAATTTCTCGATCCAGAAATACTTTACTTTAACTCTTTCTATACTTTTAAACATCATTACGCAGATATTAAAAATCGTGTAGTTAAAGTTAATAGAGGTGGACGAATGGTAGATCATAAGTACGAAGAGGTTTTACGTTTTATTAATTTAGATGAGATGAAAAGGAAGATTGATCCATATTCACACCGCATAACGAAAAAAGAATGTTTAGACTTACCTTCAAAAATCTATATGACAATTAAAGTGGAAATGTCTCCGATTCAAAAGAAAGTATATAAAGAGTTAAAAGTTAATCTTATCCTTCAGCTTGTAAAAGAGCATGTTCCAATACCTATGGTACTTACAAGACTTCTTAGGTTACAGCAAATAACAGGGGGTTTTGTTCCTATAGATGAGGAGGGTAATGTTGAGCCCGTGGATAAGATTAATGCCAAAATTTCAGCATTGCTCTACGATATAAAAGATGTCGAGGGTTCAGTTATCATCTGGGCACGTTTCAGGGCGGAGATTAAGGCTATATATCAGGCTTTAATTGAAGAATACGGGTATAACTCGGCCGGGACTTATTTTGGTGAGACAAGCAGGCACGATAGAAAGACATTAATCGCGTCATTCCAAGATAAAAAGACACGTTTCTTTATTGGTAATCCGCAATCGGCAGGACTTGGACTTACACTAACAGCAGCTAACACAGTTTATTACTATTCTAATGATTTTAATTTGGAAAATAGGTTACAATCAGAAGATAGATGCCACCGAATAGGACAACATAATCCTGTAGTATATAAGGATTTAATTTGTCCAGATACAGTGGACATAGACGTTGTTAACGCACTAAGAAATAAAAAGAATCTTGCTGATATTATCACTGGTGATAGCATAAGACAACTATTGCAAATGATATTATGAAAAATAAAATAAAAGTTTTAGAAATGATAGCAAAAAATATGGAAAATGATGCTAAAGAACTCGATGGTATGCCTTTCAACGGAAAGATTGTTGCCGAATATTTTGGAAATCAAGGGGCAGCTATAGCAGCAATTGGCGAATATTATAAAAGAATTATTAAAGGTAAAATAATGACTGATCAAGAAATATTAGACAACTTAGAATCATTGAATGCGCCGTTGCCGACTTTGTATCAGATATCTACATGGTCTGAACGTATGAGATCCGATGCTAAAAAATGGTTCTATCAACTTGGACCTAAACCTGACTTTATGAGAACTTATGAACGGGACTTATAGTAATACTAGTATTGCTTGTAAAGATGTTAAAGCTTTAACTATAAAAGATTTACGTAAAGCTTTATTGTTAATAAGGAATATACCTTGTCCTTTTGAGGCATTGGATGCTGGCTTATATCAGAAAGGAGATGTAATGTTTATACCTAAGAGATTTGAAGAGTATGTATCTCGAGAAAATGTATTGTTTTATTCATATTGCAAAGATATTTATTTTTGTAAAAAAGAAGCTATATCTAAACTATTATAAAAGGAGAGTTTATGAAAATCTATGGCATTATTTCACAAGATCCGTTAGACAAAAAGATGAAAGTCGAATCTACTACAGTGATTAAAGAAACGCCTACTCGGTATATGCTTAAAGATGCTATGGAGTCTTTAAACTGGAGTAAAACTGTTTCAAAGCATATGGCTTGTAAAACTCCAAAAGATGCGATTGCTGCATTTTTATCTATGGAAACAGCTAAATTCAATCGTCGAATGAAAGACGCCCTTTTTCATTTAAAGCGAATACAAAAAGTACGAAGATTGAAAAAGTAGGTTTACATTATAATATTAATGGGTTATAATATAATTTTAAGGGAATAAATAGAATATGGGCAAAGTATATATTGTACAAGAAATCATGAGAAAAAATCGTTATCAGGAATTAGAACCTGTTCATGATCTTACACCTGCTTCTGTATATGGGGAATTAAAAATACTTCTTTCTAATCGTCGTATGCCTCTTAATATTCAACCTATTATAAGAGAGTTACGAAGCAAGCTTCGCAATTTTTCAGACGAAGATTATTTGCTCCTCGTTGGGGATCCAGTACTCATTGGATTAGCTACAGCTATTGCAGCAGACATTAATATAGGTATGATTAATCTATTAAAATGGGATCGTCAAACTAAACAATATATTAAAATCAACACTAATATAAGGGGGTAAAAATGGATTTTGAAAGTGATACAAAAGCTCTATCTATTTCTGAAGATGCTTTAACTGAATTGGCCAGTTTAGCTAGTAAGCAAATTCGTATAGCAAATCGAATTGCTAATATAGAAGCTGAGCTTAAAATAGAAAGAGCTAAGCTCTACATACTTGAACAAACTGACATACCTAATGCAATGGATGCTATAGGTATGTCAAAATTTGTTCTTACAACCGGTGAGTTCATTTCTTGTGAAAAAAAGACGAAGGCAGTAATTGCAGCTAAAAATCGTATACCTGCGTTTGAATGGCTTCGTGCAAACGGTGCCGGTAGTCTTATTAAAAATGTTATCACAGCTAAATTTGGTAAAGACGAAGGTGATAAAGCCGATAAGCTTTATAAAGATCTGGAAAGCGAGGGATATAACTGTGATAAGAAAGAATCCGTTCACGGCAATACTTTAACGGCACATGTTAATGCTTTATTAAAAGATGGTAAAACTTTATCAACAGAGGCAATGGAATTGTTAGGAGTTTTTGAATACTATAAAACGAAAGTGGAGGTGTAATTTGGTGTGGCGACCATAAACTGAATGAAAATAAATTATAAGGAGGATATCTTGTTCATTTACGACTTAGAAATTAAAAAGGCTATTCTCGGCCGAAAGGATGAACCTATAGAAGGAATCGAATACTGCAAAGGTTGGGACGATCATGCTGGTATGGGTATTTCTTGCATAGGTGGTTATGATTATCAAACTCAGCGTTATCGGGTTTTCTGCGAAGATAACATGGCAGATTTTACGGAACTTCTTTCCAGGAAAACAGTCCTAATTGGCTTTAACAACATTAGATTTGATAATCAATTATTATTGGCATCAGATGTATTACATGCTGATAACTTTGATCTTCAAGCCAAATCCTACGACATACTCCAAGAGGTCTGGAAGTCCCTGGGTTTAAACCCGGACAAATTCTGGTGGAAAACCCATGGTGGTTATGGTCTAACTGATATGGCTAATGCTAATATTGGTTTTGCTAAAACTGGTCATGGTGGTGCTATGGCACCTATGCAATATCAAAGAGGTGAATGGGGCGGCCTAATTGATTATTGCTTAAATGATATATTTCTTACTAAGGGTCTTATGGATTTAATACTCCATAAAGGTTCTTTAAAATGCCCTAAAACCGGCAAAAGCTTAGCAATAAGAAGGCCAGATGAAGGAGGACCAAATGGCGAAAAAAGATAAAGAAGTTACGATAACATCAGATGAAAATGTTCCAGTAGCATTTGATATGGAACAAGATGCAGAAGGCGGACACGAAGGCGCAGATAGTGATTCTTATGCTATACCTTTTTTAAGTATTTTACAAAAAGGTAGTCCGCAAGTTGATGAAGACAAAGGCGAATTTATACCTGAAGCAAAAGCCGGCATGTTCTTCAATACTGTAACTCAGCAACTTTACAATGGTGAAACTGGAGTAGTTATTATTCCCTGTGCTTTTTCCCGAGTATTTATTGAATGGGGAATAGATCAGGGTGGATTTAAAGGAATTTATAGTCCATCTGATCCCATTATTAATACTGCTGTCAGAGACGAAACTGGTAAGTTTATGCTACCAGGAAACCAAAGCTTCTTGGCAGATACTCGACAACATTTTGTTTTAATCTTTCACGAACAAAGATTTGATCAAATCGTTATTTCTTTGTCGAGTACTCAGCTCAAAAAATCTCGTAACTGGATGAGCCAAATGAGGAGTATGAAGATACCTGGAAAATCAGGTCCTTATACTCCGCCGACATTCAGCCATATGTATCTGGCTACTACAATTCCGGAAGCTAATGAAAAAGGTAGCTGGCGGGGTTGGAAAATTGCTTTAGACCGTGTGTTAGATCCTTCAATACAATTAGATGTTATTCTGTATCAGGCTGCTAAAAAATTTCGCCAATTAATCGTTGAAGGCAAAGCTCAGGTCTCCCCACCTGTAGCAGACGGTGTGGATGACGACACACCATTCTGATTTTCATAAGTTATTCGCAGGTTTAGATAGAGCCTACGGAACTTATAAAGTAATTGCAGGAGAAGACCAAAAAATTAAAGGTGAAGCCCGAACCCATCTTGGAACGGTAACGGATGAATTATGGGAATTACATTTAAGCGGAAAGCAAGGGTTAGGGATAATACCCATAACCGACGACGCTACTTGTTTATGGGGAGCAATAGACATAGACGTCTATGCTAGCTTAGATATAGTAGCAATCGAGCTGAAAATAGAATCAGCTCGATTGCCCCTTGTTCTATGTAAGACTAAATCCGGTGGGCTTCACCTTTACATTTTTTTAAAAAAAAATACATCCGCTGAACTAGTTCGAAGTAAATTAGTTAGGTGGGCATATTTTTTAGGTTTTCCGACCGCAGAAGTATTTCCAAAACAGATAAAGCTAGCTAGTCAAGATGATGTTGGTAACTGGCTTAATATGCCGTACTTTAATGGCAATGATACAGACAGATTCTGTATTAAATCTAAAAAGAATCTGTCTGTATCAGAGTTCTTAAAATACGCTTTAGAAAAAAGAATATCAAAAGAATCGTTACAAGAACTAATATTAACATATGATGATTTAGTAATAGATGCACCACCTTGTATTCAACATTTATCAGAAACTAAAGTTCAGCAAGGCGGTAGAAATAATGCACTATTTTCATACGCAGTATATGCCAAAAAGAAATGGCCTGATGAATGGGAGAGACGCACTGATAAATTTAATATGCAATTTATTGATCCTCCACTCAAGTCAAGACTTACTAATGCAATTATCAATTCGCACCAAAAGAAAGACTATTTTTACAAATGTGAAGATATACCTATTAACAATATATGCAATAAAGCACTATGTCTAAATACACCCTTTGGTATAGGAACAAAAGAAGACGATCCAGGCGTTGTAATGACAGAACTTACAAAAATAAATACGAACCCACCTTTATGGATTCTCGTTATTAATGATAGTAGAGTTCAAATGGAAACAACTAATCAATTATTAGATCAAGGACGATTTAGAACATTATGCGTAGAAGCATTAAATCTATTACCTAGAAAAATAAAACCTGATAGTTGGGATGATTTAATCAGAGTACTTCTCGATGGAGTTATAATAATAGATACTCCGGATGATGCAGAAGAAAAAGGCCAATTGTGGATCCTCATAGAAAACTTTTTAACAAATTCTTCAACACGGGGAAATCATCAAGAAGAATTATTAAACGGTAAAGTTTGGCAAAAAGATAATCTACTTTATTTTAGATCATTTGACTTAATACATTATTTAGAAAGTAATAGAATAAGAGGAATGAAAGTAATAACTAATATATGGAATGAATTAAGGCGCAAAGGTGCAATATCAGATGACTCAACACGTTTCAAGATAAAAGGAAAACAAGTCAGATGCTGGGCATTACCAACTCACTTATTCTCGTTCCAAGAAGAAGAATTTACAGTCCAAGTCCCAAAAAAGGAGTTTTAATGTATAAAGAATATATTAAAAATATTATCCAGTATGTGTCCTAATTGCGGAGAATATATTTATGATAATCGATATGTTCATAAAGAATGTGAATCAGCATTCAGGGCATCTTTGAGGTAAATTATGCACAAAACCCTAATATTAGGTGGACCAGGCGCAGGTAAAACGTGGAGGTTACTTGAAATCCTTGAGGCGGAACTTGAACGAGGAGTTCCGCCTCAAGAGATTGCATATGTAAGTTTTACCCGGAAAGCTGTAGCTGAGGCCATTGAGCGAACTCAGCTAAAATTTGAAGTAAATAAGAAGGATCTTCTTCACTTTAAAACTCTTCACGCATTATGCTATATGAAGTTAGGACTAACTAAAAATAATGTTTTCAACTATAAGCACTTAGACGAATTAGGTGAAGTATTAGGAACTTCTTTTTCTTGGGGCGGTAATGCAGACCCATTCGGAAATCTAAAGGGAGATCGAGCCCTCTTCCTCGAAAACTATGCACGAATAATGCAGATAAGTCTTAGACAAGCCTGGGAATATACTGATAATGACTTAGACTGGTACTGGCTTAAGCTATTTTCGGACAGTTTAAACCAGTACAAAAGGGAACACTACCTCGTCGACTTTACCGATATGTTAACTGACTATAAAGAAATCACCCCTGTCAAAGTAGTTATTATTGATGAAGCTCAAGATCTTAGTCGCTTACAATGGGCACTAGTTTATCGTACATTTATAAAATGCGATAGGATGTATGTAGCAGGGGATGATGACCAAGCGATCTATAAATGGTCAGGAGCAGATATAGAGGCCTTTTTAACGCTTCCAGTAAATAATGTTGAAACACTTCCCTTTAGTCATAGATTAAATAGAAATGTATTTGATTATACTCAGACTATAGCAGATCGCATAAAGTACCGATATAATAAAGCATTTAGGCCTCACAACGAACACTCAGGAGATGTATATAAAGAAAGATATTTAGATAATATAGAAATCACAGAAGATGAATCCTGGTTATTTTTAGCACGTAATAAGATCTTTCTAAAACATATGGAAAGACACGTGAAACAACAGGGGTTTATTTATACTATAAGTGATGAAAAATCCGTAAAGAAAAAAGATATGACTGTTATTAAAGACTACGAAAGTTGGCGTTCTGGCGAATTACTTTACGGAAAAAAAATAAATAATATTTTAAAAAGGATTGATCCGCGCGCAACAGTCGACGAGGATACTTTTTACGAGTTTAAAGACTTTAATATACCTAATAGAATATGGCACGAAGTTATGGGTTATATGCCACTGGACGATAGGGTATACTATTTGTCTATCTTGAGAAGCGGACGAAAAATACTGTCAAAACCACTAATACATATTAACACTATACACTCAGTTAAAGGTAGTGAAGCTGATAATGTTGTAGTAATGAGCGACATAGCACGTCGATCCTATAAAAATTTACAGTTTGATTCAGACGATGAAAATCGTGTTTTCTATGTTGGTACAACCAGGGCAAAGAATAACTTGTATGTAATATTGCCACAAACTGACAAGCATTATGAGGTGTGAGATGATAATCGTAGAAGGTCCAGACGGCAGTGGTAAAACAACGCTTATAAAGCATTTGCAATCAATAGCTACTTTTTATATGTATCATAGTAAAGGTCCTGTAACAGACCTTAAGGATGGACTAATGCGAACTAATGCTTTATATACATATCCTTTTAATAGTATTATGGATAGATGTGTATTGATTAGTGAACCTATATATGGACCTATAGTAAGAAATATTGATATTTTTGATCAGCATTTAACAGGTTTATGGCAAAGACTAAAAGAAAAAATAGATCCTACAATAATTATGTGTTCGCCACCTTACGATACTGCTGAAGAAAATATAAAAAACATAGAAGAAGTATATAATAAATCATGGAAAACAGACGATCATTTAGATTTAGTAATAAAAAAATATAAATTACTATTAATTAAATACGATGATATATATGCAAGATTAGTAGATATGAAATTTAATGTTCTTTTATATAAATATACTTACACAAAAATGGATTATTTAGAAAACTATCTTTTATGGAGAGGTGAATTATGTGCGGATTAAATTTACTTATAAATGGCAATATAGGTATGATGTCTGAAATGATGGTCGATATAGCACATCGTGGTATCAGGGGAAGGGTTGAAGAACCGCTTCCTGGCGTACTATTAGGTCATCGTAGACTACCTATTCAGGGACTTGACGAAAAGTTTGATCAACCCATAACTAAAGATGAATTAGTTATGGCTTTTGTTGGTGAGATTTTTAACTATAAAGAATTTGATATACGGGCTGAGAGTGATAGTACTGTTTTACTTCAGCAATACTTAATGCGAAGGTTAGACGCTTTTAAAACTTTCGATGGTTTCTGGGCAGTAGTAATTGTAAACACTAAAACAGGGGATGTTGATGTCATAACTGATTATCTTGCTAAAAAGCCACTATATATTCGTACTGAAGGAAGTATGTATGGTGTTAGTTCTGAAATAACACCACTGTTAGCCTTAGGACCTGTAACACCTAATAAACTTTATTTATCTGCTGTAGCTAAGTGGGGTTATGATCCTTCAGAAAATACCCCATATAATGAAATACAAAAAATTCCAGCTAATCATTGTCTTAGATACAATGCTCACTACCCATGGGATGGTTTTAAAGGTTTTAAATATGATGAATTAAAGCCTAATTTTGAGACTGATCTTTTCACTGTATTAAAGGAGTCAGTCAAGAATAGACTAATATCTGATGTGCCAGTTTCTTTGTTACTGTCGGGAGGGCTCGACAGTACCATAATCTTCAAATTAATTAAACAATTTACTACAAACTTTACAATATTTCATGTAGACAATAACGAAGAAGAATATCTAAGTCGTTTAGTAATACCAGAAGGAGTAAAAGTTATTCATACAGCAAGTCAACTACCAGATCTAAAAGAATTAATTCGTATAAATCAAACACCTGTAGATTTAGGGTCTGTTGCTGCTCAATGGCAATTAGGTGCTGCAGTAGCAAACGGTTTTGTTGTAGCTATATCAGGTGATGGTGCTGATGAACTATTCGGCGGTTATCGTAGAGCTAAACAATACGATAGCCAGTATTCAGACATCTTCCATGAGTTAATCTATTATCATTTACCCCGCTTAGATAGAATGATGATGGCACATACTGTGGAGTTACGTTGCCCGTTTCTTAATAGGGATGTAATAGAATTTGCTATGTCTTTAAATTGGAGCAGGCGTAAAGAAAAAAATATATTAAAGAAAGTATTTGGTCATTTAATTCCTAATAAAATATTACATAGGGAAAAGAAACCATTGAAGAACAAGGCGATACTCGAAAACAAATTTGAGTATCGTCTTAAGTTTCTAAACGCTTTTATAAAGGAGGCTTATAATGAATGTTGAAGATGTCAACGAAATACCTGATGAGTATGACGATCGTCTTGTAATGATCTGGGATCGTCAAAAGGAACTTACTGAAAAATATTATCCTATTGAAAGAGAAAACATGTGTGGTCTTGGTTTATTACCTGGTTTAGATGCTTTTACTATCCACGGTACATTAAGTCAAGAAATTTGTAAAAACTATGCCTGGCGTATTACTGAAGAACTTGCTGAGGCTTATGATGCTTTTCGGCATAGTGGTAAATTAGTTCACGCCTGGGAAGAAATGTCTGATGCTTTACACTTTTTGGTTGAACTGTATATCTTAAACAGTTTAACCCCAGAAGTTGTAACTAAAGATATTCACAACTTCGCTCAACAAGATATGCTTGGTAATTTATTCAAATCTGAGCAAACAAAAGTTCGTAGTAGATCTGTATTATCTATAGAGTACCATATATTTAATTTAGTAGTAACTATGGGCTTAGCTATGAACTGCTTAAAACAAAAACCCTGGAAACAAACTCATATCTTAACTGACGCGAATCGTTTCGAGAACTATTTGTGTGCACTATTACCATTATGGGTTAAAATAGCTAAAGCCATGGATATATCGGCCGAGAGAGCTTTCGAATTTTATTTTAAGAAATCTGAAGTTAATAAGTTCAGGATAAGGAGCCAATATTAATGGCTAATATAACTATGATAGAATTAACACTCGAAATGAAACATTCTACAACTATGGCTGTTTTATTTAGCGACGGTGATAATGAGTTTTGGTTACCTAAATCACAAATCGATTACGAAATTTTACCTAATCAAAAGGATGTTTTATCGCCTGCGTGTGTAGTTGAAATGCCTGAGTGGTTAGCTATTGAAAAGGAATTGATATAAAGCGTTTTTGGGATAAAGTAGACACTAAAGGCGAAGATGATTGTTGGGAATGGTTAGCAAGTAAAATTCCGCAAGGATATGGTAAGTTTAATTATAAGGGAAAGTTGTTCGTGCTCATAGAGTTGCATATGAATTAGTAAAAGGACCTATTCCTAAAAGATTATTAGTTTGTCATAATTGTGATAATCCAAGCTGTGTTAATCCTAGTCATTTATTTATAGGTACTCAAAAGGACAATATACAAGATTCCGTAAAAAAGAATAGATGGAAAGCAAGACCACCTATATATTTTGGTGAAAAAAATAACAAAAGCAAATTAAAAACAAGGGAAGTCTGGTTAATTAAAAAAATTCTAAAAGCTAAAATAGTTTCACAAAACTATATAGCAAAAATGTTTAAAATAAGTCCTCAAACAATATCTAAAATTAATAGGAATGAATACTGGAAGGGGGTTGTATGCGAGCAATAGGAATCACAAGCGGAATAGGTTCAATGTTAATAGGTGCTAAACAAGCAGGATTTAAAATTATAGGGAATATTGAATGGCGCAAGTACTACCATACAGGTACATTTGAAAATAATTTTAATGCACCTTTATGGAATAATATTAATGATTTAACAGAAAAGGAGGTAAATAATATGTCCAATGCAGATATAGCATTTGGACATCCCTGAGTGTGGTAGTTACTCGAACTTACATTGTGGAAAAGAGTGTAATAGGGTTACTAATAAAGGAGATATTCCTGATTTTATTAAATTAGTACAAATACTTAAACCCCAGTTCTTTGTAATGGATAATTTACCTAAGTGTTTATTAGGCGTTACTATAGAAGATTGGATATTAGAACTTGGTGATATATACCATCTTTTTCCAGAATGGATTTCTAACTATCATTATGGCAATACTCAGATCAATCGTAGAAGATTTTTCATGATTGGTGCATTAAAGAAGTACAATTTTGTCTTTAAACCTGGTGAATTTATGCACGATAAAAGATTAAATAATGTTATTGCAGATTTACCTAAGGGACATAATATTACTAGATTTAACCACGTTCATGTACCTTACACTCAAATTATTAAAGGTTGGTATTCTTATAATTTTGAAAAAACTAAACATATTAATATAAAAGAAATTACTTTAAGTGATTTGCAAAGAGTCATTAAACATTACCCACCAAAAAAGAACTTCGCATATATCAATAAAAAAGGTGAACCTAAATTAAGACCTGGGTATTCTAAAATAGTCCTTGATAATTACTCCCCAGTATTATCAGGTGGTGGGTCAGCTCGAGATAACCACTTCCGGGCTGACACTCTTAACCCACTAACTATACGAGAAAAAGCACGAATCCAGGGCTGTCCTGACGATTTTATATTCTATCCTCTCAATTATATGGATGATGATAAAGATTATGTTAAAGTAACCAAGCAAGTCGGGAAGTTTATGCCAGTAGAGTTTAATCGGTTTATAGCTGATCAAATAAAATGGCATTTATATGATTATTATAATCCAACTTATGATATACGCTCTAAAATGGAATTTTATGCAAATGGTAATAGATTAATAAAACCTAATCCATATATAGATGAAGCTAAAATAAAATGCTGTAATAGAACTACCCACTGCGAATATTGTTGGTTATATCCTTGTAAACTAAAACAATTAAAGGAGATTTAATTATGCGCATTTATTGGAATCCACTAGAAATGATTAAAGAAGTAGAACGCGATTTATATGAAATGGGTACACGGTATCAGACGGCGACAGTTCAAGACCAAAAGGTTGCAAATGATCCGGATTTCATGACTATTGAATTATATGCTTACGGTTATACTTTGACGTCATTTAGTGATATTACCAGTATGATCGAGCATACTCATCCTAACGATAAAGAATATGTTAAATGGATAAATTACGAGATTATTGAAAGAACTAATCAGCAATTATATCCACTTAACCCAGGTAAAGCTTGGATGGAACGAGAAAATTTTTGGAAACAATTTATACGTAATGGAGTTTTTTCATATTCGTATGCTGAACGATGGCAGCAACAAATTCCTTATATTATCAATGAGTTAAAACGTTTTCCCAATACTCGTCAAGCTATTATAACTATGTATGATCAGCACCAAGATATGCTGAATTGGGGTGGATTAGACAGGGTGCCGTGCTCTTTGTCTTACCAATTCTTAATTCGTAATGATATGCTACATTGTATATATTCGCAACGTTCTTGTGACTTTATAAAATTCTTTGCTGCTGATGTAGCAATAACAATTGGATTACTAAAGTACATAGCAAGCAAATTAGGTATCAAGTATGGATACTTCACTCACTTTTTAGGATCACTACATGCTTTTGCTGGTGATCTGAAAGGAAGGGATATATTCTAATGAATGGAAAAGGACCACCAGCACAACTACCAGTATTAAAAGATTTAAACGACGCACAGCGGATAAGGTGTAAGTGTAAAAAAACTATTTTTATTCCTGTAATAAAATTATACAAAATATCTGCTATGCTTTTTCAAACAAACAAACCAGGCAAAGATGATACTCTTCAAATACAAGTATGGCAATGCCAAAAATGCAAAAGGATATTAGGCGATGAGACCGACACGAGATGAATATTTCTTAAATATGGCTTTATTAGTTTCCAGTCGTGGTACCTGTCCAAGAAGAAAAAGTGGAGCTGTCTTAACTAATAGACGAAATCATGTTTTAGCTACAGGATACAATGGACCACCTACAGGTCATACCCACTGTATAGATAAACCATGTCCAGGAGCTAACCATAAATCAGGTGAAGGTTTAGACGATTGTGAAGCTATACATGCAGAGGCAAACGCTCTATTGCAGTGCAAAGATGTTTATGAAATAGAGACTTGCTATTGTACTGCTAGTCCTTGTTTATGGTGTGTTAGATTACTATTAAATACTTCTTGTAGACGAATAGTGTTTCTCGAAGAATATCCTCATAGTAAATCTAAAGAAGAGTGGTTACAAAAAGATATGAGAAAACGAATCGAATTAGGACATGGAAATGAATGGAAGCAAATGGACATTACCAACGACATTGCCAGATTTATCTTCAACACGCTTGATAAGTCTTGATATTGAAACGTGTGATCCTGATTTAAAGACTAAAGGTCCTGGTGTCAGAACCAATGGGTATATGGTGGGTATAGGTGTTGGTACAGAAGACGGCTATAGAAACTACTTTCCTTTCGGTCATGCAGAAGGAGCACAACTTGACAAAGAAGTTGTTCTTCATTGGGCCCGCACCGAGCTATGCCGACCTAACCAAATTAAAATAGGTGCTAACTTAATATATGATTTAGATTATTTAGCTGAAGAAGGTGTTAATGTTACAGGACCATTCTACGATATACAAAATGCCGAACCTCTTATCGACGAAAATCAACGTTTATATAATCTAGATATACTATCCCATAAATATTTAGAAGAAGGTAAAGACGAAGATCTACTCATAAAAGCGTGCCGTGAACGAGGGTTAGCAGATTCACCCCATGGTAACATATGGGCGTTACCTCCTAGCATGGTGGGAGAGTACGCTATGGGCGATGTAGATCGTCCTATACGGATATTCGAACAACAGAAAATACTATTGGAACAACAAAACCTATGGGATCTATTCATACTAGAAACAAAGTTAGTTCCATTACTTTTACGTATGAAACGTAGAGGTGTTTTAATAAATCAGGATAAAGTTGCTATAGCCCACGAAGCTTCCAAAAAGAAATTGAAAAAGTTACGGCAAGAATTAAATAGTCAAGCAGGTATGGAAATAGATATATGGGCTGCAACTTCTATCGCGAAGGCTTATGATCGATTAGGCCTTCGCTATCCCCGCACACCTAAATCAGACGCACCATCATTCACTAAAGACTGGCTCGAAAGACACGCTCATCCTATATCCCCCCTGTTAGCTGAATGTCGCAAATTAGATAAATTTGTAGGAACATTTCTTGAAGGTTCAATCATAGAACAATTAGTAAATGGTCGTATACATTGTCAATTTAATCAGCAAAAAGGTGATAAATATGGTACTGTAACCGGCCGATTTAGTTCATCAAATCCTAACCTTCAATTCATACCAATACGAGACGAGGTTCTTGGACCATTAATGAGATCTTTCTTTATACCTGAACCAGGTGAAGAGTGGTATAAAGCTGATTATAATCAAATAGAAATGCGTTTATTAGCTCATTATGCCATGGGACGGGGAGCTGATGAAATACGAAGAAAATACAATGAGGAAAAGCGAACCGATTATCATGATGCTACATCTTCTATGGCTAATGTTAATCGGTTTAAAGCTAAAACAACTAATTTTTTAATAATTTATGGTGGTGGTGCTGCTTTATTAGCGCAACATTTAAAAACTACAGTTGAGGAAGCACAAAAATTCTTGAAAATATACTTTTCAAAACTACCTTTTATAAAGAACACTATTAATTTAGCAAGTAAAACAGCTGCTAACAGGGGGTATGTTAAGACTATATTAAATAGGAGAAGACGCTTTCATAAATGGGAGCCATCAGACTGGGAATTGTCAAAGATCTTTACAGCTTCAGCTGATAAAGATAAGGTTATAGCTTATATTGCTGAACAGATAAAGTTAGCTATTACAGATCCTAGGATTAATAGAATACCATCAAAAGGTATACGCAAAGCGTATACATACAAAGCACTAAATGCTGTTATACAGGGTTCAGCTGCTGATGTTATGAAAAAAGCTATGGTTGATATAGAGGAGTCCGGTGTGTTAAATGAGTTAGGCGATCCGTCTCTAACGGTACATGACGAGTTAGATGGATCAAAACCTAAAACAAAAGTAGCGGATGAAGCATTAAAAGAAATGGTTCTTATAATGGAAAATACGATACAATTTAAGGTACCTATACTTGTTGACTATAGTGTAGGTAAACATTGGGGAGATGTCAAATGATTTATGACGTTGTAACAAATAAACATGCTTTTCAAATTGACACTAATACAAGACCATTTATCAAAAATGGTATTTTAATCTTTAAAGAAGCTAAACGGTTTGATAGTCAGGATCCTTTTGTTCAAGTAGCTTTTAGAGAATGGGATCATTTTCATCCTCACGATCATAAAGAGTCTGGTATATTAAGAATTGTCGCTAATGGCTAATGAAGCATCATTTTGGAAAACCCTTCGTAGAGGTATGCGGCCTTATTGGACTGCCGTACGTCATGAGAATATAGTTGCTGAAGGCGTACCAGATTTATCCTTTGACATATATGGAATACCAGGATCTGGTTGGATAGAGCTTAAACATAGGCACTTTTGGCCGAAACGTGATAGTGCTATTGTCAAGTTTAAACACTATAGTTCTGAACAAAAAGCCTGGATTAAGAAACACGGGGCACTCACTAATCGTGTGTACCTATTTTTACAAGTTGGAAAAGATTATCTATTGTTTAATTGGAAAGTAGCACACCATATTGGAAGTGTCAATAAAGAAGGACTTTTCTTATTGGCACTTAAAACTTGGAGACCTTACATAAACTATAAAGAATTGGCAGAAATCCTTAATAATCAATGGAGGGTAGAACCATGGGACAATGGAGGCACGATGTAAGTACTGATGACATATTAAAACTGTATGCTCAACACCAAAATTACTCTACTGTCTGTCGTATGCTTAATTGTTCTATACGTTTAGTATGGAATGCTATTAATGAAGGACGACCTAATCCACCAGAATCTCCCGCAAAAAAAATGAAACTTCGACCAGATCAAATTTGTGAATGTTGCGGATTTAGAGCTAAACATGAAGATTTTAGATTTTTATGCTTATTATGTTATCAGCGACGTAATTGTGGTGATGCTACTTGGGGTTACGTAGATCATTCTTAACGGAACAATTTTGCTAAACCATTAAAAGCTGATTCTTTAGCTTGCAATACATTTTTCTTACCGATTTCTCGCATAGTGCCGTATCCTAAATAACCTGCACAAAAAAGAGCATAAAGTTCACCAGGAAGTGCTTCAAACCATAATTTCACACCTTCTATAATAGCTTTAGTAAGTAGAGGTTTAAACGCTGATAAAATACCTATAGGTACTGCCATTAAGATCATAAAGTACATAACGTACATAAAACTTGGACGAGCACGAGAAGTCCATGGATCTTGACTTTTGGCTTCCATTATAATAGCACTCATTCCTATTTCGAGCGCCTTTAAATCACCGTCTTGCTTAGATTGCTCAAGTTGAGCAGTTATTCTAGCGGCTTCAGTTTTATCAGGAAATGCTTTATTAATGCCAGCTTTTAGTAATTCAAATCCTGCTGTAAATGGATCTAATCCCATTATATCACCTCACCATAATTTTCTAATGGAAAAATTAATGAAGGATCTATCTTAACTATTCTTAAATGTATATGAGGCGTTACATTCTCATATCCTTTTTTAGCACCAATATTCTGAGCTCGACCAATAACAGTTCCCAAAGCTATTCTACCGGTTCTAATTAAAGATTTTATTGGCTTCAGGTACCACATCTTTAACTCAATCCTCGGATGAACTATATGAACCCCTAGCCATTTTAAATCATCCTTATATGGTAAAGATGTTCTAACTATAATACCATCTGATATTGGCATAAGAATATTCTGACCCTTATCAGCTTCAAAATTATAAGAAGCTATGAAATCTAATCCATCATGTTTACGCTTTCCACGGGGAGCTCCAAAGTGACCAGAGCCACCAAAATCATTGCGAATACCCTTGCCAGTAGGATTAATGAATTGCATTATTTTTCGTCTATTTTATCAAACAATTTTTGAATAGCAGGTTGAAAAATGTTTGCATTAAAATCAGTAAAAGTTTTAGAAACATGTTTTTCAAAACGTAATGTTGAATTTTCGCATAAAACAGTATGATCTTTTTCAGATAATTTATCCGCCTTTAATATATTAATCTCTTTTTTTGTTTCTTCTCCGTGCTTACATGTATTTTTAACTTTAGCATTTAGCTTAACATGACTTGCTATAATACTGCCTACAAGAACCAATATTGATATTACTGTCAATATAGTACCCAGATCAATCTGCATTTGCTTCCCCTGTTAAACGGGGCTCGACTAAATCGAGCCCCAGTTTAATTAAACGTCAAGTTCTTCCCAGACAAAGCCGAAGTGCATCACAGCACCAATAGCGTATGTAGAGTCAGTGAATACAGCAGCTCCCGGTGCCAGACAAATAGCACCACCAATATCAACCACCTGCGGAGCAGAGGCCCATTGAACCCCGGCAAGCATATCATCTAAACTCGTGATCTGCATAGCAACCACAGGCGCAATAATAGTTGCTGCTTCATCAACTAAAGCATCAGAAGTACCTGTTCCTAAACATAATGCAGGTTTCACAGTATTTGCTGCTGCAAGACCACTAACCACACCAGTTGCAAGAGCGAGATTGGTTTCATCGGCTATAAGTGCTGTATGAGAATAGCTGAATCTATGAACAATATAATTCTTACCACTGTTTGCAGGATTGCCTAATGCTAGACCCGTAAATGTAGTATTCAAGGTAGTCGAACAAGCGACTACACCTTGCGTTGCACAAAAGAATAATCTTCCGGCAATTGCTGCAGCCCCTAATCCACCAGGTTCACTTACAGTTACCAGTCTACGCTTACTATCAATTAATGGAGCTTCCGCGACGTTTGAACTATTTTTACCGTACATGTTGTTCTCCTTTTTACTTGTTTTCGTTTATAGTACGTTAAGGTTAAGTAATGCAAATGCTACACGATCAGGCTCCCACATACCGTCATGAAAGATATATTTTTCTCCGGTATCGACAAACTCAAATCTTTCACCATCACGTATTCCGCTAAGAGGTCTAATATCACCTGATATGCCAGTCCAAGAAGTCTCTTGACTTCCTGGTACTCTGTTAATCTTCACTGCCATGCTTTATCACCTCCCTTCTAATTATAATCTAATAGTCTTTCTGACCTTATTGGTCTACGCATACGTTTCATTTGTTGTTTTAAAGATGCTCGAGTTATAAAGGGTACAGAACCTTGCTTATTTTGTGACCTTACTCTTTCATTATAATCACTTACTTTTTTAAGAATCTCTTTATAGTCTTCATCGGTTCCACCCGATACATATGCCCTATATTGTTCATATATTCGGCTACGCCGTTCCGTAAAACTCTTCTTCTCTTTCTTACCTTCCCACCGTCTTTCTTGTATTGTAGCAAGTTTTGAGGATCTAAATCCAGCTGCTCTTAATGCTGTTTCCATTAATGTGGGAGAGTATGGTTTGTTTTCCCTATCAAACACCCTGCGCCCCTTTCTCGTAGTAACACCTTTCTCATATTCACGTTTAGACCTAAGAATGTTACCTACTCCAACTGGGAGAGCTGTTTCAAGGGCTCTTAACGGCTCTCCTGCTCGAAACAAAGCATAAGCTTGATCTATATCCTGAACAATACCACCTATAGCTCCAGTAAGTTCTATTAATTTATCAGGAACACCCGGGTCAATTGCTAAAGATCCTGATATATCAACGCCACTTAATCCAGTAACGCCGTAACGTAGTCCTCTTTCGACTGTGTTACCACCGACATCTCTTACGCCATCCCAGACTATTTTTTCAGGATCTCGATCATCTCCTAAAGCTTTCATAACAACTGAAATGAATCCAGCTAAAATTCCTTTTAATGGTACTGCGGCTGTTCCACCTAATACTAATGGTGCAAATATTGACCACATAAAAGCTTTTATATCTTTTTGCTTAACTCCAAGGTCATAAGTCATTTGTAACCAATTATGTCCAAATTTAGCATACACATATGTCATCTGTCCAATTTTGGCTAGTGGATTGTACCCTTGTGCCCACGAGGGAAGGGTAGCTTTACCATATATGCCATGAGCTTTACCTGTGGCATCAACAGCTCCAGCTAATGCTTTTTTCTTAGATTTACCAAGCTGGCGGGCCAACCTATAAGAAGCAAGAAGCGTCGTACCTCTATTCCAACGTTCAGTAGCCCCGAAAAGATACATAGAGCCATTCATAACTTTAGTCCAAGTTTTACCAAAAGCTCCTTGGATAGTACCCATAGCGTCGCGAGTATATTGTGGTGTGTCGTAACCCTTTTCTTGTATTGATCGAAGAATCTCTATTTCTTCAGTCGATAAACGATTAGTACTTCCTTTAGTCATCCATTTAGCATAATCTTTTCCTGCTTTGAGAAGAGCTGTTGCAATCTTTCTAAAAGGAACTTTACCATCAAGCGCATAATGGTGCATAGCAGCTGGTGTAGTTGTAAGTATAGCTGTCATATTGACAAACGGAGACCTTATGTTTGGCAATCCCAGATACTTTAGGCTTGCTACGCTCTTAGCTAGCCCAATAGCCTTATCAACCTCATCTCTATTACGCATTTGCTCTTCAATATACTTAACTGCGGTCTGATAGACTCTTGGTTCTTTAGTTGAATCTAAATTGTCCATTAACTCAAGAACCATTTTACTTGCTGTTTCTGCTTTAGCCAAACCGGCACTTATATTTGATATATATTTAACATAGCGTTCTTGTGGATCTTCAATATAACCTTTAACTACACTTTCTTCACCTCTACGAACCATACCAGCCCTGAATCCTCTGACTCGGATTAGATCCGCAATTTCACGAATAAGGTCTTCCTTAAACTTCATCATTAAATCAGTATCAGTATGTTCAGTACCTTTATCTATAGCGCGCGTAATAAGTTCTTGTACATTAGCTGTTTGAATAGTGTTATATACTTCTTCAGGTATTTCTTCCTTTTCGAATGGATCTTTAGTTAAGAAGCCCTGGCTTCTTAACTTATCAGCCAGTCGCTCCGCTGACAATCTACTGGAACGATGATAACGGACCTTTTCGAGATTCTTTACACCTTGAACCACCCAATTACCTTCATCTCTAATACGAGGAGCATAAAAACCTTTCCATCCTTCCATATATTTTATAGCATCTTTAAGAGAAAGAACTTTACGCTTTCCTAATTGATCATATGTTGTTACGAAGTTTGGTAAGTCAGCTTTGCTGACAGACCCACCTTTAAAGGCAGCTTTTTCTTCGAGATCATTGATTAACTCTTTCATAGGCTGAAGTAGTTTATCTAATGCCTTATCATAAGTATCTCTATGCATACGCCATACTTTTAATACCTCATCGGAGACGCCACTTTCCCGCTGAGCCTCTTCAAAGTTCTGAAGTTGTTCTTCAAGTGATATGTCTTCGTCCCGAATCCATTCTGTATCTCCTTCTTCTATTACTTTAAGAAGTTGCTTATACTGAGGCGACGTTTTTCCTTGCAGACGTTGCTTCTTTGTAAGACCCTCGTGCCTCAATTCAGTAGTAGCTTCCACAACAGTATCATGGGGACTATCTACTATTTCATTTGTATTTAACTCAGACATATATTCATGAAAGATGTCTGATCTCTCAATGGCATACTGAACTAAACTTTTCATTACAGGATGATTATACCATTCTGGAGATTTAAGCAAACGCTCCATTATAGTAAGATGCGGAAGATTAGCAGGGGACTTTGAAATAATAGTACGCAAAATTGCGTTGAATTCTCTGCGTACTGGACTTTTTACATCGTATCTGGCCTTACCTGATTCATAACTATAGAGCGGAAACCCCTCTCTTGTAGCCAGCTTATTCATTTTTTCTGATATTTCAAAGAAGGGTACTTTATGTGTAGGATTAGCTTTATCCAACCCAAAGAATATAGGGTTGTTTCTGACTAAGTCTGTTATATTAGCGTAAGCATCAGTAACATCATTTCCAGCTTCATCTATTAATTGAAAAATAGGAGGGTTAATTACTGAAGACGTTTTTGTTTGCCACATTACTCTTGCATCAGGAGTAATAGGACTTGTTACTACAGGTTGCGGTGCTTGAGTTACTTGTACAAAAGCTAATGCTTCTTGAGCCGTTTTCTTTGAACCAAAAGATCGATCAAAAGGATCAGGATTCCAGTTATCATTTTGTATATCATAATATCTA
>JACKQG010000907.1_pt1 | contig 23879 bp, 20 predicted proteins | sample 8237621 | NCBI WGS metagenome assembly JACKQG01 (sample SAMN15677084, study PRJNA649215) | marine metagenome | biome: marine; feature: Black Sea; material: saline water; isolation source: suspended particulate matter (SPM) from the Black Sea western gyre | collected 2013-06-09/2013-06-10 | depth... | reverse complement strand
GGCCCGATTCGCGGGTGCCCGGTGGACGCCGGGGCCGGGGGGGGCTTTGGGCCGGCGGGGGGGGGCGGGGGGTGGGCGCGGGGGGGTCTTTTGGTGGGGGGGGGGATTCCCTTTGCGGGGGGGGTCGCGGACCCCGTACCGCCGCCCCTGCCGATCATAACCGGCGTTGTCCTGTTCGGCGTGTCGGCCTATCTGTTGTCCTTCTCCGACGTCAACACGCCGTTTTTGCTGATCGCGTCCTTCGCCGTCCTCAGCCGCTTAGGCCTGGGACTGGTGATGCCCAACATGGGGGCGGCGGCGATGCGCACCATTCCCACCGAACGGCTCAACCATGCCGCGGGCGCCTATAATTTCACCCGCCAGCTTGGCGGCGCCTTCGGGGTTAACTGCGTCGTGGTGATATCCGAATACCGCACCGCCTTTCACGCCGATGCGCTGACGGCGACGCAGACCTCGGCCAACGTTCCAGCCAGGGAACTGATCGGCCGGGTGGAAGGCTTGTTGGCGGAATCCGGCCTGCCCGAAGCGGCGCAACGGTCGGGCGCGCTCGACTACCTGGGCTCGGTGATCCACGCCCAGGCACAGACCTTCGGCTTCCAGGACGCTTTCATGGTCATCTGCATGGTCTTCATCGCCACCCTGATCCCGGCCTGGATTCTCAAGCGGACGGAGTAGGGCACTCGCAAACGTTAATGGACAGCATGCCTTTTCCCTTGCGCGGCGACCATCGCCTGTAATAGAACACAACAGGAACCTTTTTGATTGTCCGCCGCCATGGAAAAATCCCGAGACCAGATTCTCACCCCTGCCGAGAGGTTGGACTGGCTGCGCCTGATCCGCTCAGACAACGTCGGGCCGATCACGTTCTACAAACTCATGGAACGTTTCGGCACCGCCGGCGCGGCCTTGGCTGCGCTGCCGGATCTGGCCAGGAACGGCGGCCGCAAGGGGCGGCTCAAGGTTGCGACGCAGGCCGCCGCCGAACGGGAAATGGAGGCGCTGGATGCCATCGGCGCGCGCCTGGTCGGCCGGGGCGAACCCGACTATCCACCGTTGCTGGCCCATATCGAAGACGCGCCACCGCTTCTCAGCATCCTCGGCCATGCACATCTTTTAGCTAAAAAGGCCATCGCCGTCGTCGGCGCGCGCAATTCGTCGGTCAACGGTCTCGGCTTCGCGGAAAAGATTTCCCGCGACCTAGGGTTGGGCCGTGGGGGCCAAGGTGGATTGCTGGTGGTCTCCGGCATGGCCCGGGGTATCGACGCGGCCGCCCACCGGGGTGCGCTGGCCACCGGAACGGTCGCCGTGGTCGGCGGCGGCATCGACGTCGTCTACCCGAAAGAGAACGCCGGGCTGTATGACCAACTCCGTGCCGAAGGCGTGATCGTTTCCGAAATCGCGCCCGGCACCCAGCCCCAGGCCCGGCATTTCCCGCGCCGCAACCGTCTGATTTCGGGCATCAGCCGCGGCGTCGTCGTGGTCGAAGCCAGTCCCCGGTCCGGCTCGCTGATCACGGCGCGCATGGCGCTGGAACAAGGACGCGAGGTGTTTGCCGTTCCCGGCGCCGCCGTCGACCCCCGCGCGCGCGGAACAAACCATCTGATCCGCCAAGGCGCCATTTTGACGGAATCCGCCGAAGACGTGTTCGAAAGCCTGAATAGCGCCTCGGACACGCGCTTTGAAGACACGAAAGCCATTGATTTTAAAGAGTTTTTACCCACTGCACCGGACCCCGACGCCGTAGGAGCCGCACGCGACACGATCAAAAAAAGTTTGAGCGCGGCGCCAACTTCTGTTGACGAAATCATCCGTAACTGCCAATGCTCCCACCCCGTCGTGTCCTGGGTGCTCCTGGAAATGGAGTTGGCGGGGCGTCTCGAGCGCCACCCGGGCAACAAGATTTCAATGATTCTTAATTGATTCATATTTGATTCTTAAGCGCCATAAGAAAAAACCCACGGAGCACCATGACCAACGTCGTCATCGTCGAAAGCCCGGCCAAGGCCAAGACCATCAACAAGTACCTTGGATCCAATTATAAGGTTCTTGCCAGTTACGGACACGTCCGCGACCTGCCGTCGAAGAACGGCTCCGTGCGCCCGGACGACGGCTTCGAAATGGACTGGGAAATCGACGACCGGTCGAAAAAACAAATCAAGGAAATCACCGCGGCGCTCAAGGGCGCCGATCATCTGTATCTGGCGACCGATCCGGACCGCGAAGGCGAGGCCATTTCCTGGCACGTACGCGAGATCCTCGAGGAGCAGAACAAGCTCGACGGCATCACCGTTGAGCGCGTCGTCTTCAACGAGATCACCAAAAGCGCCATCCTGGAAGCCTTCAAGCATCCGCGCCAGTTGGACACCCCGCTTATCGAGGCCTATTTGGCCCGCCGGGCGCTGGATTACCTGGTCGGCTTCACCCTGTCGCCGGTGTTGTGGCGCAAGCTGCCGGGCAGCCGGTCCGCCGGGCGCGTCCAATCCGTGGCGCTCCGGTTGATCTGCGAACGGGAAACGGATATCGAGAATTTCGAAGCCCGGGAATACTGGTCCATCAAGGGCGATTTCAAGACTCCGGCCGGCGACGCCTTCTCCGCCATGCTGACGCACCTGGACGGCGACAAGCTGGGCAAGATGGACATCCCTAGCGAAGACCGCGCCACGGCCGCCGTGGACGCGGCGATGGCACGCGACTTCAGCGTCGCTTCGGTGGAAAAGAAACAGGCGCGGCGCCATCCGGCGGCGCCGTTCACCACCTCGACCCTGCAACAAGAGGCGTCGCGTAAGCTCCGCTTCACCGCCAAGCGGACCATGCAGGTGGCGCAGCGCCTTTATGAAGGCATTTCCCTCGGCGGCGAAACGGTCGGACTGATCAGCTATATGCGAACCGACGGCGTGTCCATATCGGGTGAGACCATCGGCCAGGCGCGCTCCCTGATCGGCACGCAGTACGGCGACGACTACGTCCCGGAAAGCCCCCGCGTCTATAAAAGCAAAGCCAAGAACGCCCAGGAAGCCCATGAGGCCATCCGCCCGACGGACATCTTCCGGCGCCCGAACGACGTCGCCGCCTACCTGGATGACGACCAAAAGGAACTCTACAAACTGATCTGGAACCGCACCGTCGCCAGCCAGATGGAATCCGCCGTGCTCGACCAGGTCTCGGCCGATATCACATCCGGCGACAAACAGGTGGCCTTCCGGGCGACCGGCTCGACCGTGGTGTTCGAAGGCTTTTACAAGCTCTACCGCGAAGGCCAGGACGACCGGGAAAAAGACGACGGGGACGGGGAGAGGATTTTGCCGGCGTTGAGCCAGGGGCAGGCCCTGGATCGCACCGCCGTAACGCCGGATCAGCATTTCACCCAGCCGCCGCCGCGCTTTACCGAGGCCAGCCTGGTGAAAAAGCTCGAGGAACTGGGCATCGGGCGTCCCTCCACCTATGCCAGCATCATTTCCGTCCTCCAGGACCGCAACTACGTGACTCTGGACAAGCGCCGCTTCGAGCCTGTCGACCGCGGCCGTCTGGTAACGGCGTTCCTGGACAGCTATTTCCACCATTATGTGGAATACGACTTCACCGCCGACCTGGAAGACCAGCTCGACGATATTTCCGGCGGACGTAACAACTGGAAGAAAGTGCTCCAGGATTTCTGGGACTCGTTCTCCAACGCCGTCGAGGAAACCAAAGACCTGCGCGTGTCCGAAGTGCTCGACAAGCTGGACGATCTTTTAGGTCCGCACTTCTTCCGCCCCGGCGAGGATGGTTCCGACCCGCGCAAATGCCCGAGTTGCGACGATGGCCGGTTGAACCTGAAGCTGGGCAAATTCGGCGCCTTTATCGGCTGCAACAAATATCCCGAGTGCAAATTCACCCGCGCCCTGGAGGTCACCAACGGCAACGGCGGCGACGCCGAGGCTTTGGCCGCCAATGGCCCGAAAGAGCTGGGCCCCGACCCGACCACCGGCGAAATGATCTCGCTCAGGAAAGGGCCTTACGGGTTCTACGTCCAGCGCGGCGAGGAAACCGTCGAAGGAAAAAAGAAGATCAAGCCGAAACGGGCCTCCATCCCGAAAACCATGAACCCCGCCAATATCGACCTCGGCGCGGGCTTAGGCCTGCTGAGCCTACCCCGCGACGTCGGCATCGATGTCGAGACCGGCGATATGATCACCACCGGCATCGGCCGCTTCGGTCCCTTCATCAAGGTCGGCGGCACCTATGTGTCGCTGAAGGACGATGACGACGTGCTGTCTATCGGCCTCAACCGCGCCCAGCATCTTTTGGCCGACGTGCCCCGCAAGGCGCCGCCGAAGGAACTGGGCCTGCACCCTGACGACAAGAAACCCATCACCCAGAAGGTCGGGCGCTGGGGTCCGTTCGTACAGCACGGCAAGCTGATGGCAACGCTGCCGAAAGGCACCGATCCCGATACCGTGACGTTCGACATGGCAGTCGAACTTCTCGCCGCCAAAGTCGCCAAGGGTGGCAAGGGCGCAAAAAAGAAAGCCGCACCGAAGGAAAAAGCCGCACCGAAGAAGAAAGTGGCTGCGAAGAAAAAGCCCCCGGCGAAAAAGAAAGCCGAAACGCCGGACGCCGCCTGACCAGGCGGCCTGACGCGGAGCCAAACCGGTGACCAAAAACCCCCGTACCAAAAAACCATCTAAAAAACCTGCCAAAAGCGCCTTCCCCAGCAACGAAGACATTCTGAAGTTTATTGAGGACAGCCCCGGGCGCGTCGGCAAGCGGGAAATTGCCCGCGCCTTCAAGCTCGACGCCAAACAGAAGATGACCCTGAAAAAGGTGCTGCGCGAAATGCAGCAAACCGGTCTTCTGGAAAAAGACCGGGGCAAACGGGTTCGCAAACACGGCGCCCTGCCGCCGGTGATGGTTCTCAGGATTACCGGACCGGACATCGATGGCGAACTGTTAGCCCGGCCCGACACCTGGGACGGCGACGGCGAACCGCCGATAATCTACATGGCGCCGGACAAACGCCGGCCCAATTCCCCCGGCGTCCAGCCCGGCACCGGGGACCGGGTGCTGGCGCGCCTGACGCCGACCGAGGATGGCGCGCTCATAGCCCACACCATCCGCACCATCGCCGCCGCACCGGAACAGGTGCTCGGCATTTTCGAAACCGTGGAAGGCCCCGGGAACAATACGGGTAGGGTTCGCCCAACGAACCGGCGTACGCGCGGAGAATTCGTCATCGATGCCCGCGATACCCTGGACGCCAAACCCGGCGATCTGGTCCGGGCCGAACCGCTACCCGGCCGCAAACTTGGTTTGCGCCAGGCCCGCATCGTCGAACGCATCGAGGCCGACGACAGCGTCCATGCGCCGTCCATGATCGCCATCGCCGACTACGGTCTGCCGACCCGGTTCAGCGATCAGGCCCTGAAGCAGGCCGACAAGGCGGCCGCCGCGCCGGCCAAGGGACGCGACGATTTCCGTGACATCCCGCTGGTCACCATTGACGGCCCCGATGCCCGCGACTTCGACGACGCGGTCTGGGCCGAACCGGACACGGACAAGTACAACCCCGGCGGCTGGCATCTGCTGGTCGCCATCGCCGATGTTTCCTGGTACGTGCGCCCCGGCGACGCGCTCGACACCGGGGCCTATGAGCGCGGAAATTCGGTCTATTTTCCCGACCGGGTGGTGCCCATGCTGCCCGAAGTCCTGTCCAACGGCTGGTGCTCCCTGGTGCCGCACGAAGACCGCCCCTGCATGGCGGCGCATCTTTGGATCGACGCCGACGGCAACCTGCTCAGGCACAAATTCCGGCGCGGCACCATGCGATCAAAGGCGCGCCTGACCTATGCCCAGGCCCAGGCGGCGCGTGACGGCAACGCCGACGAGATCACCAAGCCCCTGATGGCAACCGTCATCAACCCGCTCTACGGCGCCTATGCGGCCTTGCAGAAAAACCGCGAAACACGGGGTGTCCTGGAACTGGACATGCCGGAACGCAAGGTCGAGTTGTCCCCGGATGGCACCGTCGAGGCCATTTCCGTCCGCCAGCGGCTGGATTCCCACAAGCTGATCGAAGAGTTCATGATCTGCGCCAACGTCGCCGCCGCCCAGACGCTGGAAAAAGCGAAAATGCCGTGCCTCTACCGGGTCCACGATGAGCCGTCCCATGAAAAACTGGCGGCGCTCGGCGAGGTGCTGTCCAGCGTCAATATCAGCTTCGAGAAAGGCGGCGTCGCCTCGCCGAAACGTTTCAACCGGGTACTGAAACTGGCCGCCGGAACGCCGCACGCGGAGATGATCAACGTCATGGTGCTGCGCAGTCAGTCTCAGGCTGAATACGCGCCCGGCAACCTCGGCCATTTCGGACTGGCGCTCCGGCGCTATTGTCATTTCACTTCGCCGATCCGCCGCTATGCGGATTTGCTGGTGCATCGCGCCCTGATCGACGCCAACACGTTGGGCGAAGGCGGGCTTGGTAAAGCGCCGCCTGATTTTGAAGAAACCGGCAAGCATCTGTCGGAGACCGAGCGCCGCGCCGCCGGCGCCGAGCGCGATGCCGTCGACCGCTTCACCGCCGCCTACCTGGCCGACCGGATCGGCGCGCTGTTCCAGGGCCGCATCAACGGCGTCACCCGATTCGGCCTTTTTATCACCCTGATCGAAACCGGGGCCGACGGATTGATCCCCATCCGCACCCTGCCCGACGACTATTATATCCACGACGAAGACCGCCATTCGTTGCGCGGACGGCGCTCGGGGCGGGAATACCTGTTGGGCCAGCCCGTGGAAATTCGCCTCGCCGAAGCCAGCCCGGTGACCGGCGGCATGATTTTTTCGCTGATGGAAACGGGAGAATCGGGGGAAACCGGGACCGGGCGGCAAAAGGGGCGTAGAAATGGCCGGTCAAAGGGCAAGCCCCCCGGCGGGCGGGCAGGCAGAGGCGGAAAGCCGAAAAAAACCGGCAAAAAGGGTGGCTCCCGTGGCAACCGCAAGGCCCGTTAACGAGCCGCGGACTTCCATTTTCGGCCTTTCCCGCCCATATATGATGACGAAACGCGGAAAATATCGGACAATCCGGTCAATGAAATTGCGATCGAAATTCTTAAGAGAGCCCTTCAGCCGTCTCTGCCTATTGGCGCTTATGGTGACGCCAATGCTGATCGGCGCCTGCACACCGCTGCAGAATTTCACCACCAGCAAGCCGGCCCAGTTCACCCCTAACCAGGCGACCGAAGTTTTCGCAGCGGGCTATGGCGGCATTTCGGAAAAATATATCGACGCCGTCAGCGTCGAGGAAATCGCCCTCGAGGGCCTGCGCGGACTAGGCGCCATCGACCCGGACCTGACGGTCACACGGACACCCTCAAAGTCGGCGCTAAAACCGGACACGAAAAAAGCCCAAGGCACGGACGTCGTCCTTCAAGCCGCCGGAGAGGAAATCATCCGCCGCCCCGCGCCACCAGCCGATGACATCAACGGCTGGGCATCGCTGACGACCGAATTTTCCGTTGCCGCCCGCCAAGCGTCCCTGGACCTGCAATCCTCAGGCATGGAAACAATTTACGAAGCCGTGTTCGACGGGGTTCTGTCCAACCTGGATATTTTCTCCCGCTATTCCGGCGCCGACGAAGCCCGCAGCAACCGCTCCAAGCGCGACGGCTTCGGCGGCATCGGCATCCGCTACAAGGCGCGGGAGGGACTGCCGATGCTCACCAGTATCCTGCCCAAAACCCCGGCCGAGAAGGCGGGGCTCAAAAAAGGCGATATCCTGACTCACGCCAACGGTGTCTCCCTCAAGGACCTGGGGCGGAAAGCGATTTCCGTCATGCTGCGGGGACCGACCCAGACAAGGGTCGCCCTGACATTCCTGCGCCCCGGAGAAAGTCAGCCCAGAACCGTCAGCCTGAAACGCGCCCATATTTTCCCGGTCACCGTCACCCAAACAATCAAGGACGGCATCGTCACCCTGAAGGTTTCCAGCTTCAACCAGGACACGGCCCGCTCGCTGTCTGAAAAGCTGGAAACCGCGCGCAGCCGTCTTGGCGATAAAATGCTGGGCGTGGTGCTGGACCTGCGCGGCAATCCGGGCGGCCTGTTGAAACAGTCGGTGAAAGTGGCCGATCTGTTGCTGACCCAGGGAAAAATCATCAGCACCCGGGGCCGCCATGCCGACAGCATCCATCATTACGAAGCCGGGGGCCGCGATCTGGCGTCCGGGCTGCCTGTCGTCGTGCTGGTTGACGGCAAATCCGCTTCGGCGGCTGAAATCGTCGCCGCAGCCCTGCAGGACCGGGACCGCGCCGTGGTCATCGGCACCGCGTCCTTCGGCAAGGGCTCGGTCCAGACCGTGCTCCGGCTGCCCAACGACGGCGAGATCACCCTCACCTGGTCGCGTCTGGTAGCGCCGTCCGGGTACATGTTCCACGGTTTAGGGATAAGGCCCACCATCTGCACCAGCGGCCTCAAGGACAGGCCTGTCGAGATCGTCAGCCGAATTATGCAAAATCGCTCGATAATCGAAGATATGCTGCTGGCTTGGCGCAAACCCGCCATGCAAGCCGAGGAAACCCGCAACCGGCTGAGGGAATCATGCCCGTCGCAGCGCCGGCACAAGGGCCTGGAATTGCAGATCGCCCGCCACCTGATCACCCGGCCGGCGCTTTTCGCCCGCGCCCTGGACCTGACGGCGGCCACCCACCAAGCCCGCAATTGACGCGACAGACCGTTTCGCCCGGCTTGCACCGTCGTCTCTCTTGACAGGTGGATTATGGCTTGTATTGTGCGCGCTCTGACGTGCCTGCCGGCGGCCCGAATGCGGGTCGGAAGCGGCCAACAACATCGAGATGAAAAATGGCGAAAACGAATTCCATCCTGATCAAACTGGTCAGCACCGCCGATACCGGGTTTTACTACGTGACCAAGAAAAACCCGCGGACCTTGACGGAAAAAATGGAAGTCCGGAAATACGATCCGGTCGTCCGCAAACACGTCCTGTTCAAGGAAGCGAAGATCAAATAGGTCTTCGCCTTCTGCCCTTCCGGCATACCCAGGCGGCACAATTGGGGCGGCTCCTCTCAAAAAAAACAAATCAGTCGGGCGCTGCCTCGACGGCCATTTTCGCGGCTTTCGGCGGCTCCGGGACAACCCGGTTGCGGCCCAGGCGCTTGGCTTCGTAGAGCGCCTTGTCCGCTTCTTCCAGAAGACTTTCCCCGGTCGTATCCGTGCCCCGGCTGACGGCAACGCCGATGCTGAGCGTTACCCGGATTCTTTCCCTCGACACCGATACGTCCATGGGATCGGTTGCCATTTTTTCGCATAACCGGTCGGCGACGCCCAGCGCCACCTCGACCGGGGTGTCCGGCATGACGACAATGAATTCCTCACCGCCGTAGCGGGCCGCCAGATCGAAGCCCCGGACGTTGCGCAGGATTCGCTGGCCGATCTCTTTCAGGACCTCATCGCCGACGCTGTGGCCGTAGGTGTCGTTGACCTGTTTGAAATGATCCAGGTCGATCATCAGCAATGAAACGGGCTTACCGCTACCGCGCATCCGTTCCATGACCGCGCCCAGATGAGAGGACAGGTAATGCCGGTTATGCAAGCCGGTCAGGCTGTCGGTCAGGGCCATGGACAGGTGCTGCAGGAAGTTTTCGTGCAACCGGTCCTGATAGCGCTTGCGGCGCACCTGGGTACGAATGCGCGCCAACAGTTCCAGTTCGTCGATGGGACGCGTGATGTAATCGTTGACCCCCAACTCCAGGGCCTTGATGAAAAGCGCCTGGTCTTCCTTGTCGCCGATCAGCAGGACCGGCGTTTGACGTGTCGGCTCCAGGGACCGAAGCCTGGAAGCCAGCCGCAGGGGCGCATCTGAATCCGTGCTCAGGCTGATGACGACGACGTCTCCGCCGTGGTCCACGATCCTGCCCGAGGCATCGTAATCATCAATCACCGTGACCCGGTCGCCGTCTCCGGCCAGCGCTTCGATGATGGCTTCTTTCTGCACCGTGCTGTCGTCAATCAGGACGACGTCGGCCCCGGTGCCGCTATCCATACCGACATCGCCTCCACCCATGAAGCCGAGCCGGACCGATGTCGCCTCGCGCATGCGCCACTGTTCCAGCATCTGTTTCAGACGCACCAGGGAGCGCACCCGCGCGAACAGGGTCGTGTCATCGACCGGCTTGGTGAGGAAGTCATCGGCGCCGGATTCGAGGCCCCGAATTCGGTCTTCGCGGCTGTCCAGCGCCGTGATCATCACCACGGGGATATGGGTAGTCTGCGGATTTTCCTTAATCCGCCGGCAGACCTCGAACCCGTCCATGCCTGGCATCATCACGTCCAGCAAGACAAGGTCCGGTGCGGCGCGGTCCACCATGTCCAAGGCGGACGATCCGTCTTTTGCGGTCAGGACTTCGTAATATTCGTTGGTTAATTTTGCTTCCAGCACTTTGATGCTGGCGGGCTGGTCGTCGACAATGAGGATGCGCGCCGACATGGGCTTATCCTGCTTTACAGAAAATGACGCTCAAATCAGTTGAGAAACTTGGCAACCGTTTCAAGGAACGTCGGCACCGAAATCGGCTTGGCGATATACCCTTCGCACCCGCCTTCCCGGATTTTCACTTCATCTCCCTTCATGGCGAACGCCGTCACGGCGATCACAGGGATGCTCTTCAAATCATCATCCGCTTTCAGCATCTTGGTGACTTCCAGGCCGGAAATTTCCGGAAGCTGGATATCCATGATGATAAGATCGGGGCGGTGTTCACGCGTAAGCTGGAGCACGTCGCGGCCATCCATGGTCTGAACCGTTTCATAGCCATGGGCCTGTAGCAAGTCGTTGAACAGCTTCATGTTCAGGTCAGTGTCTTCAACGATCAGGATGGTTTTCGACATATCCGCTTCCGTTCCCCAAGCTTCAATACACACACAGCTTCGGTTCCATCATAAAAGCGTCAGGAACCCGGGGGGATGTATATTTTGTTTTTCTCAATCCGGTCATGATTAAACACGTAACCACCCGCCTGAGAAGAAAGCATTATATTCCCCCTCTTGTTTGGATGATGGAGGATTCCTTGAGCGAAGTCAAACTGTTGCCCCCTAAAGCAAGGCATTAAAAAAGACCGGGGCGGGCCGGCTGGCCACCTTAAAAGAACATAACCATTTTCACAGGGAGCGGGGTAACCGGTGGGAAGAAGATGCCGTCGCAGGCCTATTCGCCCCGAACTTCCTCAACCATATCGCTGAGTTGCTCCACGTCGAGAACCACCAGGGTCTCTTTTTGGCGTTCGACGACGTCGCGCCGGGCCAAGTCATTGAGCACGCGGGCAACGGTTTCCCGCGTCGTCGAAGCGCGGCTGGCGATATCGCTATGCATGGGAATGGGTGAGATTTCCGCCGTGTTGCCTTCGCTCATGCAGGCCTTGGCCAGGCGCAACAAGTCGGCCTGGACCCTGTTGTTTGCGGCAAGCGTGCTGAGGTCCATGATACGATCGGTCGAGGTACGCACTACACGGGCCAGGGATTTCATGGCTTTCAGCGCAATAGGAGCATTGTGTTCCAGAAGACCCAGGAATTGCTCCTGGGGCAGCGCCGCCACCAGACAATCGCTCAGCGCCATGACGCTGGCCGAACGGGGTTGCCCGTCCAGCGCCGCCAGTTCCCCGAAGTATGCCCCTGCGGGCATGTCATCGAGGGCGATTTCGCGCCCCGAAAGCGAATAGTTCACAACCCGGACATCACCGGAAATAATAAAGAAAACATCCGTGGAATCGCTTTGCCGATCGATAATCTGCTCCTGCGCCGTATAGCGCCTGAAGCTGCAGGCTTCCTCAAGTTTTTTCAGGGCGCCCGCGTCAAGACCCTCGAGCAAATCAATTCCGGAAAGATTTTCCGTTTCCTGTGCAGACACAACCGCTTCCCCTGCTCGCAAGAGCAACTGACGTTTAAAGTGTTTTCAATTGGTCCCGATGTTAGTGTCTTTTTTCGGCAAAGGCGAGCACAAGGCGTTATAAGCGGAAATTTTTAAATTTCACCCGGAACGGCCCAGCCGGCGGTTTTATACGGTTAGTACGGCCCCGCCCCGGCGCGGATCACCCCCACCACTAAATACGCCTGCAAAGCGCCCCCTGGGCGAGTCAAAGCGCACAGCATGAACGCCGCCGAAAAACAGGTTGCGGTCATCCCAAAGTTTGTTTTCGGGATAGTCCCGGAAAAGCTGTTCGATGGCGCTTTCGGTAAATCCGCTTTCCAAGTTCAAGCTTTCGCCTTCGTAATGCAGCCGCGGGGCCTCGACGGCGGCCTCCGCCGACATGGAAAAATCCAGAAGATTGACCAATACCTGAAGAATGGCCGTGCGAATGCGGTTCGAGCCGCCCGATCCGAGCGCCGTCAGGTTCCCGCCCGGCTCGAACACCAGCGACGGCGCCATCATCGAAGACAGCCGGGTATCCACCGGCCATTGGTGAAAACCCATTGGGTTGATGTCCTCTTCGCCGAGCATGTTGTTGAGCATAATGCCGGTGCCCGGCGCGATATACCCGACCCCTTCGCCGTTGGACATCGTCAGCGACGCCGCGTTGCGATCGGCGTCGATGATGCTGATATGGGTGGTTCCCCGTTCGGCTTTAGGGCGGTTCAGGACCTTTGCCTTGTAAGCGGCCAGAAAGTCCGGGTTCAACAGGGTTTCGATTACGTCTTCGCTGACGCTTTCCCGGAGCCCGCTTTCGACCCTGGCCCGGTTGGTCAGACCCATGACCTTGACCAAGGTTCCCAGGTGATCGGCAGAGCCTGTTCCTAAGGCTCCGACGTCCATATCCTTCAGTAATTCCAGGGCAAAGGCGATGAGAATGCCACCCGTCGACGGCGGTGGATTGGTGTAAAGACGCGCCCCCCGATATTCGGTGACGAAAGGCTGGCGCTTTTCGGCACGGTAGAATTCGAAATCGTCCCGATCCAGCAACCCGCCGCCGGAGCGGCAATCGGCGGAAACGGCGGCGGCGATTTCGCCCCGGTAAAACAGGTCTTCGCCTTCCCTGGCCAGCGCCTCCAGGGTATCGGCGAAGTCCCGGTTGGTCATGGTTTCGCCTTCGCCCATCAGCTCAGCAGGGGAATCGCCGCTGGCGAAAATGGCGCGGCTGTCTTCACTGTGCATGTAGATGGGACCGACCACCTGAAACAGATATGCCTGCAAACGGTTGACGGTGAACCCCTTGGAGGCCAATTCCATGGCCGGCTCGACAATGCGCGTCATCGGCATGGTGCAAAGATCGCGGTGGACCTGAAACAACCCCTTTAGCACTCCCGGCGTTGCGATAGCGGCCATGCCGATGTGGAAGTCCTGGGTGACCGCCCCGAAATCCGCCGTGATGGGATGAAAATCAAGGCCCTGCCCTTCTCCCAAATCACCGGGGCGGCGCTTCGGCGTCTGCGTGAAGAAGTCGTACAGCACAGGCGCACGGGGCGCTTCGCCACTGTCCGGCGCACCATCGCCGGGGGACGCCATCAGGAACCCGCCACCGCCAAGGGACGACAGGACCGGCTCGACGACACAAGCCGCATACGTCGCCGCCAACACAGCGTCGAAGGCGTTGCCACCTTCCTCCAGAATAATGGCCGCGGCGCGGACCGTTTCCGGATGGCCGGCGGCGATGCATCCCTTACCGGTCATGGCTGTATGACCTGTCCACTGCAATCAGCCCCCCGAACGGCGATGGTTTCCTTTCCCGCCCGGCACATCTTGTCGAAAATCAGTTCGGGCATGGTTTCCGGCAGCAGCCTTTCCAGAATATACCAATGGCTGGCCCGGACGGCGACGCAAGGATAGCGGGCCAGGGTTTCGCGCATGTCTTCAGGCCCGCGCCAGTCCCGAAACACCAGCCTGTTCTGATCCCACCAGTGTTCGAGCCAGTAATCGTTGCCGGGCCTATTGGCGGAAAACCATCCGGCGAACCTTTCTCCGGTGACATAATCGGCCAGCATCAGCGCATAGGACGGACTGGACGCGGCGTAGGAGTAGACCCTGGCGCAGGACTTGAAACGATCCATATCGACGGACCGGGCGGCCCGGCGGTCATCGGCCAGTTCCTTACCGAGCCGGGCGACCCCGGCCCCTTGCGCAATCACCAGCGCCGCCAGCAGCACCACGGCGCCGGTCGCCAGGGATCGCGGCAGCAGTCGTTCTCCCAAACGCCAGGCCAGGACGAAGGCCAGCGGAATCAGGACGAAAGACGGGATCATGTACATGGCATTGGCTTGCTTGGCGACCAACAGGACATGCGCCAGCTGCGACACGACGATTCCAGCCAGGACCAGCGCCAGCCCTTCCGTATCAGATGTCAACGGGTCGCCATCCCGGACCCTGCGGCGCAGGGTCAGCGCCAGAACCACCACGGAAATCAAAAACACCACATGGAAGGCCGGGCGTTTGAACAGTTTCAGCACCTGTTTCGGATAGCCCGCCCAATTCATGAAGTCTCCGGACGCGCCACCCCCGTAAGCGCCCGACCCCTGGGAAATCGTCACCATCCAGTCGAGAAAAATCTGATAAGCACCGATCGCCGGAAGGGTAAACAGTACCAGCGCCGCAAAGGCGGCAAGCCCATAGACCAGAACGCTGCCGCTCCAGACCCGCATCCCCGCTCCGGCGCCCAGAACAAACACCGGCAGCAGGAAAACCGGGAAAGCGGTGATCTTCGTCGCCACGCCGAAGCCGGCAATGGCTCCGAACAAGATGCCGAACAGGACACGCCGCCTGGCCAGCACCCCCGGCGTCAGGGACGTCACTACGGCCCAGGCCAATACCAACATCGTCAACACCAGCAGAGCCTCGGGCTTGACGCGATAGGCGTGCTTGAAGACCACCATGGACATAAACGGCGCCAGTTGCAGAAATCCCGCCGCCGTCCACCCGCCGAAGACCCGCCGCCCGGCCGCGCCCAGTCCCCACAGGGCCATCGCCGTGAAGCCGGTAAACGTCACGGCGATTAACTGAAGATTGGGTTCCGGTTCGGCCAGGACCATGCCGGTCAGGGCGCCGGAGGGAGTCGCCGGATGGGCCAGCTTCAAAATCAGCGCCGACAGCCACTGCACCGTCGTTCCCGGATGCATGACATGTCCCGGCGTCGTCAGGTTGAGAATGTTCAGCGCGTCGAGAAGATAGAAATAATCCGGGTCCAGGTTGAACCACAACCAAGCAGGGCCGCCCTGGGCGCGCGCCCACAACGCCGAGATTACAAATAGAACCGGCAGCACCAGAAGCGGGAGCTGACTCCGAAATCCCTGCCAGGATAAAAATCGCGGTTTTTTCAGCATTCAACGCCTATTAATCAGCTTTCTATTGCGGGGCGTAACAAATCTTTGCATATCACGCCACCGAAAACACGCTAAGGGGCTTGAAAACAAACCTTTTCAGGGTTTATTTAAAGAGTGATTCCCCTCTCCCGCCTGCTGATATATGGTTAGCCCACCTGCCCGAAGTCTCCCCGGCGCTTCTTTTGTCCGGGGCAACTCCGTGGTGGTAAAGAAACAGGGGGCAGATAACTGGACCGGGGGGGTGCGGTAGACTGTGAAAGGACGCTTCGTGAAAAGATTTTCTATCCCTATCCTTGCTCGGGCCGTTGTTCCGGTCGGTGTTCTGGCCGTTGTTCTGCTGGCCTTTGTGTCGGCGGCCTCGCCCGTACGGGCCGAGGGAGTCATGAACGCGGTCTCCTTCCTGCCGGTGCCGGCGGGCTCGGCCATTCTCGTGCGTCCGCTGGATAATTCGGACGACAATTTGGTTCTGCTGGAAGACTTCGAGAACGCCCTGAAGAACAAGGGGTACACGATCAGCAAGGACGCGGCCCTGATCCTGACCTTCGAGACCCGCGACGATTCCGGCTCCTGGGCCGGCGGCGGTGAAAACCGTTTCGTGGAATTGAGCAATAATCACGACCACTCCGGCGTCGATGCGCCCCGTGTCCGTTTCAATCTTTTCAATTCGCAACGCGGCGGCATTCTCAACTCGGACCGCAAGGAAGCGACCCATACGGTGACGCCCAGCAGCTTCCGGATCGAAGTGACGGTGGACGACAAGTCCAACGGCAAGCGCGTGTGGCAGGGCTGGGGCAGCGCCGAGACCCGTGTCGGCACGAGCCAGGAAACCTCGCGCAAAATGGTGCCGTTCCTGATTGACGGCCTGGGCCGGACCATCCGGCAGAAAACCTTTCCGTTGAACCAGTAAGGCCTCTCCACCATGATCCGGATCCGCTCATTTCCAATGCGTATCTTCAAATCCGGGGCGGCCTTGCTGTGGATGGCATCCCTGGTGGCCATCCTTGTTGCCGGCGATGCGCGCGCCGAATTCATCGTCGAGAGCATCGACAACAATTTCCCCGACGAAATCGCCGTCGCGGCGGAAGAAAACAAAATGCTGGTGGTCATGTTCGAGCAGACCGGATGTCCCTACTGCGCGAAAATGCACGCCAGGGTTTTTCCCGACCCCAAGGTCAACGAATATTATTCCAAGCGTTTCGTGATGTTCCAATCCAATATTCGCGGCAATCTTTCCGTGGTCGGCCCCAGCGGCGAGAAAATGACGGAAAAGAAATTGGCCCGCAAGCTTCGGGTGAGGGCGACGCCGGTGTTCATATTTTATGACAAGACCGGCCAGCAGGCCCTGCGGGTCACGGGCTTCATGGACGCGGAACGCTTCATCAAGGCCGGCAAATACGTCGCCGACGGCGTTTACAAGACCAAGACCTCTCTTTACCGGTATATGCTGCAGAATTAACGTCTAAAAAAAATTCAGAGACTCAGGTCCGCATGCCCCAATCCCCGCGATCATCCAGCCTCCTTTTTGCCGCCTTTCTTTTTTCCGCCACTCTGGCCCTCGCCGTGGTTTTCACGGGTCCTTTTGCGCTAGCCCAGGAAAAGGCCGCGCAGGCCTCCCTGAGCCCGGCGGAATTGCTGGAATTGATCGAGGCCAACGGCGGCTATGCCTTCGCCGCGGCGGCTGCCGATCTGGACGCCGCCCACGCGCGCCTCGACGGCGCCAGAGCCAATCTGTTCCCCCGGCTGACGGGAACGGTTATGGGGAAACGGCTGGAGGCGAAAAAAACCATCGAAACCCGGGATTCCGAAGTCGAGAGCAGCCTGGAACTGGTTCAGCCGATCTATGATTTCGGCCAGACCTACAGCCGGGTTAGGGCGGCGCGTTCGAATATCGCGGCGGCCGGGGAAAAACTGCGCATCGCCCGCCATACGGTGCTGATGGAAGGCCTGGCTGTCTTTTTCGACCTGCATGTTTCGGAACTGCGCATGCACTCGCTCAACCAGGACCACGCCAGCGCCTATGTGCACTGGGAGCGGGCCAATGAGCGCTTCAAGCTGGGTCAGGCCGACCCGGTCACGGTGTCGGAAGAACTGGCGCGGGTGGAAAAAACCCGGCTCCTCTACCACCGCGAACGCAGCCGTAACAGCTCGCTGCGCCTGCGCCTGGAAGACCTGACGGGAAAACCCTTTTCCGGCGAATTGATTGATTCACCGAAGCCGCCGGCCAAAAAACCCACCGAAGTGGACACGGAAAAACTGTTCGCCTTCGCCGAAACCCGCAATCCTGAAATCAAGGCCCTGGCCAGGCGTGCCGAAGCGTTGTCCTTTCAGCGCGACGGCACCGGCAACCGGCCCCGCATCGAAGCCTTCGGAACCGTCGGCCAATCGACCCGCGAGCACCGCTCACGCGAGGACTGGGCCGTCGGTGCCCGGATGACCGTTCCGTTTTTCGACGGCGGACTGAAAAGCGCGGAACACGCCCGGCTCGACGCGGAGTATAGAAAGGTCCGCGCCGAACACGAAATCCGCCGCCGGGATTTGCGCCGCCAGTTACGCGAAGCCGTGCTCCTACGGAACGATTCCTGGCAGCAGGTCATCGCCGCCCGGGCCGCACTGGACTTCCTCGGCCGCCGGCTGGCCAAGCGCCAACGGCTCTATGAACAGGAACGTGTCGCCGACCTGGGCCGCGCGATGATAGAATTTTCCGGTGGCGAATCCGATGTGGTGCGGGCCGCCGGCACCTATTACCTGGCCAGTGCCCGGCTCGCCGTCCTGTTGGGGGAAAACCCATCCGGAGGCTTGGCTGAAAATTTTCTTGAGCGCCTGCTGGGCGAGAAAATCGGCACGAAAGACGAACAGTTATCACCGAAGGAGGGAACCGGCTTTGGACAAGACGATTTACCGAAAATCGAGCGTTAGCGGGACACCCGTATGGCGGGCCGTCCTTTGCAACGTCCTGGGCGCGGCCCTTCTGGTTGTCGGGCTCGTCTCGGCGCCGGGCTCGAGCCAAGCCGCCGAACGCAAACTCGCCTTCCCCGTCGCCGGCGTCGTCGCCAAGGTGATGGTGCAGACCGGACAACAGGTCAAAGTCGGGGACGCCCTGGCGCAACTGGACCTGACGGCGTTCAAGGCCCTGAAGGACGCCGCCGACGCCGGTCTCCGGGCGGCCGGCCAGACCCTCACGTTCGCAACCCAGAACCGCAACCGGGCCAAGCAACTGTTCGACGACCTGTCGACATCGGCGGAAGAACTGGAACGCGCCGAACTGAAGCTGGTCCAGGCCGTCGCGGACAAGGTCCGCGCCCAGGCCCAGGCCGAGATCGCGTCCTGGAACCTGAACCGCGCCACGCTCCGCGCGCCTTCCGCCGGGGCTGTCAATTCCGTGCCGGGCTATGCGGGCATGGTCGTCGATCCCGCTGCCGCGATTACCACGGTGGTGATCCTTTCCAGCCCCTGACGCCCGCCGGATCACTCAGCGCACCTCTTTCACCCAACACCCTCCCGGCCAGCCCCCGGTTATCCCCCGTTTCCTTATTTTATTTCGATAATTCTAGAAATATCGTTGAATTGATGTGGAAGGCGGTCTATATTTCCCCCATGAACGAGGAAAAAGCAGCGAAGTGTCTCGCCGAACTGGGCAGCCCGACGCGGTTGGCGGTGTTCCGCCTGCTGGTCAAGGCCGGGCCTGAAGGCTTGGTGGTGGGAGATATCCAGCGCCGGCTGAAAATTCCCGCCTCGACCCTGTCGCACCATATCGCCCGCCTGGCGTGGGCCGGGCTGGTTGAGCAGCGCCGGGATGGCCGCAAGCTGGTGTGCTCGACCCGTGGTGGCGTCATGGACGCCCTGGTGGTGTTTCTCACCGCCGAATGCTGCACCGGGTTCGCCGATGAGTGCACCGAAACCCCCGCCGCCTGAACTGGTCTCTAAATAATGAATGACATGACCCAGCCTCCTTCCCGGATAAAGCCCCAGACCAAGATCGAAACGCCTGGCGGCTGCTGCGCCGCCGCCCCATCACCCCCGGCTGATGGTCTGGATTTCCTTGGCGCAATCAAGGTCCAGGCAGCCCGTGTCGATAGGGTTATTTGGGCGATACTGGCCGTGTTCGCCGCGCTGGCCTTTTTCGCGCCCACCCAAGTCGCGAAAAGCTTCACATTCACCGGCTGGGCGCTGGTCGATATTTCGCCCTTTCTGCTGTTTTCCGTCGCCGTCGCCGCCGCCGCGCACGCCACGGGGTCGGACAAGCTGATCGCGAAGGTGTTTTCCGGCAAGCCGGCAACCATGATCGCCGCCGCCGCGCTGTTCGGCAGCCTGTCGCCGTTCTGTTCTTGCGGCGTCATCCCCATCGTCGCCGGTCTGCTCGGGGCCGGGGTGCCGCTGGCTCCGGTCATGGCATTCTGGATTTCGTCGCCGCTGATGGACCCGCAAATGTTCATCCTCAGCGCCGCCGCCCTGGGGCTTCCCTTCACCATTGCAAAAACCATGGCCGCCTTCGTCATCGGACTGGCCGGCGGCTTCGCCACCCTGGCCGCGCTGAAAATGGGCCTGTTCGCAAATCCGCTGTCCGGGGATTTACAAAAATCCTGCTGCGGCGGCTCGTCCGATTTCGACATCGCGAACGAAAAGCCCAGCGAGGGCATTCTCTGGGCCTTCTGGCATGAAGCGCCCCGGCGAAAAATTTTTTCCGACGTCTTCTGGGACACCGCCTGGTTCCTCGGCAAATGGCTGACCCTGGCCTTCTTGCTGGAAAGCCTGATGGTCGCCTATATCCCGGCTTCCCTGGTCGCCGACGTGCTGGGCGGCGGCGCCTGGTGGACCATCCCCGCCGCTGTCGGCGTCGGTATTCCCACCTACCTCAACGGCTTCGCCGCCATCCCGCTGATGGCCGGACTGATGGACCTCGGCATGGCCCCGGGGGCGGCACTGGCCTTCATGATCGCCGGCGGCGTCACCTCCATCCCCGCCGCCATGGCGGTATTCGCCCTGGTACGCCGTCAGGTGTTCCTCTGGTATCTGGTGATTTCGCTCACCGGCTCAATGGCCGCCGGGCTTTTGTATCAGTTGACGATCAGCGCCTAAGGGCGCGTTTCAGTTCAAAGCCGCGACTTCGACGACGATCTTCGGTGCTTTCATCGTCAACGCCCAGGCGTCTATGAAACCGGCGCGGATCAGCGTTCCCCGAACGGCCCTGCGTTTAGCCTTGCTGACAGGACCGACGGCGACGCGGTAAACGGTACCGCCCTTGGCCGTGCCCGTAACCACGCGAGCGGAAAGCGCAATGGTATTGCGGGCCAGACGTTCCGCGTTGGCGATACGGCGGAAGCTGGCAAGGACGTAGTAGGTGCCGGCGTTGGTCTCGTTGGAAGTGGGCACGGGAATGGATGCGGGCACCGAAGCCGTTTCAAGCACCGTTTCGGATGCCATTTCAGATCCTGGAGCAGAATTTTCCGGTATGACTTTCGCCGCCATAGGCAGGATTACCGGCTCCAGGCTGGCGACGTCTACCCCCTGTGCTGCGGCCTGTTTTTCAGGCGCGGCAACCGGTTCAAGTTCGGAAACCTCGATCTTCGCCTTGATCGATGCGTTCGCGGTTTTATCTTTGGCCGCCTTCGTAAGGCCCGCGTCGATAGCGGTCTCCGCCACCATTACCGGGCCATCGGGCGCGGCTTCGTGGCAGACGTCTTCGCCGTTGACGAAACGCCAGATGGCGCAGTCCTGCTGGGCGACAGCCGACAAGGCGTGATCGCCCAGGGTTTTCTCGGTGGTCGCCAGGGAAACGCCATCTGCGATCAAGGACGCGACCTGTACGGAGAGGGGCATGGCGCACCCGCCGAGAACCAGCGGCGCAAGCATTGCGCCGAGGATGGTTTTACGAAGAGGCATGACGGGTGTTCCCCCAGGTCCGGTTATTGATTGGCGTCATGGTTAACCTAAAACCTTTAATAAATCGGTAATCGGGGAACTTATGGGTTTTCCGCATTCACGATCCATCCACAGCCGGGTCTGGCCTCCGGGCCTGCGTTCTGTTAGGTTCCCGCTGGTTTTTCCTGGCTCTTAATCAGTTGCACCCGACTATGACCGATAAAACAGACAAAGGCCTATTGCCGGCCGGACTGTCCGATGTGCTGGCGCCGGACGCCGCTTTCGAGGCGTCGGTGCTGGAACGCCTGTTGGCGGATTTTTCCGCGCACGGATACGAGCGCGTGGACCCGCCGCTGATCGAATTCGAGGACAGCCTGCTGACCGGGATCGGCGCGGGCGTCGCCGAACAGACCTTCCGCCTGATGGACCCGGTATCTCAGAAAATGATGGGGGTGCGCGCCGACATGACGCCCCAGGTCGCGCGCATCGCCGCCAAGCGGATGAGTAAAGCGCCGCGCCCCTTGCGGCTGAGCTATGCCGGGCAGGTTTTAAGGGTGCGCGGATCGCAACTCCGCTCCGAGCGCCAGTTCACCCAGGCCGGCGCCGAACTGATCGGCCCGGACGCGCCCGCCGCCGACGCCGAGGTCATCGTCATGGCGGCTGAGGCGCTTGCCAATCTCGGCATTCGGGATCTGTCCATCGATCTCGGCCTGCCGACCCTGGCCGCCGCGGTCTCTGAAAACGCCGGGAATGAGAAGATCCGCGCCCGCCTGCGCCAGGCGCTGGATCGCAAGGATGCCGCCAGCGTCGCCGAACTGGGCTCGGATATCGGCGAAGATACGGCCCGGACCCTCGCCGCCATGATAAGCGCCGCCGGTCCCGCGACGGAAACCCTGGCGGCACTGGAAAACCTGAACTTAAGCGGCGACGCCGCCGACGGACACGGCCTGCTGGCCGATGTCGTCGAGCGCGTCCGGGCTGCCCTGCCTGATCTGGCCATCACCATCGACCCGGTCGAAAACCGCGGCTTCGAATACCACTCCGGCGTGACGTTTACCTTTTTCGCCAAGGGCGTGCGCGGCGAACTGGGCAGCGGCGGGCGGTATGTGACGAATGGCGAGGATTCCAAAAATAGCGAGGGGGCGACCGGGTTTACCCTGTTCATGGATACCGTTCTGCGCGCGGTGAAGCCGCCTGAGCCCAAGCGCCGGGTGTACCTTCCGGCTGAAACCCCTGCGGACAAAGCCGCCCAGTTGCGTGCCGAAGGCTGGGTCACGGTGGCCGAATTGTCCGATTCTGAAAATGCTAAAGCGGAAGCCGTACGGATGGGCTGTACGCATATCCTGGACGGCGACGAAGTCCTGGAACTGCAACAAACGAAACCAAAAGCAACGTAAGGAAAAGAGTGTTATGGCGAATGTCGTCGTGGTCGGCTCCCAATGGGGCGATGAAGGCAAGGGAAAGATCGTGGACTGGCTGTCCGAGAGGGCCGATGTGGTGGTCCGCTTCCAGGGCGGGCATAACGCCGGCCACACGCTGGTCATCGACGGGGTAACCTACAAGCTGCACCTGGTGCCGTCGGGCGTCGTACGCCCGGACAAGCTGGCGATGATCGGCAACGGCGTCGTCATCGACCCGTGGGCGCTGCTGGATGAAATTGAAACCCTCCGCGGCCAGGGTGTCCGTATCACGCCGGACAACCTGCGCATCGCCGAAAACGCGCCGTTGATCCTGCCGCTGCACCAGGAACTGGACATGGCCCGCGAAAACGCGCTCGGCAAAGCCAAGATCGGCACCACCGGGCGCGGCATCGGCCCGGCCTATGAAGATAAAGTGGCCAGGCGCGCAATCCGCGTCGGCGATCTGGCCGAGCCGGACGTGCTGGGTGAGCGCATCGAAAAACTGTTGATGCACCACAATGCGCTACTCCGTGGCATGGGCGAGAGCGAAATCGACGGCCAGGCCCTGCAAGCCAAGCTGGAAGAGATCGCGCCCAAAATCCTGCCCTTTACCGGCGTCGTCTGGCAGGAACTGGACGCCGCGCGCTCCAAGGGTAAGCGCATCCTGTTCGAAGGCGCGCAAGGCACGATGCTGGACATCGACCACGGCACCTATCCGTTCGTCACCTCTTCCAACGTGGTCGCAGCACAAGCCGCCGTCGGCTCCGGCCAGGGTCCGGGGGCTATCGATTACGTGCTCGGCATCACCAAGGCCTACACCACCCGCGTCGGCAGCGGCCCGTTCCCGAGCGAACTGACGGATGAAATCGGCCAAGGGCTCGGCGAGAGGGGCCACGAATTCGGCACCACCACGGGCCGGCCCCGGCGCTGCGGCTGGTTCGACGCCACCCTGGTCCGTCAGTCGGTCAAGGTCAACGGCATCAACGGCATCGCCCTGACCAAGCTGGATATTCTTGACGGCATGGAGGAACTCAAGGTCTGCACCGGGTACACAATCGACGGCAAAACCTTCGACCACCTGCCGGCGTCGTCCGTTGCCCAAGCCAATATCGAGCCTATCTACGAGAGCATGGAAGGCTGGACTGAAAGCACCCAGGGGGCGCGTTCCTGGGCCGCCTTGCCGGCGTCGACGATCAACTATATCCGCCGCATCGCGGAACTTATCGACGCTCCGGTGGCGCTGCTGTCGCCCAGTCCGGAACGCCCCGCCGTCATCCTGGTGCGCGTTCCGTTTGCCGATTACAGCTCACGCATAGGGCTCTTAACGTG
>JACKQG010002502.1_pt1 | contig 23903 bp, 18 predicted proteins | sample 8237621 | NCBI WGS metagenome assembly JACKQG01 (sample SAMN15677084, study PRJNA649215) | marine metagenome | biome: marine; feature: Black Sea; material: saline water; isolation source: suspended particulate matter (SPM) from the Black Sea western gyre | collected 2013-06-09/2013-06-10 | depth... | reverse complement strand
GGTATTGGTCTGAGCAAAGTCATATCTTTTGGCAACGGATGCGATCTGGACGCTACAGACCTGCTTGAATACCTGGCCGAAGACCAGGAGACCGGTTATATTGCTGCCTATCTTGAAGGGATACGTAATGGCCGGAGGTTCTTGGATATCCTCAGACGAGTGACCCTCAAGAAACCCGTGGTCATCTGGAAGGGCGGTCTTACCCCTTTGGGTGGCAGGGCGGCCCTCGGCCACACAGGGTCCATGGGGGGGGAAACCAGGGTTTGGAACGGCGCCCTGGCCCAGGCTGGCGCAGCCTCCGTACAGGGCCTCGATGAAATGTTAGACACACTTGTTGCCCTCAAATATCTGAAAAATCCTGGACCACGGATTGCCTTACTTGGTGGGGGTGGAGCAATCGGCGTCTACAGTTCCGATCTGGCACAGCAATGGGGTCTCCAGATCCCCACCTTCAGTCATGACACCCAGAAGAGGCTTAGGCGGTTTTTTCCCACTCCGGGCAACAGTATGGCCAACCCTTTAGACACCGGTTCACCGGGCCTGCCGGCAGAAACCATTAAGGCCCTGGCTGAGGAGATTCTCACCCGGGAACCCGTAGACGTACTCATAATTATAATGCTTTTGCGGACCCTTGAGATAGAAGTGCCGGCCTATTACACAATGAACGGTGTGGAACCGCCTCCGGTTGGAAGCTATCTTCGGGGGCTTGTCGATCCACTCGCCGCCCTGAAAAGAGAAACTGGAAAGGATGTAGTCATGGTATTCGAAAACAGGGCACATCTCCTTGAAGAGGTGGAGGTGGAGGCCATGTCAAGGAGTGCGCGCAAAAAGTTTCAGGATGAGGGAATCCCGGTCTATCTCAGCGTAGAGAGAGCCTTGCGCGGGATATATCATGCATTGACGAGTAAAAAATTCCAATGTCACTGATCCACTTGGCCTCAATCTGTGTCAGGTAACCTCCTCTCACAACGGCGGCGATCCGTGGGTCGCGGGCCTTCTCGAATCCTTAGCTGAATCCCCAGAGACCGATTATATCGCTGCGTATCTTGCAGGGATACGTAATGGCCGGTCTCATTCCAGGAACTCGTAACGCCCCGCTTCCAACGTTACCCTGCACTGTTTCTCCAACCGTTTTAGGTGCTTTGACATCATTGATCTTTCAGAAATAGAAAGGTCCCAGCCTGCCACTACCCTTGGGGGGCCGTAGATAATCCCTTTTTGGGTCACCTCTTCCAGGGTTTTTGGGCCCTGTGCCAGGAATTCCAGAAGGGCATTTTCTCTTTTTTGTATGTGTGCAGCGAAACGATGAATCTGATCCGGGTCGCCGTCATGAATCCCCCTGCCGTGGGAAGTGAGATAGACCTCAACGTCTATGGCCGCCAAACGCAAAAGGGAATCCAGGGTCTGTTCAATACTGGATGCCACATCGCCGTAGTAGGGTCCTCCCTTCACCAGGTCCATGTCCGCCAGGAAAAGGACTTTTTCTTCGGGAAAATGAAAGGCGCAATGGCCCGGGGTGTGCCCGGGGGTGTGGATCACTAGGCAGCGTGTTCTGCCGAATTCCAGCATGTCTCCATCTTTCAGCAGACGATCGGCCTTTCGAACCTCATAGTGGCACTGTTCCAGAAGGAGATGCTTCCACTGGGCCCTCTCTTCATCGGTGGGCGAATAGCAGCCCAGAAGGTTGTTTATGGAAAGAAACACATGAGCATCGGCCTCGGGCACCCAGAAGGCCGCCTGGGGGAAGAGGTAGTTGTACATGATGTGATCTTCGTGGCCATGACTGACCAGAAGGATCTTGACGGGGTTTCTTTGGTCCAAGGCCCTGAGGGTGTCTTCTTTGCTGGCGGCGTCAATGAGGGCGCTCTTCTGGTCGTCCACAAAGACGGTGTGACAGTGGGGGTATTTGCCTCCCAGGATTAATTTTATGGGACCTTTTTCGAAATCAAACATGGGATTGCTTCCCCCTTCCCGTAATAGTCCTTATGGATGGAATTGGCCTCCTGCAGACGACCCATCACTTTGGCCACTGGGGAGGGTTTGCGCTCGTCCTCTTGGAATATCTGTTCATGGTCTTTCTTTGGCAAGATGTTGATCAGCACTGATAAAAGGGCGGGGCACCTCTTAATTCATATAGAGGCCCCCGTTTATTTGAATCGTTTGACCTGTGATGTAACTTCCAGCATCGGATACCAGTAGTAATGCCAGACCTATCAGATCCCTTGGATACCCGACCCGTTGAAGAGGGAGTCTGCTGATCAGCTTCTTCTTCTGATTTTCAGGCATGAGGGCCAGCATCGGGGTCTCGATCAAACCGGGAGAGATAACATTCACACGGATGCCGCTGGGGCCTACTTCCTTTGCGAGACTCCGGCTAAAACCCTCTATTCCCGCCTTTGCCGCACAATAATGGGCGCTCGTTTCGCCGCCTGTACTTGCAATTACCGAGGAAAAACTGACGATACTCCCTTTTCCACGTCCTACCATATGGGGCAACACAGCCTGGGTGCAAAGGAAAACAGAAGTCAGATTGATGTCAATATTCATCCTCCAGTTCTTCAGGGGCATGTCTTTGACAGGACACGGGGTGCTCACGGCGGCAATATTTACCAGAATTTCAGGTGGCCCCAGTTTGGAAAGGCAATGTTCTACGAGCTCATTCACCTGAGAAGGATTGCTGACGTCAGACTGAAATCCATGCCAGTTGCGGGGCCGGGAGGCATTGTCTTCGGTGACGGAATCTTTGATGTCCACTGCAAGAACCTTCGCACCTGCTAAGGCAACCGATTCGGCAATGGCCTCTCCAATACCGCGGGCGGCACCCGTTATAATTGCTATTTTACCTCTAAGATCTGAAAAGATTCCCATGGACGTCAACGTTTCTTCTCTCATAACACTTTCTTATCCGGTCTCACAGAAAGTAGACCTGGATCTCTCCTTCCTCTTTATTGCAATCCCTTTTTCCCTTCCCGCTTGCTACCCACTGAAATTGGATCAAGCTTCCCTGTTTAAGCACAACCTTAGACAGTTAACAATTGAGTCTTGTGCAAAAAACATAAGAAATTTTTTGCAATGCCCTGAAAGCCAATCATAGAGCTGGTTTCCGAAGAATGAATGATCATTCAATTTTTTAAAACCCACTGCGACGTTATATCTTTTGCTTTCTGTTTCATAGCTTTCAACTTTGCGCCTTTGCGTCTTTGCGCGAGACCTTTTCTTTTCCGGTTTATCCGGGTTAGGGATAATTCGAATCTACTACGACACCAGGCGTTCCTTGCCCTCCCAGAACTTGGCCCGCATGGCCTTTTTGTCCACCTTTCCCAGATTGGTCAGTGGGATTTCCTCCCAGAATTCCACGGTCTTGGGCGCCATCAGGCTCCCCTTACGTTCCTTGACAAACAGAATCAGTTCCTCCTCGGTGGCGGATTGCCCCTCATGGAGGACCACGATGGCCTTCACCTCCTCTCCCCACTTCTCGTGAGGAACTCCGATGGCCGCAGCCCTTTTTACCGCAGGGTGTTCAAAGAGGACGTCTTCGATCTCCCGGGGGAAAATATTGAACCCCCCGCTGACGATCATGTCTTTTTTTCTATCAACAATGTAGAGAAATCCTTCTTCATCCTGTTTGGCAATATCACCTGTATGGAGCCACCCGTCTTTGATCGTCTCGGCGGTGGCCTCAGGATTCTTGAAATAGCCGTGCATGATATTTGCACAGCGGACAACCACCTCTCCAGACTCTCCCCGCTCCACCTCCCGGCCTTTTTCATCGAGGAGTCTGATCTCTGCATGAAAGGTGGGCCTGCCCGCGGAACTGAAAATCCGCATCTCCCTTTCGGGGTCATCGATGATATGCTCTTCCCGGGAAAGAACACTTATCATCATGGGTGCTTCGGTCTGACCGAAAAGCTGTGTGAAAATGGGCCCAAAGGTATTGATGGCCTGCTTCAGACGTTCCGGAGCAATTGCCGATGCCCCGTAGATGACGTTTCCAAGACTACCGAGGTCATATTTTTTGAGATCCGGATAATCTAACAGGACATAGATCATGGTGGGGACCAGGAAGGACATGGTAACCTTTTCCCTTTCTACGGTTTCAAGAAAGAGTTTTGGATCGAAGTGATCGATGATCACGCATCGTCCCCCCCTTAAGAGGACCGGGAGCATGAGGCAGCCACCGGCATGGGTTAGCGGTGTCGGATAGAGAAAAACCTCCTCCCATCCAAACCCCATCTCGAGCATTTCGATGAGGATGGTGTACACCCAGGCCCTGTGTGAGAGCATCACACCTTTTGGTTTTCCGGTGGTTCCGCCGGTATAATAGATCCCCACCAGGTCCTCCGGATCAATTTCCACTGCCTCTGCCTCTGGGGTATGTCCTTTGATCAGGCTGTTGAGATCCAGGTGGCCCTCCATAAGGGTTGACGGATCTTCCGTGACACAGATGAAGGTCTTCACGGTTTCCAGCTGCGGAATCATCTCCTTCACTCTTCCGGCCATCCTTTCGTGATAAATCAAGGTGGTGCACTCCGCCTGGTTCATCATGTAGATATGGTCGGTTGAACTCAGGAGCACGGCCAGCGGAACCCGAATGCACCCATTCTTGGCAACGGCATATTCACAGAAAACATATTCGGGGCAGTTGGCCATAAGAAATGCGATCTTGTTCCCCTTTTTGACTCCCAAGTGTTGAAGGGCATTCAAAAAACAGTTGGCCTTCTCCCCCATCTCATTATAGGTGTAGGCTTGATCGTTGAAGGTCAGGGCGATACGTTCTCCAAAAAAATCTACACACCGATCGTAATAATCGGCGATGGTCATGCTGATCATTTTTCATTCTCCTTATGGATCGGATTCTCTCCCCAGATTTTTTCCTTACCCACGCATATGAAACATCATCTTATAATCCAAGACCATCACGTCCTCGTTCCTCTGGTTTTTTACTGTATAGCGCCAGACCTGAACCCCTTTGTCCGCCTTGCTGGTGGGTTGTTTGTCCATGACCTCCACTTCCACGGTGATGGTATCCCCTATCTTCACCGGGGCCAGCATCTTCATATTGTCCACACCGAGCCATGCCACCGCAGCGTCCCCCGCGAACCCGGCGCTGCCCACAAGTCCCACCGCCATGGCGAAAATGAGAGGGCCATGCACCAGCCGCTCCCCGAACTGGGTCTTGGCTGCATACTCCTTATCCATGTGAAGGGGATAGAAGTCCATGGTGAGTCCGGCCCAGTTAACCACATGGGTCTCGGTCATGGTAATGGCGGCCGTTGTATAGGTATCCCCTACATTGAACTCGTCTCCATATTTGCTGTGTTCCATAATATCTCCCCTTCCATCTCTTTTGCCCGAAAGCCCTATTCATCCGCCCCTGAATTATTCTGACCTTTCTCACACGGGTCTGAATTTAGGCAAGGTGAATTCGTCGGTTAATTTTTCAAATGTGATCTCCACAGGCATATCACAATGGAGTTCATCCAGATCGCATTCCACCACGTTGCTCAACATCTGAACCCCTTCCTCAAGTTTTATGATCGCCACAACATAGGGCATTTCCTTGATGAATGCGGAAGGTGCATTGTTTTCAACAACCGTGAAACTGTAGATGGTCCCTTTCCCAGAGACCTCTACCCACTCTAAATTATCTGAAAAACAGTGTGGACAGGCTATCCTCGGGTAAAATATGAATTTATCGCAATCTTTGCATCTTTGTGTCACAAGACGCTCTTCCCTGGCGGCATCCCAGAAGGGCCTGGCCCAGGGATTGACGATGGGTACGGGTTTTTTCGGTGTGTCCATGTTCTCCTCCTTAGGGAATCTCTGTCCCCAAAATAGTGACCTGTGCGTCCATATAGGTGCCCCCTGTAGCTGTCTCAACGGCGAACCGGGCATCCTTCACCTGTCTTTCCCCGGCCTTGCCCATGAGCTGTCTGGCCGCCTCCACCATTAGGGAGACCGCTCCCCCGGCCCCTATGTGCCCTTTGCTCAACATGCCGCCGTCGGTGGTGCAGGGAATTCTTCTCCCGGGCCATGTTTCTCCCCGCATGAAGATCTCCCCGGCTTCTCCACGTTCACAGAAACCCAGTTCTTCAAACCCGATCATCTGGTACACCGGATAGGAATCGTAGATCTCCGCCACATCCATGTCTTGGGGGGTAAGATCGGCCTCTTCAAAGGCCTCCTTTGCCGCCTTGGCCCAGCCGAATCGGCTCACATCCAGCTCCTGGGAAAAGACAAAATGACTCACGACCCCGCTCTCCCCAAGGATATAAACCGGTTTGTTGGGCAGGTCCCGGGCACGTTCCGCCGAGGTAAGCACAAAGGCTGATCCCCCGTCAAAGAGCATATTGCTCATCTTGGCACGAAGGGGGGTGGACAGCATCTTGGAGGCCATCACCTCCTCAATAGTCAGCGGTTTCCTGAAAAAGGCGTTAGGGTTCTTTTCGGCCCACTTGCGGTTGGAAACGCACACCGATGCCAGCTGTTCATCAGTGCATCCGGTCTCGTATTTGTAGCGGGTGGTGGACAGGGCCGCAATGGAAGAGTAGTGCTGGCCAAAGGGGACCTCCCATTCTGCTGAGATGCCCGCGGTGGAAAATAAATCGATGCCTCCCTGAGCTGTTACGCCGGTTCCCAACCGGTCGGAATGTACAAAAAGTACGGTCCGGGCTACCCCGCTGGTGATGAGACTGCCCGCCATCTGGAGCCCGCAGCTGCTGCTGGAACCTCCGGAAAAGACCTGGCAGTTCTTCTTGCACTTCTTGAGCCCCAACTCCTCCACCACACGGCAGGTCACCAGTTCGGTGTTGAACTGGGGGCTGAAAAGAGACGCCGTTGGCATGCAGAAATCGATCTCGTCCTTATCTATCCCCGCGTCTCTGATGGCCTGTTTGGCTGACTCAATAGCATGATAGATAGCTGCGGTCTCGGGGAATCTTCCGGTAGGGACTTCTCCGATCCCGACAATAGCTACTTTTCCTTTCAATTCACTCATCTTTACCTCCTTTTATAATCCCAACTGCTTTCCGATGATGTTCTTCTGAATCTGGGTGGTTCCCCCACCTATGGAGAGGACCAGCACATCCCGCAGGAATCTTTGTGCGTCATATTCCATAGTGTAGCCGTATCCCCCCAGGATCTGAACCCCCTGAAGGGCGATTTTTTTTGCCACCTCTGAACAATAATATTTACTCATACTGGTTTCCTTGACGCATTCCATCCCCTGGGTCTCCTTCCAGGCTGCGTAGTAAGCAAGGTGCCTTGCTGCCTCCAACTCCGTGGCCATTTCCACCAGCATATGGGTGATGGCCTGGAAGCTTCCGATTGGTTTCCCGAACTGTTCCCGCTCCTTCGCATAATTCAGGGCATAATCCAGGGCCGCTTCTCCAATTCCTAAGGCGCAGGAGGACAGAACGAGCCTCTCTGCGTTGAGAAGACGCATCATCTGCTTCCATCCGTGATTGAGGCATTCGGGTCCGCCCAGAATGTTTTCCTTCGGCACCCTTATATTGTCGTAATGTACCTCACAGGTATTGGATCCCCGGTACCCCAGATCGCGTATGGGGGTGGCACTGAAACCTTCTGAGCGGGTCTCCACCAAAAAATCGGTGATGCCTTTGAATTTCGATTCGGCGGTGCGGGTGTTGGTCACCACTATATCGGCGATCCCGGCCCCGGTGATAAACATCTTGCTTCCATTGATGAGGTAATAATCCCCATCCGCCACTGCCTTTGTGCGTATACTTACAGCGTCTGATCCCGCATTGGGTTCAGTGAGGGCATAGGCGAATTTCAGCTCCCCCCTGACCAGCTTCGGCAGGTATTTCTCTTTTTGTTCCCGGCTGCCGTTGGTTCCGATGATCTCATTTCCGTAGAGTATGATATTGCCTGCGGCCCATGCAAGGACCGGGAGTTTTTTGGATATCTCCTCAAAGAGGATCATCTGATCGATGATGTCACCCCCCTGGCCCCCATATTCTTCAGACACGTTGATTCCCATAAACCCGAGATCGCTCAATTTTTGCAGTAGTTCGTGGGGAAACCGGTCTTGCTCATCGATCTCAACGGCCAGTTCCCTTGGAATTTCAGCCTCCACAAACCGTCGAACCGTTTCTTTCAGCATGTTTTGTTCTTCTGTAAAACGAAAATCCATGGTTCTATGTTCCTCCTCTATCCTTATGATTACAAACCTGTAACGCTTTGACCCAGTTTTCTGCAGGTGTTCAAATACTCTTCAACCATTTCAGCAATAACCTGGCCCGCAGGCCTGATATCTTCGGCCTGGGCCACGCTTTGCCCCGCACTCCACAGCTCCTTCCATTTCTTTGATCCCAGTTCGGGCATTTTTTTGAAATCTTTGATGCTCTTGCTCAACCAGTTTGCAGGATTACCCGTGATCCGGTCCGTACAGACGATGTCGTCCGGTCCTGCGGCCACAATGGCCTTTTTATAGGGGGGAATGGCCCTGGATTCATCGGTGGCAACCAGACGGGTCCCCACCACAACCGCGCAGGCCCCCAGGGCCATGGCTGCAGCCATCTGGGCCCCCGTGCTGATCCCCCCCGCCGCAATGACGGGAAGGCCTACTTTCGATTTCAGATAGGGGACGAGGACCATGGTGGAGGACCTGCCCGCATGACCCCCTGCTCCCGCTGCTACGGCAATGAGCCCGTCCACCCCCCTCTCCCGGGCCTTTAAGCCCTGCTCAAGGGAAACCACATCCGCAAACACCTTACCACCATTGGCATGGACATCGTTCAGGATCAGTCGCGGATCTCCCAGGGAGGTGATGAAGAATTTGACTCCGAAATCCAGACAGAGGGCCAACTGCTCTTTCCACTGGAATTTTCCTGAAACGTGGATATTAACACCGATGGGCTTGTCGGTCTTCATTCGTATGTTTTGAAGGGTTTTTTTCAGGTCTTCGGCAGTTCGAAAATTGGGGAGGGGGAGGGCCCCAAGACCCCCGGCAGTTGCCACGGCCGTGACCAGTTCTTCGTAAGAGATGAGAAACATGGGGGCGCCGATAATGGGATAGTCTACCCCCATCATTTGTGTGAATTCTGTTTTAATCCCTGTCATCATTGCAAATTTTTCCGTCTATGCGGTCACACTTCGATTTTTCTACCACAGAGGCACAGAGGAAAACAAAATGGTTTTCTCTGTGCTCTGTGGCTGTTTTTGCAGGGTTGTGCCTTCCCAGAAACGTGCAGGGCCTTTCCGGCAGCTTTGAGCAGGCTTGACAGATACGACAGGGGTCGGTGGCAGACTCTGTTATGACGGAGCCTGCACACCATCCCACAGTCCGGCTATTGGGGTGTCTTGGGTTCCTTAAAACCGTCAATGATATTGAACCGTTTTGCCTTTCCATCGGCCCTCAGGACAAGACTTGAAAAACTGCTCACATGGCGCTTCGGGCCAAAGGTGATATTGGGGCACAACCCTCCCATATTGTAATCCCTGATGCTTTCCAGGCCCTTGACCAGGCTGTCGGGCGTCAGGTCTCTGCCGGCCTTTTTCAGCCCTTCCACCATGGCTTCGATGTAACCCCAGCCTGCCAGATACAGGTAGTCGGGGTACATGGGGTTGTCCAGGGTCTTTTTGGGGTCACCGTACTTCTTGTTGATCTCTTTGATCCTCTTAACTCCAGGCACGTCGGTGTGGACAGGGGCAAAGGGGGTTACCAGCATATACCCATCCGCATTTTCACCCACAAGGGCGAACAGCGGGGGCACTCCGGTGGTATTGTTGGATATAAGCGTCACGTCCCATCCCATCTTTACCTTCTGTTTTATAACGGATGCGGATTGGGGCAGATAAGTCCAGAGGACTATGGTGTCCACGTTGGCCTCTTTCATGGCATTCATATGAGGCGTAAAATCCATGGTCCCCATCTTATATGGGGCCTCCTTGACCAGTTTGCTCTTCATGAATTTTGCGGCAGCGCGGGCTCCTTCAAGACCTTCTCTTCCGAACCCGTCATCCTGATAGATCATGCCGATCCTGGCCTTCGGATTTTTCTCCAGAATGTATTCCACGGCCCTGCAGGCCATGCTGTACTGGACTGTGTGGGGCACAAAGACCCACTTGTTCCCGGGGTAGAAAAACTTCTTGTTGGCGCCGTGGGGCATCAGGACCACCTCGTTTTCTTCGCAGAGAGGAAGGATAGCGCTGGCGCCGGCGCTGCCAAGGTTAAAACCTATGGCAAAGACTCCGTCTTTAAGGATGATTTTCCTTGCGGCCTTCATGGTGGTGTTGGGCATGATCCCGTTGTCTTCAACCACCAGATTGATCTTTCGTCCGTTAATACCGCCATTATCATTGACCCAGGCCACACAATCTTTGAACGCCTGTGCAATGGGTGGACCGCCATATTTGGCTGGTCCTGAAAGATCCACCAGGCACCCTATTTTGACCTCGGTATCCGTGACACCCCTCACCTCTTTGGCCCACGTGCCGCCGGCCATCAGGCACAATGCCCCCAACAGAATAAAACTCGAGACAACGATTCTGGTTTTCATGCTTCTCCTCCTTTTCCATAAAATGGGTTAAAGTCCAATTCCATTCGGGTCCATGCTCGGCACCCCAATGGCCTCCCTAACCATTCCAATTTGGATTGGGGATCCGGAATTGCAACAAAACGCGAACGACCAGTATTCAGTATCCCCGCTTAAAAACGGGATCTTCGACCAGCATCAAGGATCAAATATCCGATATCGCCGAATTTCCCTAATATTTGTACGGCCATGTCTTCCAGTACAGCCTGACTCTCCTGTAGATTCCGAAAAGACCCTGCGGTTCAAAGAGCAGGGTGAGAACGATAATCAGGCCGAAAATCCCCAGCTTGAAATCCACGATGAGTCCGCTGAGAGCCGGGTAACTTTCCTTGAAAACGTCCGTAAGGTACGTGATCCAGTGGGGGATGCCGGTAATCAGAATGGCTCCCAGAACTGAACCCAGGATAGTGCCCAGACCCCCTAAGATGATCATGGCAATGTAGGCGATGGAAAGGGAGATGTCAAAGCTTCCCGGAACAATCCATCGCTGGTAGTGGGCCATGAGGCATCCGGCAATCCCCCCGTAAAAGGCGCTGATACCAAAGGCCATAATTTTGTACTTGGCCAGGGGGATACCCATGGCCTCCGCGGCAATGTCTCTGTCGCGAATGGCCACGAAACACCTGCCGATTTTGCTGCGAACAAGATTCTTTGCGCAGATCGCGGCGCCTGCGGCGAAAATCATGACAAAGTAGAAATACGCTTTTTCCGTCTTAATGACAAAATCGCCCAATCGGGCCCTCTTAACGGCCATACCCATATCGCCCTGGGTCAGGTCCCAGTGAAAGAGGATGTATTCCACGATAAATCCGAAGGCCAGGGTACCCAGGGCAAGATACAGCCCTTTGAGTCTGAGGGACGGGATCCCCACTATCAACCCCAGACCGGCGGCCATGAGCCCGGACAAGGGAAGCGAAAGAAAAAATGGAAGCCCCAGTTTTCCTGTCAGGAGTCCCGATGTGTAGGCCCCAATGGCCAGAAAGGCGCCATGCCCCAACGATATCTGACCGGTATAGCCGGTGAGCAGGTTGAGGCCCAGTGCCCCGATGACGGCGATACCCATCTCAATTAGGATGCTCAACTGGTAACGTGAGAGCAGGTAGGGTGCGAGCAACAGGAGCAGAATCAGGATACTCAGCCACACCTTGACCCAGAGGGTCTGAAAAAGGGCCATGTCTTCCCTGTAGCTGACTTTGAAATTTCCTCCCATGGAGTTACCTTTTTATACCCTTTCCACCTTTTCTTTTCCGAAGATGCCGTGGGGTCTGATCATAAGCACGATGATCATTATGGCAAAGGCGGCCACGTCTTTAATATCCCCAAAATGGAAATCCCCAAGCTCCATACCGCTCAGGTAGTTGGCGGCGAGGCCTTCCACCACGCCGATGATAACGCCGCCTAATATGGCCCCTCCGATACTCTCCATACCCCCTAAAATAGCGGCGGCCATGGCCTTGATGCCCGTATGGCTCATGGAGAGTCGAACAAAGCTCTGCTCCGCCAGGAAGATGCCGGCCAGGACGGCCACCATGGTCCCGATGGCCCAGGCGAGCATATGGACTTTTTTGACGTTGACCCCCATAAGCCCTGCTGTGTCCGGGTCTTCCGCGGTGCCCTTCATGGCGATGCCCAGAAGAGAGCGGTTGAAGAAGAGGATGAAAAGGATGATGAGCACGATAGAGAGCCCGATGGTGTAGAGGGTCCCCTGGGATATCACCAGGTTCCCCATGGCCACGGTCTTGTCCGTAAAGGGAGATTGAATGGAATGGACATCGTGCCCCCAGATGATCCCCGAAATGCAGGTTACGATACTGGCCAGCCCCACGGTAACCATAATGGTTGAAAACATCGGCTCTCCCACCATGCGTCTGAAAAAAAGGAGATCAACCACGCTGCCGAGAAGGGCGCCGATAACCAAGGCGATCAATACCGCCAGGATATAGGGGAGATTCATCAGCATGGCAAAACTGTAGCAGACAAAGGCCCCGACCATGGCCAGTTCCCCCTGGGCGAAATTGATGATTCCCGTTGACTTGAAGATCAGAACAAACCCCAAGGCCAGCAGGGCATAGATGGCCCCTGTGGATAGGCCGTTGATCAATATCTCGATAATTTTTTCCATGGATGCGTCTGTCCTTTGCCTGCCCTGTTGCCTTTTCCAGGGACCTGGATGACCCCTATCCTTACTTTACCAGAGATTTCGTGAATGCTATCTGGCGCCGTACATCTGGGCAATCTCTTCTTTAAAGCGCTTTTCAATGACCCTTCGTTTCACCTTCTGTGTGGCCGTAAGTTCTTCGTCGTCCTGATCCAACTCCTTTTCCAGGATCCTGAATTTCTTGATGGTCTCCACACGGGCCAGGGTTTCATTAACCCCCTCAATTTCCTTTTTGATCAGTTCATAGACCGCAGGATTCTGGGCGAGATTCCGGTACGTGGTATAGGGAATTTTGTTGTTCTGGGCCCAGTTGCCCACATTGTCGTAGTCGATCTGGAGGAGGGAGGTGAGATATTTTCTGGCATCTCCGATGATGATGGCCTCTTTGACGTAGGGGCTGCACTTCATCTTGTTCTCGATTTCCGAGGGAGAGATGTTCTTGCCGCCGGATGTGATGATGATATCCTTTTTGCGGTCCACGATATAGAGGTGGCCATCTTCATCCAACTTACCGATATCCCCTGTTTGAAGCCAGCCGTCCCGGATCATCTCCCGGGTGGCTTCGGGATCCCGATAGTACCCGGTAAAAACGGAATCCCCCTTGAGCAGGATCTCACCGTCCTCGGACAGATGGAACTCCAGGGCCCCGCACGGCTCCCCCACTGATCCATGTTTCACCACGCGGTGAGGTCCCGCCACCGTTCCGCAGGTCTCGGTCAACCCGTACATCTCTACGGTGTGAACGCCAAGGGATCGAAAAAAGGCCAGGACTTCGGGGGCGATGGGGGCCCCTCCGCTCATGACACAGCGGCATCCTAAAAGACCCATCTTGTCCCTCACCGGCCTGAAACTGAAGAGGTAGGCCAAGGCATAGAGAAAAAGCCACGCCAGAGGGGGCCGCTGGTCTTTCATTCTGTATTCCGCCACTTCAATGCCCACCGGTTCCCAGAGCCTAAAAACGAATCGTTTGAACCGGGTGCTGTCTTCCATCTTGATCTTGACCGCCGAATGGAGTTTTTCGAGAATTCTCGGTACTGCAGCGAAAAAGCTGGGGGATATTTCCTGAATATTCTGCGGGACAGTCTCAATGGACTCGGCAAAATTGATGGTGTATCCAAAAACCAGCGGCATACACATGGACAGATTTCGTTCCATAATATGGCATAGCGGTAGATAGGAGAGGAGAAAATCTTTATCCGAAAAGTGAAGAATGGGTTGTAACCCTTTGACGATCATATGGATATCGCTTTTGTGGGAGATCATGGCTCCCTTGGGGGGGCCGGTGGTTCCCGAGGTATAAACGATAAATGCCACATCCTCCGGATCGGTCTGCAGGACCATCTCGTCAAAGGCCTCCGAGTCCCTCTCTTCCGCCTTTCTCCCCAAATCCTCCACATCTTGGTAGCTGACGATCAGCGAGTCGTCATAATGGCGGAGTCCCTTCATATCCATGACCACCATCTTCATCAGCAGCGGGAGTTGGCCTTTGATCTCCAAGACCTTGTCAGCCTGTTCCTGGTCTTTGACAAACACAATCCTGGATTGGGAGTGGTCCAGGATATATTGGACCTGATCCGGGGAATTGGTGGGATAGATGCCAACGGAGACGGCCCGAACGGCTTGAATGGCCAGGTCCGCATAGAGCCATTCAGGGCAATTTTCGGCCAAAATGGAGGCATGATCACCCCCTTTCAGACCCATCTCCAGAAGCCCCAGGGAGAGGGTTTTTACCTTGTCGAGATAGGTCTCCCATGAGATCTCCTGCCAGATTCCCTTGTATTTCTCCCTCATGGCCACCCGGTTTCCGTATTGGCGGGTGTTTTCCATAAGGAGTTTGGGAAAGGTGGTTTCTACGCTGTCCATTCTTAAGATCGTCCTTGAATCCTTTCCTCACCCAGGTAGGCGCGGATGACCTCGGGGTTCTGGCCGATTTCCCGCGGAGGACCTTCGGCAATCTTGATGCCGAAATTCAATACGGTGACCCTGTCCGAGAGGTCCATGACCAACCCCATATCGTGTTCGACAAGCACCACGGTAATATTCATCTCCTCGTTGATGTCTAAGAGATAGCGTGCCATATCCTCGGTTTCTTCCAAGTTCATGCCGCTCACCGGTTCGTCCACCAGGAGAAGTCTTGGATTCATGGCCATGGCTCTTGCCAGTTCCACCCTCTTCTGAAGACCGTACGACAGACCACCCACTGGTGTTTTTCGAAAAAGCTGCAGATCCAGAAACTCAATGACCTCTTCCACGGCATCCCGGGCGTTGATCTCCTCTCGAACACATTTCCCCAAATAGAGGGCTGAACGGAACAGACCGTAGGGAAGCAGGAAACCCCTGGCCGACATGAGGTTGTCCAAGACCGTCATCCCTCGAAAGAGCTCGATGTTCTGAAAGGCCCTGGCGATTCCGAGGTGGGCGATCTTATGTGGTTTCATCCCCACGATTTCCCTGCCCTGGAATCGAATGCTCCCCTCCTGTGGACGGTATATGCCGCTGATGCAGTTGAAGACCGTTGTCTTGCCGGCGCCGTTTGGCCCGATGATGGAGTAGATTTCCCCCTCGTGTACCGAAAAGGAGACGTCGCGGGTGGCCTGAATACCGCCAAACCCCATGGAGAGGTCGGAAATCTCCAATTGTATGGGACGCTCTTTTTTCAGCTCAGCCATCGCTTTCTTCGTTTATAATGTTTCACATCCCGAAAACTCTTTTTAGCCCCCATCTCCGATAATCCCAGATAGAACTCCTTGATGTCCCGGTCTTCTTTGAGGACCTCGCTCGGGCCTTCCATAACGACCCTGCCGTTCTCCATGATATAGCCGTGGTGGGCGATGGACAGGGCCACATTGGCATTCTGCTCCACCAGAAGCATGGCCACATGCTTTTCTCGATTGATCCGGTCAATGATCTGGAAAATCTCTTTGACCACCAGGGGTGCAATCCCCAGGGAAGGCTCGTCCATCATGATCAGCTTGGGTTCGGGCATGAGGGCCCGGGCAATGACGAGCATCTGCTGTTCCCCGCCGCTCAAATACCCGGCCAACTGGCTGCCGCGTTCTTTGAGGATGGGAAAATAGCCCAGGACCGATTCCCTGTTGCGCAGATAGTGGCTTCTGCTTTGGAGGGTGTAGGAACCGATAATAATGTTCTCGTCCACGGTCAATTCGGCAAAGACCCTCCTCCCCTCCGGGACCTGAAGGATGCCCATGGACACCACCTGGTGGGGCTCCCGCTCATTGATAACCTGTCCCTCAAATTCGATGCTTCCGTCTTCAATGGCCAGATCCAGGGTCTTCCGAATACCCGAAATGGTGTTGATGGTGGTGGTCTTGCCTGCGCCGTTGGCCCCCAAGACGGTCACAATACGATTAGGGGGCACCTCAAGGGAGACTCCCTTTAAGGCCAGGATGATGTCATTATACGTGGTTTCCAGATTGATGACTTTTAGCATGGTGTTTCACTAAAAAAACGCCCCGCCGTTGATCACAAGGATGTGTCCGGTCATGTAGTTGCTGGCACTGGATGCCAGGTAGAGGGCAGCCTGTGCCATTTCTTCAGGCGTGGCCACACACTTGAGCGGTGTGAACTTGAACTCCATCTCCATGAGTTTGTCGTTGGTCCAGAGGGCCTTGCTGAAATCGGTCTTCACGATTCGGGGGGCAATGGCGTTGACACGCACATTGGAAGGACCCAACTCCAGGGCCATCTGCTTGGTGAGCATGTTGATCCCGGCCTTGCTGATACAGTAGGGACCCAGCCCCTCAACCGGGCTCACGCCCCCGGCGGAAGAGATGTTAACAATATTTCCCGATTTCTGGTCCCGCATGATTTTCCCTACCAGCTTGCTCAACATGAAATACCCCTTGAGGTTGGTGGCGATGATATGATCAAAGACACCCTCCTCGGTGTCCACCACATGACCCATGGCCGGGTTGGTGGCCGCATTGTTGACCAGGATGTCGATGCGCCCGAATTCGGCCATGGCTTTTTCCACAAGATTTTCCAGATCGGGGATTTTTTTTACGTGGGTCGGTACGCAAAGGGCCTTTCGACCCATGGCTCTGATTTCATCAGCCACTTTTTCCAGGGTCTCCAGCTTTCGACTGGCCAGGACCAGATCCGCACCCGCGTCCGCAAAGGCCAGTGCAATGGCCTTTCCAATGCCTCGGCTACCGCCGGTGACCAGGGCCACTTTTCCTTCTTGAGAGAGAAATGAACAGTCCATCTGTTGTCCTCCTTTCTGTACGGAAACTGACTAAAATGCCTAACCTGGCCAAGCCGGTTCCGGTGAAATGTTGATCCCGTCTTCATGAAACCAGAAGCGGGATAACAAAAATTTGTCTTAATCCCTTAATCCCTAAATTCCTCAATTTTTAATTATCTCTTGATCTCCGCCATTTCTTCTACCAGCTTCTGGCATTGCTTTAGCACCTTTGCCCCTTCCATGTAGATGGTCATCCGCTCGGCCATGGGTGAGCCTTCACCGTGCAGACAGATGGTCTCCAGATCCGAGGTGGTAATTCTCCGTATCAGATCGAACATGCGCAGCCGGTTTTCCGTGGAGATATTCTTGTTGCCCATGAGGTATTTGTCGATATCGTCATGGAGCTCCGGGCGCATATAGTCTTTGTAGGTGGGAGCTGTTACGGTGAGTCCTCCCGCCAGGTCCTGCACGATTTTGACCACGTCATGATAGTTATGGGCGAAATGGTACTTTGCCATGTTGGTGGCAATGGGGTTGGGAACCGCGATGTCCCCCCGCATGACGAAATCGTAGCAGGCCGTCTTGGACAGCGATTTGAGTGTCTCCAGATAGATGATCAGGTCGATGAGTTTTTCTTTGACGTGCGGTGCCTCTGATATGCCGTTATATTCGGCGATAGCCGCACCAACTCCCACGAACTGTTCGGAAAGGGGGATTCGGTAGGCGCACCCGGTCCGGCGATGCATGAGGGCGAAATTGTAAACCATGGTGGCCGCAAATTTCCATTCACCGCAGAGAAACACCCTTTCCCACGGGACCAGGACATCGTCGAAGATGATCAAGGAATCGGTGTGAACCCTCACCGGCCTCGAGTTAGGGAATTCCAGCGGGCTGATGTGTGAGGTAAAGGGGCGGCAGACCTGGCGTATCCCTTTGGTATTGGCCGGAATGGCAAAAGCCACCGCATAGTCCGCATCGGCCTCGCTCATAGCCCTGCAGGGGATGGCCAGGATGTCGTTGCAATAGGCCGCACCTGTTATGTGGACCTTGGCGCCGCGTACCACGATCCCTTTGCTGTTCTTCTCTACCACACGAACATTGAAGTCCGGGTGGGCCTGCTCCGGGTGTGAAGGCCTGTAATTACGGTTTCCCTTTACGTCCGTGACGCCGGCACAGGTGGCGAGGTCCTTTTCCTGAAGGTGTTTTCGGTAGTTCTGAATTCGGTCTACATAGTCCTGGTTGCCCATCATGTTGGCCGTGATGTTAATGGCATTGAGCGCATCGGCCCCGATGTCGTGTGCCAGCGGAATATAGCCGTCCCCCAGTTCGGTGGCCTTGACAATCAGGTCGTGGGCCTTTATCAGGTCTTCTGCATTCTTCGGGGTGTAGTAATAACGGCTGATCTCTTCCCCTGTTTCAGGATCTTCCATGACCGCGAGCTTTCGAAGCTCAGAGTCTTCGGCCATTTCATAGTCAATGGCCATCAGATCCACACATACGCCCAGATTGGGATGGGTGGTCACGTTATCCACCTTCTCTCCCTTATAGTAAACCTCTCGACCGTCGTTTAGACTTTCTTTGTATTCTTCGGCAGTAATGAGTGCCATTTTATTCTCCTGACCCGGACAAGCCGGAATTGTTTACGTAAAACTCGAAACTCGAAATTTGAAACTGAATACTTGATAGGGGCTAACCCTGCACCCCGTAATCCATAACCCGCAACTAATCTCTACCAGGTCGTGGCCGGTTTCGGGATCCCCTGGTGGTAGGGCGGATAGAGGGAGAACTCTAATTCCGTCCCCATCATCTCGTCCACGAGCATCACGGCACAGAGGGAGGCCCCGTCCACGCCGCCGCCCCACAAACGCTGGCCGTACTGGTCCCCAACAAAGAAGAGACCGTCCACATGGTCGCTTCTCAAGGGCGGGCGTTTCTCTCCGATGGGACGCCAGTTGCCGTATGCCTCATCAGAGGGTGTCCAAAGGACGAATTCCACGTTTTCTTCCCAGCCCTTAAAGGTCCTTTTGAACCACTGCATGCAATAGTTGATGATGCGCATCACCTTCTTTGGATCGCGCATCTCCTTGTCGGTGAGGGCCGTTGAAAAGATGAAGTCCCGCTTGCCTTCGGGTGCCCGCTTGGCACAGGCGGCCATACTCCACATGACCATATCCACGGCTCCGATGAATCCCTCGTGTTTGATAATCCCCGGCATCCAGACAAAGCTCCGTTCATCCACCTCATACTGGGCCCAGACATTGTCCTTGATGCCGATAAAGGCAGAAAGAAGCCCGGCTGACCAGAATCGGTTCTGGAGCAGATCCACCCATTCTGCCGGGAAGTGCCTGGGATGCAGGACATTAAAGATATGTTTCGGGGGGATGTTACAGATGACCGTATCGCACTCGATGGTTTCAAATTCCCCTTCTCTGTTTCGAATAATAACCCCACGAGCCTTACCCTCTTCAACGATGATTTCTTCCACCGGTGTGGCGCGCATGATCTCGCCCCCCGCCGCGTTCAAGGCCTGTTCCATGGCCAATGGAATGGCCATGCATCCGGGGTCTGCCACAGTGGCCACAGATCCCGAGTGCAGGTTCATATGAATATCCCTGGCAATGGCCATGTACCCTAAGAAATCGCCGGCCGGCGCCATTTTGGGTTCTGCCATGGCGTTCTGGCAGGCCATGACCACCTTGATGTAGTCGTAGGCCTCTTCATTTTTTGTCAGGCCCCGCTCTTCAAGCCAGGTCTGGACGTCCATTTCCATGGCCGCTGCACATTCCTCCATGGAGAGGCCACCCATCTGTTTCAGGGCACTTAGGGTCTCGCGATATCCGGTCTCCGTCTGCCAGGGATAGGGTTTTCTGCCCGGCACCTGATAAATGCTGTTGTCCCGGCAATCCACAAAGCCGAGGCCGTTGTTCACGGGCAGATCCACCGGTCTTCCCAGATAGTCTAACAGCAGACGGCATCTGGATTTGTTGCCCCAGAAGAGCCCGTGCCCCCCGTTTTCAAAGGTGTATCCGTCTAAGAGACCCCGGGCGAACATGGTTTTGATGTCCGGTTCACAGTAGGAGACCCAGCAACGGCTGTCCGCCAGCGATTTCATGAATCCCCTGTCGTCCAGTTCCTTGCCGTCGATGGTGACCTTGTCGCCCTTGCCGGTGTATGAAGCCACCCGCCCACCTATGGTCGGGGACTTTTCCAGAACCAGCACTTTTTTCCCATGGTTTTTTGCCAGAAGAGCGGCCGCACCGCAGCCGCCGATACCCGAACCTACGACGATAACATCGTACCCTTTGTCAGCCATTTGAAAACCTCCTCAAATCATTATGGTATCTATGAATAAGTGAAAAACGAGTCTGCCCCAGGGCAGAAAAATTCCATTTTTTGGTAAGACGCACCAAAACAAATCAATACTCTGCAAGAAAAATGCCGTTTCCCGGAGTTGTTAAAAGAGGCATGATTGCAGGTTGTTAGCAAGAAATGGAAGAAAAGCTGTCTTTTTTGTGCACAACATGTAGTTTTTTACGGCCCAAATATTGTTCAAGCGGCTTGACAAAAGGGGTTTTTCCTTTTAGCCTGAAATCGGTAGAAAGACCGTTCAAAACATGGAGGCCTGACCCCATGGAAGTCCCAATATCTTATGAACAGACCCCGGATCATCACCGAACCCTGGCAGTTGCTGCCCTGTTTCGGGCTGACTTTTCCATCGACTGGCTGCTCGATCTTCTCACCGGTAAAAAACCCTCTCAAATCCTCGTGCATCTGGAAGAAGGGATCAAAGAAGGGTGGCTCGTCAAGAAGGAGCCGGGGTGTTATTGCTTTGTGAATGAGGGAAAGAGAAAGAAATGGGCTCACCGGTTATCGGAGCAGGAGAAAAGACAGCTTCATAGCCATATGGCCGATATCCTGATGGGAGAATTGCCGGATGACGAGAATAAAGCCCATGCCCTGTCGCACCATTTGATCCATATCCCTAATAACATTGACCGGTGCCGGTACCTGGTGAAGGCCGGGGATCTCCATCTTCGAAGCTATATGGCGGAAGACGCGCTTCAATGTTATAGCAAGGTCCTGGACGATTTGTCCGATTCAAGCGGGGATGAGGAGGATCTGCTGTTCAGCGAAACCGCAATTAAATACTCCAAAATCTCCACTGCCAGGCACGACACGGCCCGGGTCCTCTCGGTCCTGCAATCAGCCCTGAAACGGGCCAGGAAACTGAATAACCCGAGATTACAGGCCCTGCTCAAGATGCATATGGCCAAGAATGAATGGCTAAGATCAAGGTACACCAGCGCCCTGAAGCAGTTTGAAGAGGGGTGGTCCCTGGCCCAGGAACTCAATGACCCCAAGTTGATGCGTTCGGCCACCACATTCAGCACCTTTTTTCTCTTCTGGCAGGGTCGATTTCGGGAAGCGGTGCGGATCTACGAAAAATCCGTCCCTGATATTGAGAAATATCCCAAAGGGGGATTTCCCCTCCTGGCGGTGATGACCGTGGGGTATTGCTACGGTCAGATCGGTCAGGTTACCCAGGGTCTGGGCATGCTGGATGCCATCCGGTCACAATGCCTGGAAAAAGGGGATTTATACCTGGCCTCCTATACGGAAGGAAATATCGGCAATATCCTCATGGAAATTGGCCGCAACGATGAGGCCCTGCAATTCCTCAAGGACTCGGAAAGCAAGGCAAAGAAAGCCCATAATGATTGGGTATGGATGACAGGAAAGATCTTTCTGGCTTATCTCTATTATCTCATGGGAGAAAACGACAAGGCCCTTTCTTACCTTGGAGAATTTTTGAAGCAAAGCCGAAAAGTCCAGACCACCGTCTACCTCTACCCCTACTTGATGGAATTGGCCCTTGCTATGGAAAAAGGCGTCTTTCCAGAGGTGGAAGGGCTCTCCCTGGAAAAGCTCGTCCAGGGGATGATAACCGGGAAGAACATCTTCATGAAAGGGGTGGCATATCGATATCAGGCCATTCTATTGCAGATGAAAGGGACGCCTTCTGAGAAGATCATCCAGTCCTTGAAAAAATCCATCAAATGGCTGGAGGTCTCCGGCCACCAGATTGAGCTTTCCAGGTCGAGACTGGAGATGGCGCGCGAATATCTCCGAAGAGGGGAACGTGAAAAGGCAAAAAAACTGACCCTTGCAGCGTCCCGAAAAGCCGCTGCCCTCAATGACACCCTGATCCCCGACGACTTGAGGGCCCTGATCAAGGACCGGCCGGTGGGGGAAAGCCTCCTTAAGGAAATCCTCAAACTGGGGCAGGAGGTGGTCACCATTCGGGACAATAAAGATCTCGTCCAGCACATCATCAGCACGGTTAACCGGATCGCCGGAGCGGAGAGAGGGGCCATCTTTCTTCTGGGAGAGAAAGGGGATCATTATCCGCTCCTTCTGAGGGCATCCAAGAACCTCACGTCGGACCAGGTCCATGACAAGAACTTTGCATCCTCTCTGAAAATGATCGAAGCCGTTGGTATGGCGGGGAAGGGAAGCGTTTTAGACACACGTACCGAAGAAGATCGCGAATCACAGGCAGGAGAGATCATTCGTTCCAGGATCTGTGTGCCCATGATTCTAAGGGACAAGACCGTGGGGGTGCTCTATCATGACAACCGGCTTCTCAGCAGCGCCTTCAAAGAATCGGATCTTGAACTGCTCTCCTATTTTGCGGCTTTGGCTGCCTTTGCCATGGATAACGCAAGGGCCTACGATGAAATACAACGGCTGAATCAGAAACTCAGTGAAGAGACCCTCTACTACAAAGAAGAGCATTTGCAGGATCTCCACTTTGAAGACATCGTGGGAGAAAGCTCGGCCATCAAAAACGTCTTGAGTCAGGTGGACCAGGTCACCGGGACGGGCGCCTCCGTGATGATCATCGGGGAGACGGGTGTGGGAAAGGAGCTGGTGGCCCGGGCCATCCACCGTCACAGTAGTCGAAAGGACAAACCCTTCATTCGGGTCCATTGCAGCGCCCTCACCGAGAGCCTGATTCCCAGCGAACTTTTCGGTCACGAAAAAGGCGCATTCACCGGGGCCGTGAGTCGCCGGGCCGGCAGATTTGAGCTTGCCGACAGCGGTACCCTCTTTCTGGACGAGATCGGGGGTATCAGCCTCGATATTCAGGTTCGGCTGTTGAGGGTCCTTCAGACCAAGGAATTTGAAAGGGTAGGCGGAACCGAGACCCTTAATTCGGATTTCAGGCTTGTGGTGGCTACCAACCGAAATCTGGAGAAGGAAGTGAAGGCCCAGAAATTTCGTGCTGATCTCTACTACCGGTTGGCCGTATTTCCTATCTACGTACCTCCGCTGAGGGAGCGAAAAGAGGATATCCCCCTCCTGGCCCACTACTTCCTGAAGATATATTCCAAAAAAAGGGGGAAGAACTTTACAGGGATTCACCATTCGGATATGGATCGCCTACTTCAATACGACTGGCCGGGAAACGTCCGGGAACTGGAAAATATCATTGAGAGGGGAACCATTTTGAGTGGTGAAGGGGTCTTCAAGGTCCCGGAATTAACCGGCAGTCAACCCGACTGGGTCCACCAAGGGGGCGGGATGACCCTCAGTGACAATGAACGCAGACATATCCTGTGGGCATTACAAAAGACTTCTTGGAAGGTGAGGGGGCCGGGTGGGGCCGCAGAACTCCTGGACCTTCCGGCCTCCACCCTGGCCTTTCGCATGAAGAAATTAGGCATCGAGCGGCCCAAGAAGTTTCGCAAGATTCGACGGAAGGGGTTGGGGAGGCAATAAGAGCGGGGTGGGCTCTGTAATGGTGCAAAATATATAGCACAATTTCCGCGACCAATACAAAAGCAGCAAGACGTAACAAGTAGCTGTAACTCATCGCTAATGCATATACAGAATCAGATATCACAGGTTTAGTCGTTCTACCCGAATTGAAGATATTGCAGGTTCTTGAAGTGGATGATATGTTTGGTTTCTGTCAAGA